>JAAUXT010089502.1_pt1 | contig 19780 bp, 20 predicted proteins | sample 7278171 | NCBI WGS metagenome assembly JAAUXT01 (sample SAMN14350112, study PRJNA611818) | marine sediment metagenome | isolation source: surface marine sediment (1.8m) | place: French Polynesia: Moorea | collected 2018-08 | reverse complement strand
GGCGGGGCTTGGGAGGGGTGGGGTGGGGCTGGGTGATGTACAGTAGGCAGGGTGGGGTGGGGTGAGCTGGGGTGGGGTGGGGTGGGGTGAGGCGGGCGGGGTTGGGTGCGGCAGGGTGGGGCTTTGCAGTGGCAGCTGTTCTGGCGTGGGATGGGGTGTGGCAGGACGGAGTGGGTCAGGGTGGGGTGGGCAGGTGAGGTGGAGAAAGGCCAGTGAGGGCAAGATGGTGCGTGGTTTGTTTAGGTGGGCGTGGGCTTGGTAGTCTGGGCAATGAGTCCAACGGCAGGAGAGTGTTGCTGTGATTTTACTCGTACAGGGAAAAGTTGGGTGAGCTGGGGTCTAGGTTGGGATGGGGGCGAGCGGGGCAGGGGGTGGGCATGACAGGTAAAGGTGAAGAAATGAAGAAGTTCGGTTTGAGCTATGGTTTGCTTGGTAAAAATGCTGCATTGCCATTGGGTTGAGTCAGGCTCAGCCAAGGGGATTGGGGCTTCCAATAGTTCGTTTGAGTGTGACCTGGGATAGACCCCTGACGTCTCCAGTCCCTTCCCTCCCGGCGGCTGATGCTTCTTCTCTCCCCCCTCTCGCCGGCTGATGTCTTCTCTCTCTTCTCCCTCTCGCCGTTGATGACTTCTCTCTCTTCTCCCACAGTCCGGCCGTCCGGGGGCGGCTCGAACGGCGGCGCCATCGCCGCCGGCGTCATCGTGACGCTGCTGCTGGTGGCGGCGCTCATCGCCGGCGGCGTCTTCTGGTACCGACGGCGCTCCCACGCCGGCCGTGGGTACAGACCCACCGGCAAGTCCGGCATCTACCTGGACACCGTCTCCACCAACATCTAGCTGCAGGGAGAGGATCCAGGGGTGAGTCCAGGGGATGGATCCAGGGGGCGGATCCATGGGTGGATCCAGGAACAGCAGACACAGCCAACTCGGGATCGCACTACGTTCCTTCTTCTCCAACAGACGGGTCTTCTGGCCTTTATCTTCAAGCAAACGACGCAGGACGCATGTCTGTCGCACAAACTTTTGCTACGGGTAGAACGGCCCTGGATGCGCCACGCGTTGCGGTCCCGCACAGTGAAAACAGCGCGACCCAGTGACAGCCCTTGTGACAGAATCTGAAATGAGACGGTTTCACGCGATCAAAATCACCACAGTCCTTGCAGAAAAATGGTTATTTTGTTGAAGTCAAGGCAACATTCAACTCCCACCCGTGCAGCCATTCGCTCCCTCATGCTGCCTTCTTTCGCTCTGTCAAACACACACACATTAACTCACTGGTCACAAATTCATTCAATCAATCATTCATTCACTCACCTACTCACCCACTCAATCACAAATATGCACTCACTCACTCACTCACTGACCTCACTCCCCCTCACTCACTCACTCACTCACCCACTCACTCACTCACCCATTCATTCACTTACCCACACACTCATCCATTCACTTGTTGATGCAACTGACTGACTGACTGACTGACTGACTCACTCACTCACTCACTCACTCACTCACTCAGCTTTTCTCTGGTTTACCCCTCGGCCCCTTTCTTCCGCCTGCATCCTCCCTCTGGTGCCTCAAATAAACAATCTCAGGGTAAACTTTCCACAACAAAACCAATGATTGTTTTCCCAAAATGAAAACTGCACAATTGTGTGGAATTTTGCGCAATTCCATTCAGTGTCATCGCCCTCTGTCACATCACATGCATGTTATTATTTTGTGTTTCCATGCATCGCAAACTTATGTTCAGTTCCCCGATTCGTCCAAGGCTTTGGCGGCGCAGAGAATACGGACTTTTAGCAATCACAATGTATACCTTTACGTGCGGTGCCCCAATTGCCAGATCAGTGGCACAGATAGATAGCCAAAATAGGGCATTGAGAGCCAATGACCAGTGAGCAAATGATTTGTGTGTCACGGATCTGGAAATTGGGGCACGTCGGAGAAGGGGGTGGACTAATTTTTTTCTAAAAATCGCCATTGCATGGGCTTCAGGGTCAGTGTACATTTTACTCGCGACCCACGAGTCCCGTGGTTTGTCCGTCAGGCACTTTTTACGTCAGATACGTGAATTTGCACGTGGTTGTCATGTTGGGTGCACGTCTCCGTGGGTCTTACGTCGCCGCGTGGCTGAAAGTCCCCATTGCGCCCACGTACTTGCGTCCCTCGTGCACGTCACCCCCCTCCGCCTCCATGTGGGGGAAACGCTGGTGCTCTGCATAATGTCCAACGTCTAAAAATAGAATTTTTACGCGAAAGTGCGTCACGTGGTTGTGCGTCACGTGGTTGTGCGTCACGTGGTTGTGCGTCACGTGGTTGTGCGTCACGTGGTTGTGTGTTTTTGCCGCTTGATGGTGTTGGGGTGTTTTTTTTTGTGTCAGAAGGTTCCAGGGGTGTTTCTCACGTGTTTGTGTGCAAACTGACAATTTGCGTGTTTTTCAAGTGAAACCCTCTGGTTTCTGTGTCTTGGTTGCGTTGCACGCAAACCTTGCGTTGTGTTTTGTTGAAGAGGAATGTGGTTCAGTGGCATCTCTCCTGTAGATCTGCGTGCACTGTTTGAGCCGCCAGTTTTGCGTGTGCTTTGTAGCAATCGCACTGTGCAAAACTTGATCATCATGTTTTCAATAAAACATTGGTTTTTTTGCATATTTTTGTGACAGATTGTTTTTGTGTTTCTTTACCACTGCTTTCTGGGTTCACATCACTGCAGCGAAGAACCTGTCAGTCTCTATTGACGTCAAAACACTTGAGACAGTCTCGGGATCCAGGGTTGGGGTCAAGGACACGAAATCTGCCTGCGCGGGGTGGCCGGACGGGGCCAAAAAACCTCAAAAAGTTCAACGTTCGTGCAACAAGTGAAAAGAAAATTGCCGCTTCACTGTGAAATATGGAGGCTCAAATTTTCAGCATTCGGCGGACCAGGCCCCTGCTGGATCCGCTGAATGAGCTTCTGATTCTGTTCAACGGGCTGAATTCAATTTCGCTTCCAAATGGGGCGGGATCTCTTGTCAAGAAATCAGATGTTTCCATCTGACACATAAAAGAGAGACAGACCTGATCCAAAACGCTGCGTAACGGCGGTTCGTCTGGACCCGTGGAGAACTTTCATGCAGATGGCTGCCTCAACCAGCAGAAGTCCGAGAACACCACGGGTGTGGCCCTGCGAGGCTCATCCAGGGTCTGTGGGAGAACCGGATGTGGATCCCTGAGGGACTTCCGGAACCTGAGGTGGAACCGGAAGCATCAGTTTCCTCCTGCATTTCACGTCGGCGGATTCTTTTGTGCTGCAGGTGCAAAATTGATGCGTTCTTAATTTTTGGCCAACAAAAGTTTTCTGAACTTTCTTCCTCCTCCTTGGGTGTCGTTTTCCCTTGACCAGATCCTGGATTCACCCCAGCTGTACCATCCAGAGAGTGTTGGGACGTAGTTTGGGGCTCCTCCGGGGTGGGGATGGGATGGGGTTGACCCCGGCACCACGCAGGGGCCACCAAGGGCGGGGTCAGGGGGTCAAGGGGTCAGGGCCACCTCGACCCTGTTGAGATGTGAAGGTTTTGGTGACGCAGAGATTCAGGAGGTACGAGGTAGAATTCAACCACGATGAGACCGACCATGTTCTGGGCAACCTTTGCGTCCTCCCAGACCTACACAATGACAGATTGCAATGGAACCAAAGACTACATGGCAGTGCATTCAAGTGTGTCCTCTGTGTCGCGTGCGCCGTGCCGCAGAACATGATCAGTCTCATCGTGGTTGAATGCTGCCTCGTAAACGTTTGTTGCTGGGGAAGCAGGGTGTGGGATCAGAAACAGAAGATCCGAGAAACGCCATCTTCCTCAAGTTCCACACGTGCAGCACATGTTGTCATGGTGATGTGAGTGTGATAAACGCGGAGAAGCAAGACGCTTGGACGTTGTCATGGTGACGCCTTTGAGAGGAAATCAATGTTCCCTGTATCACTCCTCCCCCTCCCCAAACGATTCGAGTCCGAGAGACCCCATGATCTGAATTCTGATTTTCATTGATCATGTCCCTGCCTCTGGTTCTACCATTCGCATTGGTCTTGTGACCTGAAACTTTCTTCCAGATCAACTGCAAGACTCAACAGAAAAGAACCTGAGGGACTACTTTGATGCACAAACTTGCGCACAATTTTCACTTTTTCTGTTCTTCCTTCTTAAAAGTCAAATTTCTCGGGAACAATTGCAAAAGCGCTGGCCAGCACAATCCCTGCCTGAAGCCACGATCACGTCCAATGCTTTTCAGTGCCCCTCGAGTGTAAGAGATACCTCCTCACATTATCAACCCTTTCTTTGTGATTTATCTGTCCCACTGAACTTCATATTCAAAGGCCTGATTCACACCTCAAGATGGCGACCCTCTCACCCACGTGGTCACCCACGTGGTTTTCCTCGTTCAGGACGCTTCACCCGATTCACAGCGCATGCGCCAGCGCATGACACATGGCTACCACATTCCTCACGTGCATACACTGGCACATGGATGGGATGAGGTTGAAACATCATGGTGAGACACAAAACTGTTTGTGTGAACACAACATTTTTTTTCCTTTCGTTTGTGTGATACCCATTTTTGATGCGCTGTGACCTTGGTGTGCGCATGCGTGGACGCGCTTGGTGTGAATCGGGGGTGATGAGGAAATCCACTTTTGCGGTTTCACAATACGGATTTTTGTTCAAACTGGCAGCCGCACAACTGAAAGACTTAACATGCAGTAGAGAGCCTGACAACATTGCACACAACTTTCACTCTCTTTGTGTTGTCCCCTCTTGAATGTCAAATTTCTTGGGGACAGTTGTAAAGCTCTGGCCTGAAGCAGTTTCCTCTGAATCATGTTGATGTGCTGCAGCTATTCTGTTTTTCTTCCTGATGAAGTTTGTTTGAAGACTTGTTGAAAGTTCTCGGTTTCTGTCTGCTCCATTTGAATCGTTTTCTCTTGGTGTCTTTTTTTGTGGAATCACCACAAACTATCACCTCAGGCTGATTTGGGTTGTTCTCCAGTCGCCAGAATCAAAACCCACAGATGTCCCAAGAATTGGGTACGATGGGTGTGGCACCCTTTCCACTCCACTGCCTCCTGGTGGTTCCAGAAAACCCCTAAATGGGCAGCACGCCTGTGGTCAGCAAGCTTTCCCAGTTGATCAGCTGAGGATTTTTGGAAAAATGAGGCATTGGCCTCCGAGGCAAGAAGTTTCCAATCCCATTGTTCAGACAGAAAGCTTGAAACTTTCGAAGCACAAAGCAGTTCCTTACAGCACACCACAAAGCAGGCTAAATCTGTTTGTTCTTTTGTGGTAAATTCTAAAAACGCAATACCAAAAATGGTTTGCCCTTGGGCTCAACATCAGCCAATTGCGTTTCAGAACCAGTCCTTGCCTCACTTTCAACTGGTCGCTCCAACATGCAGGACTTGTCATCGACTGAGTGAAACTTTCTTCATACATCTGGCTTGGTTCTCGATTCAAATGTATTTGTGATCACTTTTTGTTTCAAAGACAGGTTTGTTCTTTTTGCATTCAGTGAATTTCTTCTTTTTTTTGTGAAACATAACCACACCAGCTTGACAATTTGTTGTTTGTTCAACGTTTTTACTCTTTCAGGAACTGAAAGATTTTGGTCACAAGAATGAAATAGAGCACAGATTACAGCACCAATGGATGCTCTGGAAACCACAGAGAACCCTGTATCTGTGGGTACCCCCCAAAGTGGGGCAGGTCCAGGGGGAGGAAACAGTCTGACTTACTTTGTTGTCATAACAATTATCTGTTTTACAGGTTTCTTTGGTAACATTATGATTCTTGTCACCAAGGCAAACAAGAAATTTAGTAAAATTAGCACCAGTGTGTATTTAGCAGTTCTTGCTGTTTCTGACATAATTATAATTTTTAGTGGAGTTTTTACTGTATCAGTACTGGCATCTGATATTTGGTTGGGATTCAACTTGAGATCTCAAAGCTTTGCTGCTTGTATAATAATTGCTTTCATGCTTGGTTCAGCTCCAAATATTAGTGCATGGTGCATTGTTGCAATCACAGTGGAAAGGTTAATAGTGATAATCAAGCCACACAGGCAAGTTAAGGGACAAAATTTTGCAGTGCAGTATATTCTTGAATGTCATTCTAGTTTTGCTGACACTTCTTCTGTTGTGTTTCAGGGCCAGACAGTTCATGACAAAAAGAACAGCTTGGATGGTGGTTTCAGCCATTGTTTTCTTCTCATGCCTTCAAAATATTCATGTTTTCTTTGTCTACCAAATGATACCAGTCAAAAATGGAACAGCACAGATATGCGTTTACAAAGAAAGCCACCTATACGTTGAGAAAGATATTTTGCCAGTGTTGGAAATGATCACCTACACGATGGGCCCTTCAATAATAATTATCATAAGTAATATTCTGATTGTCTACAAGCTATATATGAGTACTAAAATGTCTGGAGTGCAGGGAGGAACCACTGAAGCACAGAAATCTATCTACAAAATAATTCCCATGCTCTTGCTGGTCTCAACCATGTTTGTGATTTGTGCGCTGCCTATGTCAGTGGTTTTCTTCAGTAAGTGTGTCAAATTGTTCCCAAGATGTTTTTTCAACATGTCCATTTATTTGTAAGAATCATTATCTTACCTCTTTACGCACAAGTTTCATTCAAAGTTCTCTTTTTTGCAGTGTTTCAGTGGGCAGAAAACACATCAAATTTTGAAGCGAACAGAGCTTGGACAGTTGTCATTACTTTTGCCACTGTAAATCACTCCTGTAACTTCTTTCTCTACATGATAAGCGGTCAGCAGTTCAGACGGTGGTTCATGGAAATTGTTTGTCCTTGCTGGATGAAGAAAGATACAAATTTGCCAGGAAGTCTGTCTCCTTCTACCAATGTTGTGAATCTGCAGGTGAGTGAGTGGTACTTTTTGGTCTGAAACCTGTTTTCGTCGTTTTCCAAAAAAAAAATTCTGTCAAATACTCATTTCAAAATCAAAACAAGTTGGATGCAGGACACCTTTCATCAAAGAAAGCAGAAAGTGTATTTTGTGTCATAGATTTTGAACAGATTCTTCCAACAACAGTTTTTCTTTCTTTTCTCGATTTCAGAGTGAAACAGAAATGAACACCATTGATAAACCAGCAAATTACACATGAACTCTGGCACACCCTGACTTGTGTTTTTCATTCAAACAATACATTTGAAAAATAAATTTAGATTCTGCAAGCAAAGAATGATTCTTTTCTGTTTTTCGTCCGAGTGAACTGTGAATTCGTGTGCAACATGGTCTTCGGAACCTTGGAACAAGGCTTCTCCTCCACTTTGATGCAGCAAAGTTTGTGTGAAGCCAGAAAGCGCAAAACAAATGTTGAAGCCTTTGGAAATGTTGGACTGTTCCAATCATGGTGATGATTTTTCCTGTTGACTTATCAAAACAAACACAAAAAAATTCCAGCTTGAGCTTTGCAAACTCTTCTGTGGGAGCCACAGGGAGATCAGGTGCTACAACAAATTTTTGGGCCCCCTTCTTTGAAGTTTTGATCTGGAAAACCTTGACCCCTGGATGGGGATGCATTTTCAAACTAACATTGACCCCAGAAGGGTTTGCTGGATGTGATTTAGGAACTCAGAAAGATTATCTCAGCTTTTGAGCCTTGAAAAATGTTTCAACTGGAAACCAGCAGTGGCTGATTGTTCTTGCAAATTTATGCAATCTCGCTCTGTTGCAAAGGGAAAATGGCTGGCACAAATTATTTTGAAATCAAAAGAGAACAAAAAATCCTGCTGGATAACAGTGGAATTCTGCCATTTTTGTGAGGGGATGGCGCTGCAAAAGTCAACCGTATTTATCCAATCCTAAACACCGAAGCACTTATTGTTGCTGCACCAAAGTTATATGGACACATTTGGTAAATTAACCAACATTGTGTGGGTGAAGCAATAAGAATTTTATTGTTATTGTTTCATGGAATGCAACGTCTGTTTGCGGTGCAATGAGAACAACAAAATCCAATGCGTATAAACAACATCCACTGTAAACGCGAAAGTATTGCGACAAAAGAAGCAGGGGATGTTTTTCAAAGGACAGAGTTTCTTGTTTTCTGAGATAAAAATCTTTGTGAGAATCCAATCAAGTTGCGTACCAGATTGCTGGGAGAAGGAACGTGGTTTTGGTTTCAATATCCTAACTGGCATTTTGTGTTCAAATAAACATTTTTGGCACCTGAGCACTGCAGTGGCTGAGTGTGCTCACAGGAGGACAGGGGTTCAGTCCTGGCTGATTGTCCGCAGCAAAGAAGGTATCCAATAAACACATAAGGCAGTGTGGGTGTCTGTGAAAGGTGTTTTCCAACCACAAACAGCTGTGCTTCCTCCCCCCCCCCGCCCCGACAAAAAGTATGATGGCTGCAAGTTGCATTCACACAACAAGTTTCAGGGGTGAATCAGTGTTTTTGTTTGGCAATGAAGCATTTCATCAATGGGTGGAGCACCAGCAGAGTGACTGTCTCGCGTGTATTTTTCACTGAATTTTGTCAAAATTAGATCATCACATGCCCCTTTTTACTTTTTTCTTTTTGTTTGAAAACATCGTGTTTGCTTGAATGTATAAATCTTGCACCATGACAGTAAACCTGACACAGGTAGACTGTTTTCTGCCGTTTCAGCGCGTATTTTGAAAATTGGCTTCCGTGACGGTGATCTCACTCACAGTCGTGCACCGTCCATTGAGGAAAGTGTTTAATGTGGAAAAACATCAGCATTGCCTGCCCCGAAGGTAATGTCCTATTGTGTGAGTGGGCGAATGGGCTGTACATGAGGCAAATGAATTTGTTTGTGTCACAACTCTGGAATGGTGACAGACAAAATGGTCTGTCTGGCGTCGGTATTGTCTGTGTGTTGGAATGCAATGTCCGTGGCTGGAAGGGCAGGGAGAACAGATTCAGTGATTGGGAGAAGGGCGGTGAGGGTTGGTGTATTCGCACCTGGCTGGAGGGAAAAAGAGTGGGTTTTGCTGTTGTGGGGTCCCCGTGGGAGAGGGTGGTCTGGATGCAAGGAGTTCTCAGAGATCAGGACTGTGGGCAGAGACCACCCTCACAGGGGCAAAAACGTGTTGTAGACAAGCTGCATGGAAGCCGCGTGTTCTGGGAAATTTGCAGCTCTCTTTAAGCAGTCCTTTACAACTAACTCACCCTTGATCCGCCCCTTTGATGTTCATTATGACGTCACAATGACCGATTTCTGTGGGAGCAAACAACTGCACGCATGCGCAGCTTCGAACCGCTCGATGTAAACATCACGCAGCTGGCCACATTCTTCTGTTGTCTGCATCAGGTGTACTTATCCAGAACGTCCACATCATGAAAGAGAAGAGCAAACGCTCACAGACGCGACCCGAAGTGTAGGTACTCGTGAACCAGTGTGCACATGTCTTCAATTGTGAATTCATTGTGCCCACAAAGACTGCGGTCAGGGAAATGTGTGCTCTCTTTTCAGAATCACAACAATTGATGTTTCTGGTTGCAGGTCATATACTGTTTCAATCGACGTTTGATTTTCAGTGTTTCTTATTTTCACTTGTGATTCGAAAGTCATGGGGGAGACCAAATGGTTCGCACAAAAAAATTGACCAAACGGAAAACTAAAGTCATGTCTTTTGCAGGAATGTGCCAAGAACGTTGAAAAAGAGTTGAACGCTGCAATCAGAACTTTTGTCTGTTCAATCACAGCAAGTTCACAATTGGATGAAAATGGAAACTTATGAGACCTTCCAATATGTTTTGTTCATTGTTTTCACATTCCTTGCCATACTTGGAGCAATTGGTAACAGTCTCATTCTTCTTACCACAATGCACAAGGAGTTTAACAAAAGTAGCAGTTGTATTTATCTGTCTGCTCTGGCTATTTTTGACCTGATGGTTGTTTTCTCTGGAGTCTTCACAATGAAGGTTCTGGCCTCTGAATTTTGGCTGGGATTTAATCTCAGAAATTACAGCTTTGCTTCATGTCTGGCCCTGGAATATATGATTCATTGTTCATCAAAGATTAGTTCCTGGTGTATTGCTGGAATAACACTGGAGAGAGCAGTTGCAGTTGTACTGCCTCACAAGTACGCACCCTATCTGTTGATTTTTTTTTGTTCACAGCAATTGATACATTGCAATTGACGTATAACATGAACTCGGGACTTTGTGTTGGAGAAATGACTTTTGGGATTGTGTAGTTCTTACTTTGAATTCGTTCTCTGCAAAAGCAACGAAATAGTTCATTTCAGAGACAAATACCGAAACGAGCAGAACATTTCTTAAATTCGTTTTCTTTGACAGGGCTAAAATGATGATGACCAGAAAGACAGCAGGGATTGTGGTGGCATTCATCTGCATTTTTCAATTTATTCTCAGTTCTCACGTGTTTGTTGTTTACACCATGGATGCGTCAGCCAATTCTACCACTCAATTCTGTACTGTAAAAGAAAGATATGCCTACTTGGAAAATCTAACAATGCCAATCATAGTATTTTTTACTTACACCTTTTTGCCATCTATAATTATCATTGTTTGCAACACACTTATATTGAAAAAGTTGTGGCAGAGAAGAAAGATGAAGTTGTCAAGCAAAACAGACCAGGCTGTTTTCAAAATTATGCCAATGTTGTTGCTTCTCTCAACAGTGTTTGTAGTTTCAACATTTCCTCCAACAATTATCTTTTTCTTGGGTGAGTCTTTATTGTAAGTTTATCCTTCACAAAGAGTATCTTTCACATGTATAACAAATCAGAAATTCCCGAACAGGGAAAAGAAAATGAGTCCAAAATCATTTGTGAATTTTGAATTGGAAATCTTGGCAGTGTGCTATTTTCTGCCCACTGTTGTTGTGGAACCCTTCCAAAAAAGCAAAACAACACTGCAAAAGCAATACAATAAATGGAGTTGACAGCAACAGACAAACTAATATCTGGGATTTTTCACAACCAAAATTGACATTTGCTTTCTTTCTTTTTTTCACAGGCAATGCTTGGTCCAGTGAAGCATCCAGTCTGGTTTCCACAGAGGCTTGGGACATTGTTGTGGCTTTGGCCTATTTCAACCATTCCTGCAACTTCTTTCTCTACATGATTTCTGGGCAGCAGTTCAGACAGTGGTTCAGGGAAGTCATTTGTTGCTGCTGCAGAAAGTCAGGGTGAGAACAGCCAGATCTTATCCAGCACTTGTGAAAGATCTGAGGGTGAGAACAATCCAGATTTTGTTCAACACGTCTGGTTTTCAAAATGCTTTTCGTCATTTACAAATGAATACTTTTCAAAGTGAAAAATGATCACCTGTCAAAGGTGACCTTTGTGTCTTCCCACTTTGTGTGTCACTCACACACATGTCTGTTTTCCAGGTGAACTGCAACACGTTTGGAAGTCTTCTTCTCCCACCTGAGAATGTCTGCACACGAAAAGACGAGTAGGGAGAGGGGAGACAGATGAACAGATGGGTTGTTTGAGAAAGAGGAAGAACAGAAGAAGTTCAAGAGTTTTCCTGTATCCCTGGTAAATACTGACCAAATGAGCCAACCAACAGCTTCAGATTTCCTTCAGATATTTTTTGAAAAAAAACCGCCGTTTGTCTCCTGTCTGTCTTGTGTCTTGGTTGAAGAATTCAAAATAATTGGCAAGGAAGTAAATGCAGCAATTGGACTTGAGTAAAAACAACACAATAAAAAGGTGTAAAAACTGTAAATGGGTGAAACCAAACAGGAGTCCTGTTGTTAAATATGTGGCCTCATTTGTGTCTGAAAACAGAAAAATAAAAATAAAGATCTGTGTTGCATCTTGAACCCCCATCTTGTTTTTTTTCTCCCACACTTTAGAAGTCAGGCAATGTCCTGTTCCAGAATTGCTTTCATCAGAAACGCCAAGGCCCAAAAGAAAATTGGCCCCTTTTCTTTCTTTGTTTCCTGAGAGCAGAACTTGAGAAAACTTCTCGCAAGCACCCCACCTTGCGAAGTCGTCATTAAACCAGGAGTTTTGTTCAGTTGTTGTACCATTGTGGATTTTTGTGGTTTGAGGGAAAGCAAAGTCAAGGTTTCACACTCAACAGGTCTCCCAAAAACAAAGCCATAATATTCTGCATTGGAACCTTGCAAACTGGTGTTGCACCTGTGGTCTGGGGAAACATTTGGACAAAGATTTCACTGGTAGGTTTCTTCTGCTACCAAACAATCACCTGCTCTTAAATTGTCAACAAGCAAGTGCATGGATGTTGTTTGATAAAAGGCTGGTCAAGTTGGGTGGGACTGTTGACATTGTTAATGTCACACCTCCGTTCTCTCATGGAGGTTGGGGGCTCTGTGTCCAAGTGGGTCATAGGAGGTCAAGGAGAGTAAGGAATGCTATTTGAGGAAGTGATGGGAGTAAATGAGACAAAATGTTGGGGTTGCGTGTCCTGCAATAAGGGGAAAGAGATGTAATTGGGGTTGGTTAGTAATGAGGGGCGCTGGGATGGGGTTGTTCGTGGGTGTGTCAGCGTCACGTGGTTTGGGTGAATGCAGAGTGGCAGGACAGAGGATCAATTGACTAAAAGGTGGCAGGGAGGGGTGCCAAGAGTCGGGCGTGGTTGAGTGGGATTTGAATAGAGAGGAAGGAAAGAGAGAGTCAATTGAAGTGGATAAAGCGAGGTTGGATTAAGCTGGAGAGTGATGTGGGAACAGGACAAAGTGGGAGTGAAATTGGTTTCTGTCAACAAAAGGCCATCATCAGTGCTTTCATCAGTGCAAAGCACTTCTCCACTACAAACACCTGCCACAGACAATCACAGAAACAGCGTTCGCTTTGAATCGTGTCAAGTTCAGAAACTGATGCAGAAAGTTACAAATTTAATCGGCATTCTCTGACAAAATTTTGGCGTCACCATAATTTTTTTTTGCCATTTGCAAAAAAAAAAGAACGTCTCAAGTCAAAACCTTACGTCTTCAAAGTGCTGTTTATTTTCCCGTTTCCTCTGCAATTGCTTTGTGCAACTTATTCACAAGTTTCAAGTTATTCATCGTTCATCTTCCTTGGTGGTGATCACAGGTAATGTTTTGCTCAATTCTTTTCCTTCTTCAGACTTTGAACAAGCAGCAAAAGTATATTTGGGTTCATGGGTTCTTAACACACAGGCACAACTTTTTTCTCTGTTGTCTTTCTTGCAGAAAGTTTAAAGTTCTGCAGATTACCTGGGCTTTAAGAGACAATGGAAACAACAGATAATTTTTAGTTTGTTATGTTCATCATCTATATTTCTCTTACCATTGTTGGAACAACAGGCAACAGTCTTATTCTTCTCACAACAAAACACAAAGAGTTCAACAAAAGCAGTAGTTTTGTTTTCTTGTCTGTGTTGGCCATATCTGACCTTTTTGTTGTGTTTTTTGGATTATTAACCACAAAAGTTCTTGAGTCTGACTTTTGGTTTGGATTCAACCTGAGAAACTACAGTTTATCTTGGTGTATGACCTTGGAATACATGATAGAATCCTCATCAAAGATTAGTTCCTGGTGTATTGCTGGAATAACTCTGGAGAGAGCAGTGGCAGTTGTACTGCCTCACAGGTATGGTTCACAAACCTCCAATGTTGTGTGACACCAAAGGGCAGTTTTGCCCAAAGCTTGTGTGGTTTGTCTTGTGGCGTGTAACATGCAAAAAGTGAGTTTTGTGAGCTTACATCATATTTTCTTCTGCTGTCGAGTTGTGTTCAGACATAGACAATATTTTCAGTTCTTGATTGAGTTACCTTTGCAAAAAAATACAAAACCACAGCCTGGTTTTTGACTAGTTTCAGTTCCAGGAATTGGTCTTTTGGGTCAATGTCTGAAAGAAATAGTTTCCTTGAGTTTTGGAGGGAGACCTTTTCTGTGAACACAAGTGACACTCCATTATTTCTGTTCAACAGGGCAAAGCTGTTGATGACCAGAAGAAATGCAGGGATTGTAGTGGCTTGTATCTGCATCATTCCATTGGTTCTAAATTCCTATGTATTTGTGGTTTACACCATGAAGCCAGGATCCAACAGCACAATGCTCTACTGTGTTATTGATAACAGTTATGCCTCTTTTGGAACAAAGATTTTGCCAATTATTGTCTTTCTCACATACACATTGATTCCATCTTTGATTGTTTCTGTGTGCAATTCACTTATCATCTTCAAGTTATGGCAGAGAAAAAAGAAAACGTTGACAAGTCATGCAGAACAAGCCATTTACAAAACTGTACCAATGCTTCTGCTCCTCTCAACAGTGTTTGTGGTTTGTACATTTCCTCCAACAATACTCTTCCTCTTGGGTAAGTTACTGTCACAATCCCACCTGTTCTCTGATGAATTGTATGTCACTCAATTTGGAAAGTGCTAGTCCAAAATCACTTGGACACTTCAGAGCTGAAATCAAAAAGTCTTGACAGAGACCCAAATTTTCAGTTTTTACAATTCAGGCCAAAAAAACTTGCTGTCAAAAAAGACTCCATCTCTTGTTTTGTCACAAGCACTCAAAAACTTGTTTGTTTGTTTTTTATTCAGAAAAGGCTTGGTCCAGCCAAGCATCCAGTCTGGAGTACAGTAAAGCTTGGGAAATAGCTGCGGCTCTGGCCTATTTCAACCATTCCTGCAACTTCTTCCTCTACATGATTTCTGGGCAGCAGTTCAGACAGTGGTTCAGAGAAGTCATCTGTGGCTTTAGTTGTCACCTCAGGTAAATTGTGTTTGCTTCTTGCTTGAATCACTTCAGAATTAATCTTCTTTGAAATTAGATGGACCCCACCCTTTCTCTTTTTATTTCTAACCCCCAGGTCATTGTTGGGAGGAAGCCAAAAAATTTTCAATTGATGAAAATGTGAGAATCCTTGATCAGAAAATTGTCCCGAGGCTCAGGCAAATTTTGCACTCAAATGGTGGTTCAGACTGGCTTTTGTCCCATGGATGAGGGGCTCTGGTGATGTGACAAGTTTGTGTTTGTTTCTCTCTGCCAAAACTGGCACAAGGGGAACAGACAGGATGTCCATTATTTCCTACAAGACTGATGCACACCATACATTTCATTTTGTGCAGCCTTTGTTTGACCAGTTCAGCACACCCTCACCCCTCAATGTGCTTTTCTCAAGCCCACAGGACAGAAGGCAGACAATATTGTCCACAGAAGGGATGAAATAACCACACCCTGCCACAGTATGGCATTAATTTGTTCACCACTTGGCAATCTAAAGCCACACCATAAAGTCTCCATCACTTGAAGGATATATTTCCCCTGGAACTTCTGTGTCTTTTCATGTTTCATCTGCACAAATGAAACCCAACTGAGCAAGCCACCCATCCAGCTAAATCAAAATGGACAGTGTCACTTTTCACAGGACAGTCCACACTTGGATTGTAGGCAGAGATTGCAGACAGACTGCCATAATTTCGATCATCTTCCCTTCACAGACAAAAATTTGTACTTTTGATGCCGTCTTTGATGGTGGTGTTGGACAGTTTTCTTCTTGGTTGCATGCAATTTGGGAATCTTCTGTTTGTGAATAAATTTGGACTTTTGTTTTGCAGGAGAGGCTAACATTTTCAGCCATCCCCAAATTGGAGTGTTGTCCTGTACCTGCAGAGGTTGATAGAAGAATTAACACCTGGATGGATGGATGGACAGCAATAAACACAGAAAATTGAACTTTTGGACAGAAACATTTTTCATGACTTCATCTCTTCTGTACCTGAAACAGAACTCACTTTTCGTTTCCTGACAGAGAAGAGGGAGTTTTCGCAAATTGAAAACGTAGACGTACACTTGAACGCAGACGTAGAATTTCACCCAATGGGGTATTTCACACCACAGAGTTTCAAACAGTTCAAAGTAAAAGTGAGAAAAACAAAACAAATTTGTTTCACCTATCCAAGTAAATTCTTGAAAATTGACAGAAAGAAATCATGATAAAGGTCACAAGTTTAAAATTTTGTTGAAAAACAGACAAACACTGAAATTTCCTTGGAGTACTGTGTCCCACGGGGTGAGATTCTACGTCTACGCTCACGTACACGTCTACGTTTTCAATTTGCGAAACCTCGCTACTGTCTTTGTCCCTTTCCCCTGACAGGGAAACTTTTGTGAATGAGGTGCAATATTTACCGGTTGTGTCACATTGAAACTGTAGTTATTACGCTGGATTTGACCAGTTGCCTTCACGGGTGAAGGTCTTGTACAAAAAAATGCGTGCCAAAAAGATATTCTGCGTTCACGTTTGGGGCAAACAAGGTTCAGAACCGTACCAAAGGAGGGGGTGTACGGGACAAGAAAACAACTGACTCTGGCTGCCAATTTTTTCAAGATCCACCCCCGTCCAGATCTGGGATCCGCCCCTTGTAGTTTATGACATGACACTCTCTTGCAGCAAGCTATTCGCTGTGCTTGGCACTCCTCAGCAGGATGTAAACAGAACACAAAACTCAGCACAAGAGACACAGATTTGTCAACACAACATAACACAGGATCGGAAACTATGGCAATTCATGATTCACAGTTTCCACACAGTGAGAGAAGGCAACACTCATGGCTGGGTTCACAAGAGGTGCGGCAAGTCAATAGGTCCGGGTCACACTGGATGCGCCACGCACTACGTCCCCAGGTCGGATGCACAATGGGTGCGTCACGCGGTGCGTTTGTGAAACGTGCTCAACGATGCAAAGACGCAAGGCACGGGCGAATTTGGTGGAGCAGTCATCACCTGGGGCTTGGGTCGCAGCAATTTATTTTTAAGGGTTGGGGAGGCCCAGGCCCTCGCAACTAGCCCCTGGATTTCCCCAGTATAGTGTCAGTAAACGCAGACACACCAAAACGCCTGACGCACCCCGTGTGAACCTGGCCCAATCAAGGCACAGAGGTTTCCCACGCTGGTTTTTTCTGACACTCACAGCTGGTACGTCACCTCATACAGGGGTCAGGGGCGGATCCAGGATCTGGTCAGGGGGGGGCGCGTACCCATGGTGACCCCCCATGACGCAGTGGCGAGAATGGACGGGACGCGTGACGCACGCACAGTGAACAGGCCTCATGACAGGTAAGTGTGTGCACACACAGGTACAAAGGGAGTACGCCGCGCATCTTGTTTTTGAATCGAAGAGCTCAGGTGTGACCCAGATTCCCGCTCAAGCGTGCGTCAGGGGCTGCTGAATTACAATTACCAAATACGGATATGGCCCAAATACGGATATGACCCAAATACGGATATGACCCCGGAGACTAAGATTAACGCAGAAAAGATGGATTAACAAACGCGGTATTGTACCACGTTAATGTTTGGCGCTGTGAGGACAGGATGCACTTTTTGCTCAAGTGTGTGTCACTGTGAAACAGGACGGATCTGGACCCAATATTACAGTCATGCAGTTGTGGAAGTTCAAGGCTTGAGAGACAGCGTAGAGACAGCGAGTCACAGGGTAAAAAGTGGTGACGAGATTCCTTGAGTGTTTTTGTGCAAGATAGAGTGGCATGTGTTGAAAAGTTGCCAGTTGCCTATCTTACAATCAACACACGATGCGAGTCACAAACATTGCGTTTGGAGTCCTGCCGAGACAACTTCGCTCGCTTTTTGCAAGAAAATCACTTTGAGGGCAAGAGGGTATTTTTGAGTGTGAAGGTACTTGTGGGGATTGAATAGAAACTTTTGGAGAGCCCGAGCAAACAAGCGAGATTTCATCCAAATATTGGGACGTCTAAAACTGACTCCCCACTGGGCTGTGAATATTTACTGGCCTCAAGGGCCCACGGATGTGTGACACACTGCCTTCCGCATACTGACAAGTACTCCGTGTGGATCTGTGTCTCAAGCGTCCACAGGAGAGACAGTACTCGTTGATGGTGTTGATAAAGTATCTGGATCAGGAGGAATACTCAAGGGGTCAGCTGCATGCTTGAAGAAGAACGGCAAGATTTAGACGTTCGACGAACGCTGCACGTTGCCTGCGCACGCATGCGTACAACACAACACGTGACGTTGACGTCATCTCCACCTGACGTCACGAGTGACGCTGCGCTGTGACGACGTCACACAGCACTTCCGGTTGAAACGATGACCCCGGCGTGGACTTCCGGCACGACGGCGACGCTGGTTCTGCTTCTCTACATCGCAGGTCTGTGCGCGCGCAGTGAGACCTCCGCCACAAATCACGTTTCGCGAAGACCCCCCAGCGAGGGAATCGGAGATGTTTTGCAAATGGACTCTGACTCAGTTGTCCCATTGTTCACTCGTAACACGAGTACAAACCCACGAAGATTGTTTTTTCAATTTGGCGGTTCCTTCAGTACACCAACAAGAGAAGCAGTGCAGAGGCAACTGCGGGTGCGATGTGCCCCTTCAATTTTTTGGCAGTCCATCAAATGTCCATACAGTCCTGTCCACAGGGGGCGGGGGTGGACAGACAGGACAGGACATCTTGGCTGAGATGCCTTACCATAGGAGATTGCATTTGAGACACTGTATTCAGCCTCACATGTAGGACCTCAGCCCAAATGTCCATTCAATCCTGTCCACGGTAGGGGGGGGGGTGGACAGACAGGATGGGACATCTTTGCTGAGGTGGCATATATCAAAAAAAATTTAGGCAAGCCACTAAGTGCTCTTCCCTAAAGGGACATCGCACAACAAGTTGGAAGACAAGCGGACGGGTGTTGTTTCACAGTGGATGCGTTTCTGTTGCGTTTCTGAAGTCCATGACGGCTGCGTCGCAAACTGCCAACAAGGGGCGCAGTACACAACGCGCTCAGTGTGAAGCGTGGCTGAACGCGTGTCGCCCCCTCGTGTCTGTTTCAGGCGCTTCCGGTGAGCGTCACGTGCTCTCTGACGTAGCGTGCGCGCGCATCGTGGACCGGTGCCAGCGGCCCGCTATAGACTACTACGTGTCGGAGAGAGCGCTGATGCGCCTCACGGAACTGAGGAAGGTCTGCAGGTACGTCACGTGACACGTGGGGAGCGTAGCGTGTGCGTCATGCCGAGGTCACAGCGCATGCGCCAGGTCACATGGTCACGCGTGCATTTTGTTGAGGTCACAACGGATGCGTCACGTGGGTCACAGTACGCTCGCCACACCGCTGAAAAGAAACAGCCAGGACATTCCGAATGTTCCAATATTTAATTTGCTCAAAAATGGTCTTTGGTGCCATTTCAGGTTGGGGTGGGGTGGGGGCAACGTCCAGGCATTTCAGATTGGACCTGAAACCAAGAGACACAGGTGTCTGACCAGCCTGTTCAGATTCCAAACCGGAATGTCTTCGTGACAGGAAGTGATCTTTGGGGTGATGGCGAACGAACGCGCCCCATTGCGTTGCAGGAAGTTCTCGGAGGCGAACAGCTGCATCGAGCGCGAGGCCCGGGAGTGTCGCGCGACCATCAAGGCGGCGCTGACCGGGCTCAACGACGCCATCCGCTTCCTGTGCGAGGAGAACATACACAGTGAGTAGAACATGAGTAGTGAGGAGAACATACACAGTGAGTAGAACATGAGTAGTGAGGAGAACATACAAAGTGAGTAGAACATGAGTAGCGAGGAGAACATACACAGTGAGTAGAACATGAGTAGTGAGAACATACAAAGTGAGTAGAACATGAGTAGTGAGAACATACAAAGTGAGTAGAACATGAGTAGTGAGGAGAACATACAAAGTGAGTAGAACATGAGTAGTGAGGAGAACATACACAGTGAGTAGAACATGAGTAGTGAGAACATACAAAGTGAGTAGAACATGAGTAGTGAGAACATACAAAGTGAGTAGAACATGAGTAGTGAGG
>JAAUXT010115384.1_pt1 | contig 19784 bp, 25 predicted proteins | sample 7278171 | NCBI WGS metagenome assembly JAAUXT01 (sample SAMN14350112, study PRJNA611818) | marine sediment metagenome | isolation source: surface marine sediment (1.8m) | place: French Polynesia: Moorea | collected 2018-08 | reverse complement strand
GGGGTGTTGGGGGTGGGGGTGTTGGTGGTGGGGGGTGTTGGGGGTGGGGGGGTGCTGGTGGGGGGGTGTTGGTGGTGGGGGGTGGGGGTGTTGGTGGGGGGTGTTGGTGGTGGGGGGGTGGGGGGGAGGTTACATTCCAAAGTGTGGACAGACGCACACATGAATACTAAGGGTTTTTAAGCCGACAGCGGCACCTAGATGGCCGGCTACGCGACCATCAACAAAGCAGGTGAACACAGAGCATTGGAGATCATCTGACATGAGGGAGGTTCAGGGCGGCCAAACATTTTCAAGCGTGCGATGCCATCGTGGCGGTCTCCACGCGTGAGCTGCACCACTCACCCACATGCGCATGAACTTCCCAATTGGTCAAGATGTACCTGAAATGTGCGATAGATGTAACATTGACGATTCTGGCCGGAGCGGACTTCTTCATCAGGTCTTGGAGCAAGAGGGTCAGCAGGAAGTGACCCAGGTGGTTCACGCCGAAGCACAGCTCGAAGCTCTGCTTGGTCTTCGATCCACTCCAATCAAGCATTGCTGCGAGAAGGTCAAATTGTTCAGGTAATATATGTAGGAAGGGACAAATTTCTGTGAAAAGAATAGAACTTTGTTGATGGATTCAAAACAAATTAACCAACAACAATAAAACAACAACAACAACAACAACAACAACAAAACAAAGAAAAAGAGAAGGAAAGCACAAAACATATTATCTATATCAAATAGAATGCGTTGTTTTTGGTTTCAAAAGCAGTGTTTCCTTGTATCAAATTATGTCATAGTTGTGGCCCGTTAGAAAAGGATCGCTTCCAAAAAATTGTGTGTTGAAGGATTCAAAGTCAAGGCAACCAGAGGTGTCCGTAGCAACAAGCACAAAACAACTAATGACTCCTGTTGGCCTCACAAGGATAAATACCAGCATTGTTGACCAGGATATGAAGAGCTGACTCTTGGGCCAGGAACTGTTTGCAGAAGTTTTGCACTGACTCCAGATCGGACAGATCGCACTTCATCGCGATCACGTTTTCGTTCCCTGTCTCGGCTGAAAAGAATCGCACCAAATTGATGTCCTTTTCAGCAAATCACACAGAAACAGCTCAGCGCTGAACGCGGTGAAAATAAATAATTAACAACAATAAAATGTAAAGCAGATTGCGCCTCGCGAAACCTTTGCTGTGAGACAAAAAAGCTTTGTTCATTGCTGGAATTTCGGGCTTCTTCTTGCCTTGTGCGTTTGTCTTTAGTCAGAAAATACCAGTGATGGAGGCGGCGGCGCTTTGCGCCTTCTCCACATCTCTGCAGGCCAGGACGACTCGTGCTCCTCTTCTGGCCAAGTCCTTTGCTGCCTCGAGTCCGATACTTCTGTTGGAACCTGCAAACCAAACACATGTGGTTCGCAGTCTCGTGAAAGCTCACGCAGTACCCACCAATCGCCGTTGTCAGCGAAGCAATAATAATTTGTTCAAGAGAACTTTACGAGGTTCCATTAACCATAGTATGAATTATCATGCTCACCAGTGAAGCCAATTGGCCAGTCTGCACTGAGAATGTGAAAGGAATCAGTTGTCTTGAATCAATGACCCATGTCCTTCCAGGCCAATCGTGAACATGATAATTCTCACAATGGTTGGATACAACCTCGTAGGTCTGTGACCTCCATTCGTTGTGGGACCCACCTGTGACGATCGCTGTTTTGTTCTCCAATCTGGCTCGACTGGTGCAGAATCGTCGTTTGTTTGGAAAGTCATTTGCCAGGAGCAAAAACACTGTCACAAGCAGAGCCAGGGCCAAAGCGACGGTGCCGAGGAGAATAAGGAGAAACAAAATCATTTTGATGCCAATGCAGCTTGTGCACGCTGAAGACAAAGTTCTGTGTCACCTTCCAATCCGACCTAGTTTTTGTAGATTTTTAATGCTCTATCTCCCGTGCTTCTTGAATTGCTATCTGTTGGCACTACCTGAAAATTGCTCTTGACATTGGCAGTGTTCCATTTACGTGTGGCGACTGACCGAGTGAGCCCAAATGGCCACCGACTTCTACAGTATGGGACGTACTCGTACAACCTGCAAGCTGTTTTCGGATTCCTCACACAGGCAACATAGAATGCTACAGCAGATATGCTGACTTCAACCTCCAAAAAGTCCCCAAAAATACAACAATTGAAGTAAAATTTTACGATGGAGTCAATGGGCTGCTCACAAACTGCAGTCCTCAAATGTATGCGCCTGATATTTTGGTCAACAGATCTCATTTGCATCATAGCTTGAGTCACTGCTTGAATGATCTTTCGCAAAGTTCTCTTCTGTGTGCATTGTTGTGATGGCAAATCCAGAAGATGATGAGTCAAAAAACAAGAATTGAGGCAACTTGCGTTTCTGTGAACAGCCTTGTCTTTGTTCCCTTCCTTTTTCTTCAGGTTCGAGAATTCAAAGAAATCACAACAACAGCCTCTTCATTCACAAAAGTTTATCTGAACGAGAAAGCATCTCTGCATGCACTTCAGGGACAACGTGCATCAGAGCCAACTTGGAATACTCGTACAATGTTCAGCAAAAAATCCATCCTCTTTCTCACATTCTCACCCCACACAGACCTCCAGACAGACATTATTTTTCCCTACTTCATGGGAAGCACAACACGAGCACGAGGGGCTCAGCGGGCACCGCGGCTGAGAAAACAAAGGAGCGTGCGCATGTGAATTCGTGAGGGCGCGAGATATGAGCACAAGGTAGCTCTCGTGTGTCGCTGTGTCGCCGCAGAATTTCGCGCAGAGCGGATGAGCTTCTGAACTTTTGTGCACTCCTTGCATGGAGAGAAACAGTGTTGAGTCCATTGGCGCGCAGAAGCCAGAGAGACAGACAGAGGCACAGTGACACAGAGACAGAGAAGAGGGAGAGAAAGAAAGAAAGAAAGAAAGAAAGAAAGAAAGGAAGAAAGGAAGAAAGAAAGAAAGAAAGAAAGAAAGAAAAGAAAAGAAAAGAAAAGAAAAGAAAAGAAAAGAAAAGAAAAATCTTGAGACAGAGAGAGAGAGAGAGAGGCAGACAGACAGACAGACAGACAGACAGACAGACAGACAGACAGACAGACAGACAGACAGACAGAGACAGAGACAGAAGGAGGAGAGAGTCAGAAAGACAGAGAGAGGGGGAGGGAAGAAACCCCAAGCGAAAATTTATGTCGTCTTAAGGTGGAGAGTACTGCCTCAAAAAGTACTTGGGCGTGCCGATTGAAAAGCACGAGCTGTGAACTTGGCTGTGTGCTCGTGTGCACCCCAGATCACAGCATGAACCCTCGTACGAGTGTGCGCAGACGAGACGGCAGAGACAAGCTCTCGGAAGTTTTGAGTTTCGATCATCACACACGAACAAGAACAAAGAAACATCTCAGGTGAGATACTTGCAACGACCAGCCTTGTTGCATGCAAAAACGGAACAGAACATGCATGCAGTCCCCAACAGTTCGTCCGACAACTTTGAAGTTTTCTCCAAGCAGAATCTGATGCCAAGAATCCTTTTTTTCTTGCATTGTAATTACAAATGTTCACCAGGCAGTGCACATGATGGCAAGTCAAGTCGATGGTTGTTTTTCTTTTGTTCGCAGCTCGTGTGTGACTGTGAAGATGTCAGTCCACTGCCTGTGATGATGAAAATTTTGAAGAACAGAACTGCTTGGACCTCGCGGTGTTTTTGCACGGACCGCAAGAATTTGCAAAGCAAGGGAAAAGTGATGGGGAAACATATCTTTTCTGACAAGTTCAGTCAAACAGCAAATGCGCACGAAACAAAGAGATAAAGCGCACTCTTGGAAATTCGGAGTTGGGATGTTTGTGCAGAGGAAAAGTTCTGAAACGGAATTTGTTTTTGTTTGCAATCAAGTGAAGACAAACAGACGCAGACAGACAGATCAACACGCGGATTGTCTGTCAGCTGACTCACGTGAAATGAAGACGCCGCAAACAGGATGCAGGAAAAAGTTTTGTTGTGTGAACTGATAACGCGCGCGCGGTGAGAACACGGCTGCGATTGGAGCCGAGGGAAGGATCAGGTGCATCCCCTACGCACACAGGATCTCGCTGTCCACACACCCGAGCAACAACATGGTCAGCAAGAAACACATGGAACAGGTGCTGCAGATTTGAGAGACGCGTCACAGAAGACGGACTCAGCCTGGTGTTGGACAGACGGACTTGACCAGTGTGTTTTTTCGGGGATTTGTCACAACGCGGTGTTCGGACGGACCCTGCACGGAGGAGTTTGTGTTGTTGCAGGGTGAGAGAGATGCGTCGGTGAAGCTGCGGCCGGTCGGTCGGTCGGTGGCGGTGCTGCGCTGCCTGTAGAGCGGGACGGGTTGGAAGAGCCAAGAGATGCACGCACGCGGCCCAGGCGCGTCCCACAAACAAACACTCGTGAACTTCAAGCCAAGGCTTTGTGCGGAACCGAACTTCTTCCACAGGATGGTCAAATGCAACTGAAGTTCGTTGACCAACGTGCATAGCAAAGACGCTGACGAATCTGAGTGTTTTGGCTGAATTTGTTGGGGCTTGAAGCTGCGTGATGCGCATTGCCTTCCGAACAGTGTTGATACACAGTCAAAGCACCAGACATTTTTCTTGGACATCAGAACAGGATCAGGACAAGGATAATAAATTTGAGAGATTATCATCTCGGATTATGACTTCAACGAAAGATCAGTGGGCGTCATAAACCTGGTGAGCGCCTGCGAACAACTCTCTCTTTGTTCATGAGCATCAAAACTGAGCATCTTTCTTTTGTGTTCCCCATGAAAAGAAGCAAACTGACCTGAGAAGACTGACGCATTTTTGCCAAAAAAGTCCTTTATGATCCAAGATACTGAATCAAAACTGAGTTCAACAGACTTCACCAACCTGACTTGTTGATCAAGGAATGGATGTGACTTCCACGGGCAAACTACGGAGGACGTTGCGGGCGGCCGCGCCCCCGCCCCGAGGAGGGACCCGGCCCCGGCCGACAGCGGCGGCTCCGCGGGCGCTGCTCGCGCTCCTGACGGCGGCGACCCTGCTCGGCGCGCCCGGTGCCGCTGCCAACTCCATCGACGACCTGCCCATGGAGAGACTCAACGTGTGGATCGACCGAGATGAGATCCAACAGTTCGTGGGTGAGTCCGAACTTTCAACCTCAGAAGTTTGTTTTATCACCGCAGTGTCCGTGTGTGCATGTGTGTGTGAAAGGTGTTGCTGTCCGTGTTGTCTTGTTTTGTGGTCTCCTCTGAGCGCCACTAGTCATTCCAGCCTGAGTCAGGTTGAGTGAGCCTGACCTGTGTCAGATCCAGGCCTGAGGCAGGTTGGGTGAGCCTGACCTGCGTCAGATCCAGGCCGTGTGACTGATGAGTCCAGAGCAGAACCCCTTCACCCCGCTTCATTACGGAGAGATACACTCCATCCAGCGCTGTGAAATTTTCACTGAATATCGTTTGACGCTGGACGCAAGTGGAAAATTGTTCATTGATGTGAGACCGATTGTACAAAAGGCTGTAAAAAGTTGTTGAACTGCACAGCGAACCTCTCCGTGCAGGACTGCAGTGGATGCAATCCCAGTTTTGTGGGAAACGCGTCTGGCGCATCATAGGTCAGCACTGCCGACGAGCCTCGCTGTGCGGCAACAGTCCATCGAAGGAACAGCCCAAGTCCTCGTCAAACTTGTTGTTCTCAGTTCAAAAAAGGCATTTCAAAATTTGTGGAAATGTTTGAGAGCGTGATCGTAGATCAGCGGGAGAGAACGCAGGCGCGTTTGTTTGCACACTTGGTGCTTCTGCGAACACGGCTCGTCTTTTATCAGCTCGTAAATCTCGCGATCCTCCTCCCTGTCTCACTCAACAACCCTCTCTCAAATTCCGCTCTGTGACCGTCTCGGGGAGCTTCAAATTTTCCCATCACTGATCAGTGTCTTCAGTTCTCAGCTGAATCAAAATTCGTGTTTTCAAATGCACAAGATTCGAGTGCTGACAACTTTGAAAAATAGTCGGCAGATTTTCAGGTGAGAAAGGGTAAAAAGTGACTGTCTCTTGCAATTTTGTTGACAAGAGAGTTGGACGTTCGGGAACAGGTTCTGATGCTGAAGTGTGCTGAGGTGTTTTCGCACACAGTGGTCCATTCAGCTGCGGGAAAGCAAAGCACTTGCGAAAAGTGAATGTAAACATGTGTTTCTGACACCCACCGCACACGAACAGGGCTGCGAGGTGGAGACGGGTCGCTGCGCGCAATTTGCTGCGGAACGTAAATCTGCGATCGCGTCGTGTCGCCTCGTAGATCAAAGTCGTGACGTCAACTTCACATGCACAGCACTTGGTCGGAACAATTCTGTTGGGCGCAGAGATGCACGTGCACACGTACACACACACACACACACACACACACACACACACACACACACATTCATTTTCTGGCGACACACTCATGTCAGCTTGTTCTTGCCGAGCAAGATCTTCGCAGAGATGAGATGAAACTGGAGAGATGGACGTCAGTCGTCAGTGTTTGGCTATTTTCACGCAGCGCGTTCTGTCTGTGGGAGAAACAGCAGCAGCCTCCGATGAGAGGTTTACGACCTGACGCTGCAAACACGCGAGGCTTCGCTCCATTAGTCAGGGTCGGAATCTACAGGTGGGAAGAGAACAACCTGAACCTGCAGCAACCTGAACCCAGAGCCACAAGCCATTCGCACAGGACTTGGGCCTCAGTATCCACAAATTCTTTAATCTGAAACTTTCCTGGTGTTTGCCCTGGCAAGTTGTTTATCCACAAATTGGTGGACTTCATTTTGCTCTCTGAGTAGTCGACAGTGGTCAGGTTTGTCGGAGCGCAGGGTGTCAGACTGGTCAGAAACATACGTGCACAGAAGCACGGAGAGACGGATGGACACAGCGCACCCCAACCACTCACCCACCCAGCCATTCATCTGCCGTCTCCGAAATGTCTCTGCGAAAAGTCACGATGTGAAGGAGCAGCCTTTGGAATGGCACGCGAAGCGTGTGGTCAATTTCAAACGACAGACCACTCTACTTTGTGACAAGACGTGACACGCCGTTGACCACAAGTACGTGAGAGGTGTGGCGCGCACGTTGAGTAAACTAACCGGACCCCACTGACCCCGCTGACCCCTTTCATACTCAGAGGTCAAGCTGCATCTCTCCACTTGACCAGACACAATGCCTCCCCCGGGATTCTGATAAAAAGCGACGCTCCCAACTGCGCGTCCAGACGCAGCCAGAGGAAGCGCAACGCAACAAGGAAGAACGGGCGTCGTGCTGAGCCGATTAATTCGTTCCTTACATCACGTGCAGCTGAAGGTGATTCGCCTGATGAAACAGATTCAGTTGGGGCTGACTTTATCTCACCTTTGCGAACTTTGGAAGTGTTCCCATTTGGGACTTCTGAAACCCAAATCAAAGTGAAGATATTGGCTTTTTGGCCCAAACTCACTGGTGCAGAATGGCACTGCCACATCCCAGGCCGGTGGAACGAAATGGAGAGACACCGGAGAGGTAAAACCGGACGCCACTGAAATGGCCTTTGGCTCAAGTTTGGTGTCCTTAACCGTACACGCAGGCGGACGCGGTGCACGATCAGTGCGGCTAAACCCGCCTGTTTCCGCCTCATCTGGAGTCGCCCATCCGCATCTCCAGACCCCAGACTTCCGTGTTGATGATGATGGCGCTTTGATGGCTCATTGAGGGCGAATTAACAACACGAACGCGGCCTTAATGAGGCGCGGCGTGTTCCTGCAGCGCACCTGCAGACAGCCGCACCTGCAGTTGTGAAAACTTCACACAATCACTGCTGATCCAGGAGAGCAGCGCACGGCCACAAAAATACACGTGCGTTTGTTTCCAATGGACGAAACTTCGTCTTTGAGTTGTGGTTGTGTGTAATTTCGCACAAGAAGGCAAAAATATTCAGGCCAACGAAGGGGTTTTTCTCCAAGGTCAGTGGCCAAGGCTTAGTTTGTCAGCCAAACTTGGACACAGAGGATCCCTGACTTGGACCTGTCGCGACTGGTTTCGTCTCTTCGGCTCTAGTCCCGTGAACACGACAGCAAAGTTTACGGCCTCATCTACGAGCACAGGTCGACACACACAAGAATTCGTTGATGTTCTTCTGGTTCATTTGGTCGCAAGGCAAGACAGCTCCAACTCGTACGTACACTGGGTCATTGAAGCACTTCTACACACACACACACACAGAGAGAGAGAGAGAGAGAGAGAGAGAGAGAGAGAGAGAGAGAGAGAGAAAAGACCCGGGAAGAGTGCGGATCGAGGAAAGTCTCTTGGGGTTTCAGTTGAGTTGTTTTCAACCAACGCAGCAGAAATTTCTTTGTGTACTTCCCCATCTCCTGAGCATGGTGGCATCAATCTTACCACGTGAACCAAATGTGCAATGGCAAAAATTGCTGACTGCCAAACCTAAGATCCTTCGTCCAGCCATTTGTGCGCAATATGCGACGTATCAGAAGTGATACGTGAGGCCAGAGAACAAACCCAGGCAATTTAGCAGAAAAGCCTGCCAGAAAAGTGATGGCTGGAAAACCGTTCTTTGAGCGCTGTTTTTCGCATTGGTCAATGGAAAAGTAATTGGAAGGTAAGAAATGAAAGGAACGGCGGTTTTGACGAGGTGAGATCTGTGCATTGCTGGGGTAATTACCCAGGCCAGATGTGAGGTGGGTGAGAAGGGGCAGGCGGGACGGGGCGGCCGGGACCGGGCAGCGGCGTCCCGGAGACTGGAGCAGGGGCTGCGGGGAGAACCGGGCCGGGTTCCCCGGGGTGCCGTCTCCGAGGCTCGGGCAGCTGCAATGGCTCGGGGTGGGGCAGGCAGAGGGGTTCTGTGGGTCTGATGCTCATACAGTCAGGTAAAAAAGGTGCGAGACGGGAGATGCTGGCGCCCCCACCTCGGGCTGCGACCTCCCTGTGGCCCGGCAGGATTCTCCCCGGCTGGACCTCCGTGTGGCTTCTCCCCCATCTCCCGGAGCTGCCCAGTGCCCTGCCGGGCCGCATCGCTGTAACAACCCGGCTCCACGCAGCGACGATACCTGCGCAGAAGCTCCTCTACAGGAACCCCGACCACGGTGTGTCGAAATGTGTTGCTCAGGCGTGAGCAGAAGCCATCTTTTGGAGCCACCTGCAAAGACATCTTTTTCATCAGGCTCAAATGATCAGATTTCCGAAAAAGACAAGTTGAGAGCTCTACCTGAGTTCATTTGCGAAAACTTTTCTTCAGGGCATGGAAAGACACGAAAAAATCCCCAAACCCTCACCAGAGCACGGGACTCACAAAGCAATTGAAACTGCATCTGAGTCAACACAAAGAGGAAAAAACTTGTGTATTTCGGGGAAACTGTTGAGGTTTTATCCTCAGGAGACGAATCGTGTTTTCCCTGCGCAAATGCAACGCACACTTAGGCATGCGGGCAATCTGAGAGCTTTCACTTGAGGACTCGATTTCAGCGCAGCTTTTCTGATCACAATGCATCTCTGCAGAAGCACAATCTGCGAGAGAAAGCAAAAACACCAACAGACAAAGTTTTGAGGGTGAGAGTGTTGAGTCAAATATTTACGCCGGGCCCGCGGAAACTTGGCGTCTGGTTTCGCGCAGTGCCTTGTTCTGCGCAGGGCCGCCAGGGGAAGTGGCGCATGCGCGGCGCGCACTGTGGAAGCGCGGCCGGGGGCGGGACTCGCCTGCGAGGCGACCCCTGTTCTGTCCCTGGGGCGGTGGCTCTTCCTTTTTGCTCCCTCTTTGCCAAAGTGACATTTCTTGTTGCTTTCTGGTTTGCTTGAAGCGCGGAATTTGCAGAAGTGCGCCGCCCCCGGTCCCCAGGGTACACGGATCCTTGAACATCACTGAGCTCTTTGATCCGGGTGTCTGTGGGCAGAGTCTTTTGGATCCAAAAACCTCTTGCAAGCCCCAACCAGGATGCCTTGCAATGACGCCAGTTGAGGTTTGTGCACAGGTAGAAAGTTCGACTGAACCCACAACCCGCGTGTGCTTCGCATCACACACCGTTCGTGAGATTTCAAACTGCAACAGCAACGTTTTTTCAGGCCTCACAGCGCATTTGAGAGAAGCTTCACCTGATCCTCAAAACAGTGTAACTGAGCCCTGCGCATCTGGAGAGCAGATATCCAGAGTGAGAAACGCCTTCGGTCCGTGGGACCTGCGCGCCGTGGCTGATGTGGTGAACAATGGGTCCAGGAGAACAGATTTCATTGTGAGGAGGCCAAGGGACACACGCATTCAAACAGCACGAATGGCTTTAGCCCCTGGACAGCCTGTGAACGCATTGGTGATGCCCAAAACAAAGCACCAAAGTCCGACGTTGCCAAGCGAAGAATAGGGACTTTATGCAACGACTTTTCACTGAACGCCGCGTCAACGCCAACGTCGAATAGTGTTTTATGATTGGCCAGTGCCACGGAAACGGTGCCATGTTTGACGTTGGCGTTGGCACGATATGTGTCTCAAACGTCGTGCATAAAGTCCCCATTATTGACAAGGATAGCGTTTGGCACACGCAAGTGTACGCAGGGAAGGGGGGGGGCAGCAGCGGAGGCACCGACGGCACAGGCAAACGTGAGCTTCGTGCTTGAGTCAAGTCCTGGATCCGGCACCGTAATCTAGATGAGATAGTGACGAAAGACGGAACTCGGTGGATCCAGTAAATGTGTCGGCACCGCTGCTTCTCCCTCCTGCACCTGAACCTGCAGACCTCGTGCGCCCCGCCACCTCCGGACACGTGTTCGGGGCGTAAACACCCGGCCGTGCACACCATCGAGGGGGGGGGGTGTCATCATCAGCAGCATCCTTAATGTCGGGGGTGGGATCGTCGTACGTCGTACGTGGTATCATTGCTGTGTGTTGGTGTGCGAGAATGTGTGGTGCATGTGTGCTTTTGTGAGTGTTGGCACCATGCAGCAGGGACTACGGCATTTTTTTCCTGAAAATGAAGTCGCTTGTTGTTTTTCGGAGGGGGCGTCTAGCACACGCACGCACTCACGTAACTTTCGTGAAGCCTCAGGGTCCAGCCTGCACACACTCCCTGACGCGCAAAACTGCGAGAGATCAACTGATGGCTCGAGACAATTTGCTGCATCAATATTCCTGACGGACGCACCGCGAGTGTAGATCCGGCTCTTGATAGAGTCACTCAACCCTGAGTTGTCAATTGGAAGCCACCAATAGGAAATCCCCTCCCTCCACTGAACCGTTCGCCCTCATCCGAAAAATATTGCAGATCCAGAGTGTGGTTCCTTTCTAAGAACGCTTTCTTCATGTTGTGCAGAGGTAATTGCAAGGGTGTGGTCGTGCATTTTCCTGCGCGCTTGTGTGTGTGTGTGTGTGTGCGTGTGCGTGCGTGTGCGTGCGTGCGTGTTGTGTTCTGTGTGTGTGTTGTGTGTGTGTTTCTGTATGTTTCCGTGGTCACACAAACACGTGAACTTCTCGAGAGGAATTTTGAAACAATTTTGTTGGCCCCGGACGTTGGTCTGTGCGGACCGTTCAAGGCTCCGTTCTCCCGTCTCTAATTCCTTATCACTCTCCCCCTGTTTCAATTTCTCAGCTTCTGACAGATGAGTCTGGGGAATGGAGAGCTGCACTCGATGGTCTCTCAATCAGCCAAGTGGAATTTCCCTCAAATTTATCACTGACAAATCATATCTCCTCAAGTGGTCAACAAACATCGTTCTGCGGTGAAAACCACAACAAGAGGCCAGAATCCTGAGTTTATTCACACTGCAAAGTTTTGGTCAGTGACGATGTCAGACAGGTCAAGTTGCCGTGCCTTTTTAGGTGGGGAAACACAGACGACTGCAGTTTCGTATGAAAACAAGCGATTGCACTGCGCACACGTGTGTGTGTGTGTGTGTGTGTGTGTGTGTGTGTGTGTGTGTGTGCGTGTTTGTGTGTGTGTGCGTGCGTGGGCATATGTGCGTGCGCACGCTGAACGTGTTTCCTCATGTACGTACACTTGTCTCCGGCCACCATTACTCGTACGCTTACAAACTGAATCAAGTCTGCCTCACTCAGAACCTCCCTTGTGCGTTCGTGTGTGTGTGTGTGTTGTGTGAGTGTGTATCTGCGTGCATGTGCACGCTCCTGCACACTCAAAGCTGTCGTCTATTTACAGGGCTGCCGATGGACATCTTCGTGGTTCGGGAGGGCTCCGTCGTGCCCTACCTGCTCGACGCCTACTTCGATCAGCGACTTCCGGTGCTTCCGCCGGAAGTGGACGTCGTCAGACTCACGTGGCAGGCCAAGAACGATCTGGTCAGTTCCGCTTCCGGGAGTCACTTCCGCTTGTGGTTGGTCAGTTCGGGCTGAGATTGACCACGAGCTCACCACAAGTATACAATATCAGAGGCTCGTTGAGACTGTCAATGTTGGCATTGGGTCATTTCTAGGACACTCTTCTTGTGTTGGTGGTGCATTTATCAATGACCCTTTCTGCGGTGAGACCTCTTGCCGTTTGAGGTGTGTGTGGCGAGGGAAATACGCAACATTTGGGGGCACGAATTTTCCAATCCTTGAATTTCCACTTGTTGCGCAGCCAACAGATGAGAATCAAACCAAGATCAACCCAAAATCAAAATGAAGCAAGAACTTGTAAATCACAAGAAGACAAAATTTGAGAGACCCGAAAACTGGTTGGATATTCGTGCTGCCAAGAAAAGAGTTCAATGGACCAGCATCCAAAGTCCTTGGAGCCCTGGAGCAGGTTTGGAGAGGAGTAGAGCTCCGAAGTGAGGAGATCGGAGCGCCCAGCGCCGGGTTGATCCACAGGTGAAATAACACGGCGCTGACAGACGGGTGTCGGAGATGGGCGCGGAGCCGCGTTTGAAAGGCCCCGTCAGATACGGGGCAACCAGCGCACTCTGAAACGGGGCCCTGTGGGTGCGAAGAAACATTGGGTCTGCATGCCGGTCAATTTCGGATCAGTTGGTGTGTGTGGGGGGGGGGCGTTGTGTGACAAACATGGTGTTGACCAGCCACAAGTGGAACCACTCATTTATTCGTCAGCTCAGTTGGACTTCAAAGGTACGAGTAGGGACCAAGAGAGAAGCCGCCGATGTCTTCTTAGAAACCAAAGAGAACGTTTTCGGTCAAGAAAATATGAATGCCAATTTTCCTGTGCAAGAAGGATGGAAACAGCAGAGCATGTTGCGGAGGGTAGAGAGCAGAGATAACAGGGAATGGACAGATCCAGATCCCGTGGAGATAAGAACCTGTTTTCCTGATAACGGCGTGTAGCAACAAGATCCTGGATTCTTGGCCGGGTTCAAAGCGAATGAGCCGTGTTGACAGACTCGTGAGAATCACAGTGAATGTGGCCGTGTGAGAAAACTATGGCACGCCGTGGGCTCACACATTGTGTTCCCAAAAGATCCCAAATCCAAGGGGAACGGAACAATGTTTCCTTCAGGCACGCACTGGTTCTCCCGTAGTCCGAAAGCGAAGAAAATTCAGCTTGAGCCCGAACGTTGGGCAACAGGGCCCTTTTGCTCCAATGTGCTGCTGAAGAGGGGGCGAAAATGGCCTTGATGCGACAGATAACTAGCAGGTCTGATTCAACACCAACCAGCACGAAAGAAAAGCGCGACAAGATAGAAAACAGTAAGATTTTCTGAGATTTCAAAGGTGCCTTCCTGACGCCAGAAAGGTTGGTCTGACCAAGCGAAAAGTCGCGCAGTGTACAGAGCCTGATCTGCACAAATATTGTTGGATCGGGTGATACGGACAAGTGTCGGAGAAAACAAACGGGAGATAGGCAAAACTAACGAGGCGGGCTGGATCAACAAACAGCGCGCGGTCGGGAGCCGGCGCCGCAGTGCTGCGGCGAGGGGAGCGACAGCTGCGGCCAGAGTTCGAACCCGACAGACGCCCACGATTTCCATTGTCTTCCCAGACCCTTTGTATGTTCTACGACGAGCATCTTGTGTGCATTAAAACAACCTCGAGAGAGAGAGAGAGAGAGAGAGAGAGAGAGAGAGAGAGAGAGAGAGATGCTGTGTTTTTGTTTTCTGAATTCGTTTCGACAAAAACGAAGTTCAATTGGTTTTGGGAGTTCACCAAGCCAAGCCTTGCGTTGTCGGGCGACATAGCGGATGTCCACCCAACCTGACGGTTTGCTGCTGTATTTGCAGTACACGTACGCGTTCTCGGACCTGCGCTCGCTGGACCCGCTCACCATGTACAACCCTCTACTCAGCATCCCGAGCGAAGGGTTCGTGCCCCGCACCCGCAAAGGTGAGGCGACCCGCAGGCTGGGCCTGCCCCACCCCTGCACGAATAAGGGGTTTTCGTTGCTCACCCCCCTCAACACACACACGTGTACACACACACTTCTCTTGTGTATTGCTCACAGAAATGTTCCGCTCCAGACTGATCATTCCGTGTACGTATTCTTGTGGACAAGCCAACATTGTACAAAACGATTTGCCATCTTTGACCCGAGTGTCTCAGGTCAATCACTGATCAATCCCAGTCGATGCGGTTGCAGATTTCCAGATGGCGGTGGCGTGCACGGGGGAAGTGACGGCCGTGGCGTCCATGTACATCGTGCTGCAGCTGCGCAACTCCAGGGGGCGCCACATCCCCGGCTCGCCCATCAAACTCCACCTCCGCAAGAGGTGCCTCGCCTTCGGTGAGTCTCAGTGCGGAAACAATCAAACCAAAGGGATGGAGCTTGTGCTGTGAGGGGCCCATTGAAAAGTCGAAACTTTTCACTCACACCCAATCTGTCCAAGAGTTTTCAGTCTGGAATGCATCAGTTTGATGTAGATAGAGACAGGCGAGTTGATCGATCAGCCCTGTGAGTGACACTGTTGGGTTCGTTCGTCCCCCGCTACCCGGATACATTCTCTGTTGGAACCAACTCCACAAAAGTCAAGGACTGACCGACAAGTGCTCTTCGGACTTGAAATGACTGCAAATCCTGCATTGTATGACGTACTTTGTTTCTGTGTCGCTGCACGCAGAGTCGCGCACGACGTGTGCGCATGACTGTGAGAACGGAGGAACGTGCGGGGAGCGCGGCGCCTGCGTCTGTCCCGCCGGATTCCTGGGAGACCACTGCCAGCTGCGTGAGTACAGACACTCACTCACTCACTCACTCACTCACTCACTCACTCTCTCTCTCTCTCACTCACACACACACTCTCTCTGTCTCTCTCTCTCTGTCGCTGTCCCTCTCTCCCCCTGTCTGTCTGTCTGTCTGTCTGTCTGTCTGTCTGTCTGTCTGTCTTACTCCCCTTCTCGCACTACGCAACCTGGAAAAATTGTTTGCACGTGACTTCTTACGCTGTGGTGATCACAGCAAAGACATGAGTCATTGTGCAGCCTCGGAGGAACTTGAATAAACAGTGTTCTGTCTCTGCAGCGGTGTGTTTCCCGAACTGCGAGAACGGCGGCACGTGTGTGTCTCCGCATGTGTGTCAGTGTCGCGCGGGATACAGCGGAGGGCGCTGTCAGCAAGGTCAGTCAACACGAGCGCGCGCGCATGCGTATTCTAGTTGATTCCACTCACAAACCGCCCACTGGCACTGTGAACTTCTGTCCAAATGATTAGAGCACGAGCTCGTACTTCAGACAAACTCGGACTGAGTCGGACTGAGGCAAGCTGATAGCGTTGCTATGGTTGCAGCTGAGTGCGCGGAGGCGTGTTTACACGGCGGCACGTGCGCGCACCCGGACCTCTGCGCGTGCGCGTCGGGCTTCTACGGCGATCACTGTCAACACGTCGCAGGTGAGGGCGGACAACGCATGAGTGGTTCTTGCCGTTCAAGTGAAAAAGGGTGGGCACTTGGCGTACGACACGTAGTGAAGTTCGTTGAGCGAAGAAAAATTTGATTGCAGGGACGTGTTCGATTCCGTGCGTCAACGCTGGAACGTGCACGACGCAGAACGTATGCGCATGCGCGCCAGGCTACGTCGGCGAGTTCTGTCAGACGCGTGAGTGCCACCTGTTGCGTGCATCCTGTTCTTGAGATTGCGAAAACCCTGGAAGTGACCCCGCGATTCCTTTTCTTGCAAACTATGCGTGCGTTCTTCAGTCACTAATTGCGGAGAATTCCAGCAGGCCTCGATTTCACGCACAAATCACGAAGGCCTGGCCGGTTGCTCGTAATCGCTATAGCTGATCCAACGTCTGCTTTGTGTTGCAGCCATCTGCAAAAAGTCGTGCGGCGTACACGGGCGCTGCGTCGACGTGAACCTGTGCGAGTGCTACCGCGGCTGGAGGGGGCGCCACTGCCACAAAAGTGAGTCAACAGGTTCAGCGTTTCCATGGCAACCAGTCCTGCGGTGCACATGTGCGTGAGTGGGTGCGTCGGCGTGATTGCCTGACACATTTCTGTCCACCTCTGGTCAGAACAACCTTCGTGTGTGTGTGTGTGTGTGTGTGAATGTGTGCATGTGCTTGTGCAAGTCTCCGCGAGCGGTTTCCTTGGGTGTCTGCCTTCAGACAATTTGTCTTGAATCGTACGGGGGACACGCTCTCAACTCACAAATCAGTGAAACTTTTGGTGAGTCACGATCCGCAATCCTGAAGCGAATGACCTGTCTCCAGATGAGTCTATTGTTTGGTATTTCAGCGGTGAACCGATTGTTGAAGGAGAAGAACGAGCCTCCGGCGCCCAGTAGCCACAGCAACAGTAGCAGCAGCAGCAGGAAAAAGCACAAACAGAAGCGTTTCCTCAGATACGACAGGTGAGCACGTGACCGAGGCCGCAATGCGCATGATCCACAAATTTGACCAGAACTTTCAATGGCCGTCACCCGGTCAGGCTTTCGGGGCTGAAGCATTCAAATTGAGTAGGACATGCAGGACCGAACTGGGTTGCCCCCGGTTTTCAGAAGTACACGTATGATTCCAATGAGCTGAAGTCAATTCATGACACTGGAAGGAAGGTGACAAAGTCCCCAAACAAAAAGATGGTCAGTCCTCGTCAGGGCAACATCTTGCGGCAGCCCTTGCCTCACGAACGCGATTGTTGCCCTTCGCAGGGAGTCGCGTCGGAGACGGCGGCGGCTGCGGAAACGAGACGAGAGGAGGAAACACAGGCTCTTCGTCTGATCCCGTCAACACAGTCGAACCTCTGCTGACATCACAAACTCCTGCAGCGGACCAGGAGCGGGTCCAGGAGCTGGTCAGGGGCAACCCCCTTGCAATGGGAACGGCAGATTTCAATTTACGACATTTGACGTTTGAATTTGCGCACATGTCGCAAAAATGAGGGTGGGGGGTTTCTGGGGTTGGGCGCGGCCCCCAAGGACCTCCTGGACCCACCCCGAATGAACCATGGCACCTAGTAGGCATTTGGGTTAAATCACAAGCTTCTGGTTCCTCAGACCAGACAGCCACGTGATCAGACAACAGAATGGATCCACCTTGAGTCTGCTGTTTCTCAGTGCTGACATACCCGAGGCATCTGAGTGCATGTGCCATGCACTGCACGAGCGAGATGCCCCCCGCTGCCAGCACATTGCGCGTACTGGGAGCATCCCCCCATGTTTTGACAAAGATGAATTGCGCGGACACTGCAGTTTCAGGACATCTCTCTCAACCGAGCACAAGTCATCGTGGGACCTCCCAGCCCCCGGGGCCTCTCAGCTCTGGGCGAAATGTTCATGTCGTTCAGAGTCGCTTTCTTTGGGGGACAACCGTCCCACTCCAAGAGAACCTGCACTGGGAGTCAGAGCAAACATTGTACATACAAACTGTAATTTATTGAGCTCTTTGAAGGCATTAATTGTTGTTTTTGTTGTACATGTACCACGTGATTTTTACGTTGACACTGCGAATAAACGTTGCCAAAATTCCCGTGTAAAAAAGGACAAAAAATCGAGATTCCTTCGGTTTCGGCGGAAGTTTCACAACTCAAAGCTTCGTGTGGTGCACAAGGAACGAAGTGAAAATTCAGCTGCCTTGTCGCGCGCAGAAAAATATCATCAAGCTGGAGTTTTTTCCTGTGCGTGTTTTGTGCATTCATCACGAGTTCTAACTTTCAGAGTGCGTGCGTGTGTGGGTATGCGTGCGTTCTGAAATCACTGGCATGTGAGCACAAAAAACAAATGTCTTTGACAGGATGGTTCAAAAAGAAAAATCAATGCCAAATACAATGCCCGGGATACCAGACACAGACCTGGTTTAGGATTCTTCGTCATCTTTGTCACCTGTCTTCTCTGACCCTTTTCTGTTAGTGTGGCAAGCGTCGATTGTGTTCTGCACCAGCAACGGGGCTGACTCCTCCGACGTCTCCTGCAGCCCTCTCTCCGCCGTGTCCACCAGAGGGCCCTGGGGCTGCTCTGTCGTCGCGTCCCGCGCACTGTCGTCCTGCTCAGTCTCAGCACCGCACCCAAGTCCAGTGGTCTTAGACTGCTCCTGTGTTACACTGTGTTCGCCAACAGAACTGTGTCTTTTGTGCTGTTTTACCCTCCACGGACTGTCCACAGGACCCAAAGTTTCTTTCAACACAAGCACAGTGTCTGTGTGCCCATCTTCCACACTGTCCTTACCCTGACATTGTTGTGTTTCCGAGAATTCTTTCAAACCTCTGCTGCTGGTGTCGCCTGGGTTCCCACAACTATCCTGGGCACTGTTTTTCACAACCGCTGAGAATTTAGGATATTGCGCCACAGACACAAACATTTGATTTTTCTCGTCGTCCGCCGTGGGAAATGGCGTCACCGGAAATGCTGACGCCAGCGAATGTGACGTCATCGGGTCAGCAGGAACCGGAAGTGGGACGTCGTGCGGCAGGAGCGGGTCCGGGGACGCGGGCTCGTCCTGCAGATCAACGTACTCCTGTTAGAAACAAGACCGCTGCCAGGTTACACACAGCGTACAAGACAAGCTGCATGCGAGAGGAGCAACAAAGCACTGGTCATTGCAAGGACAGGAAGAGGTTCGAGCAAAGCAGGTCGCGTTGAAGGCGACAGAGAACAAACAGCTGAGAAGCGAAGACGTCATCAAGAGTCAACGGTTGTTTTGAGCTGACGTCCCAGCGAACAGAAGCTGAGCACATTTTGCTGCATTTGTATTGGGGTCGAAGGCTTGGAGCTCAGAGTGCTGGCTCTGCAATCAAGCATCCAGGGTCCCACGATTTTGTTAGAAAGCCCAGAATACTCCATTTGCGAATGGGACCTGGGCTCACACACACACACATGCACACACACAGAATGAGTATTTCCTCAAGGCACACATACACACACGCGCACACACAGGAGGCTGTTCTTTTCAAAACAAACACGCACGCACACACACACACACACACACACACACACACACACACACACACACACACACACACGGACTCCTTACCTTTCGTGCTGCGGCCTGCACGATCTTGTCGAACTTGTCGACGAGCTGAGCGAAGACGGGTCTGTCGGAGGAGCTCTCGTGCCAGCAGTGCAGCATCGTCTCGTACCTGAAACATCAAACACTCTCACGCTGTGGAGAACGCCTTGTGACGCGGGGAACGCTTTGCGACGCACAAACTGGTTGTTCCTTTTCTTGACAAACACACAGATGTGTAAATTTTGTGAAAGAGCTCGAGGGAAATTTTCTCAAACTGCTGAGATCTTGAACCGCTGGACGACAGGCCATGTTTTCCACACCACGTGTTCTCATGTTGTCATGTGCACCAATACAAATCTTGCACACACACACACACACACACACACACACACACACACACCACACTCGTTTGCGCCCCCCCCCGGGCCGCCCCAGGGGCGGGGCGGGGGGGGGGGGCCGGGGGG
>JAAUXT010042042.1_pt1 | contig 19784 bp, 23 predicted proteins | sample 7278171 | NCBI WGS metagenome assembly JAAUXT01 (sample SAMN14350112, study PRJNA611818) | marine sediment metagenome | isolation source: surface marine sediment (1.8m) | place: French Polynesia: Moorea | collected 2018-08 | reverse complement strand
GGGAGACAGAGAGAGAGAGAGAGAGGGAAAGGGAGACAGAGAGAGAGAGAGAGAGAGAGAGAGAGTGACAGGGAGACAGAGAGAGAGAGAGAGAGGGAAAGGGAGAGAGAGAGAGAGAGAGAGAGGGACAGGGAGACAGAGAGAGAGAGAGAGAGAGAGAGAGAGAGAGAGAGAGAGAGAGAGAGAGAGAGAGAGAGAGAGAGGGAGGGGGGAAAGGGAGAGATGGCTTGTTGCTTCCTTTGTGTATGTGCGCACATTGTCGTGCTCAAGGTTTCAACAAATATGCAAAAATGTTGAGGTTGGAAATGAAGTTGCAACATTGCAATGTTCGGTGTTTGCTGAGAGCCACGTATACAGCAGGAAATATAAAGGTGCACACCAAAAGTATCCGTTATGAAGATGAAACGAGCTGAAGATCATCTAAAAAATTCCAAGAAATAATATTTTGTGGCAGGTGAACATTCGGTCTTCTTTCTGTAGCTGTGAAACAAAGAGAAGCCAGTTTTCAAAGTTGTACTTTCGTCAAGCTTTGACTATTTTATCAGTATCAATTTCAAAATTTATACACAAATAAGGTTCTCTTGTGTTCGGTATGACTCTTTCCCTTGGCAATTAGCAAATGTTCCAAACATTCAGAAAAGAAAATTATGTTAATAATACGTTTCCATTTGTGCTTCTGTGAAAGAATCTCCAGCACAAAGAAGAACAAAACAAACGACATTCCTCATTCATTGCGCACAACTTTTGGGTAACAGAACGCAAATTTCAAACCATTCACAAAAAGTTTCAGGATGGACCACATACAAATCATTTTTTGATCAAAACGCACCTAGTTTCAGTGTCATATATCAGACCAAGAAACAACATGATGCTTTGATCCATATTGGACTGATCAAAGAACAAAAATTAGTTTCCTTTTGTGACTCTTGTTTTCGCACCAGCCAAATATTTGAAGGCCTCTTTTGGGGTCAAGAACTCAAGTCTTGTTCATTCTGCTCCAAGTTTTCACTTTCTGGATCTTATTCCCCTCTGTAACTGAAGATTCATTTGGTGCAAAAAAGGAACAAATAAAAAGCCACAAAACAAGGGATTCGGTGCAGTGAACACAATCTGGCTCGTGATGTCAAGGCAAGAAAACATTCCCAGAATACAGTTGCTCATAAATAAAAGTTCATGGTGAACAACAATCCATCGAAGAGATCCAGTGTTTTCCATGAGAAGGAAAAAAAGGCATAGTTTCCCTGGCATCAGACAAAGGTCACACTTTGTAGCGGTTGTTGTTTGTACCAGTGTTTGAGCTGTGGATTTGAAGTCTTCATAACTCCAGACTCAATTCAATTTTGTCAATGATATTTTGAAAAGCGATTCAAGACATATCTTTCTTCACAGTATAAGTCAGGACAGTAATGTTGAGGTGCATTGTCAAAGAAACTTCATAGAGGAGAGTGTCAGAGAAAATTACACGATGCACCAATTAGTGTCAAGCCGTCAAGCAAACTATGATCAATATTTTGAATATTTTATGCCTGCAGAAACACAGAGTGACGTCAGAAAAATTCGTTTTCCAGAGTACAAACAACACAGACTGTTCGTCTCAAAAAAACCTGTATTTCAGGGCAAGTGATTTCAAAACCACTCTTTTCTTATGGAAACAATCAAAATGGGGACAAAACAAGGAGTTTTGTGGAGTGTAAGGTCCTATTGGTCTGAAACTGATACCGCTGCACACAATTGAATAAAAATGTTTCATCTTCGCCTTTCTTTGCACTTTTGTCCACTTCAAACTTTCCAAACAAAGCGAGTCAAGGTCCCATTGGTGACGAAATCCCCAAGTTGAGCGCACAAAGGAAATATTTTTCTTGCAGCTATTTTGGTGTGTGACATACAACTAATTCTGTGTCACAAGGAGGAGGAGAGGGAACAGAGATGAACTACCTCTGTTCATTGAGGCTGGGGAGAAAGCGTACACTACTTCACAGGTAACACAGAAGGTTCCACTAAAAATGGCAACTTGAAACTTGAATGAAACATATTAGAAACAAATCTGGATTCAATCTTTCAGCTGGGAGGGAACAATGTTCCTCCTCCTGATCTACTGTGCCACAAGTGAGCCGCCTTCTCATGCCAAAGTAAAATTTCCTGTTTTAGTCTTTGCTGTGTTGCCAACAATCAATTCAAAGGAAAAACACAGGTCATTTGATTTGATTTCAGGCCCAACAATGATACATGCAGGGGCAAGTTTGGCTCTGAACAAATCAGCTTACCAGAGTTCCACAAATTGTGCAGCTGATCAGTCCCAGCCTGAAAATGCTGTAGGTACGAATATGGACAACAGACAGAGACAGAGAAAAGGGACAGAGAGCATTTCGCTGTTGCCCAGAATGGAACATCATACATATATATGAAATATATCACAAATTATATATATGTGTGTTGCCTCCTCACTAGTTTTGGTAGCAGACAACATCAACACAAACTTTTCGTTCAGGCCAGGATTGGTGATGCAATAATATCTTCGTGCAAGGCGTGACTAAATTGTCAGCACATGTTGGTTCTGCCCGGAACACATCTTGGAACCCCCCCCCCCCACCCTGTCCCTCTTATGAATACAACTGAATATTACATGGCCCTCAAGTCAGCACAAGCATCATTTGCATGCTGGCAGCCAAAGAGGTGACATCTATCTCACAACACTGAGGCCCTGGAGGCCCTGGATTTAGCATGACAATCTGTTGGTTGGGCCCATGAACTAACATAAGTAATGGAAGGCCCTGGTGTCAGCACAAGTAGCATTTGATGCTGGCACTCAAAGAGGTAACGTCTATCTCTGGGGCGGCGCGACGCAATGCTGTGAACCATTCTCGTTCAACCGCAAACGTCACACACTTGTTCATTCCTGACAGCAAAACCTGAACACTTTGAATATTTCACAAGCCAGTGCAATGAAATGTGTCATTCTTGACAGCGCAAGTGCTCTTCTGTCCATACGGAATGAGCAACATCAGTCAAACTGAGCGCCTCAAAAGTGTTCAATTCATTTATGTACAAGTTTCATGCTCAGCAGTAATTGTAGAACCTTAACCTGCAAAAACAACACAAATCAAACGCGTGAATGCTTTGTGAGCTACAGCAATAAATGTCAGGCCTTTTTTGGAGTACTTGTTATGAATGTGAATATTTTAGGCTTCGTATTGTGAGCAATCTTCTGAAGCCAGAAAGTAACCTTTTCTGCTGACAACAGACTGGGAAGACAGAGCAGAAATTGCTGAAAAAACGACTTGCTTTTCAAAAGGAAAATATCAAATTTTCAGGTACAAGAGACACTGAAGTTCATTCGCAAGGACTTACTGAAGTGTTACCCTCATGCTGTGTATACTTTGCGATTGATGGTGAGGTGTCTGTGAAACGCACAGGTTTTCAGGACTGATGGCAATACGAGTCCTGAACACACAACTTAATTTCTATCGTCAGGCTCAGCAGAAGAGAAAGAGCAGAATGTTCCTTTGGCTGATGATTTTGTTGGGTGAGCACAAAATTCCTGTTGTGAAGACAATTGAAGCAGGATCCCATGGAACTCAGATCTGTTCTGTGTCTTGTGTAATTTCAGCCGTCACCGGAACTCATGCAGGCACAAATTTAGCTCTGCACAAACCAGCCTACCAGAGTTCAACTTTACCTGCTAGTCATCCATCTGGACCTGCAAATGCTGTTGGTGAGAACCTCCGACAGAGATGTAACAGATGAAGAGAAATAGACAAACAGCTAGAAAGAGTGGTTGGGGCAGACAGACAGTCAGAAAGGGTGGGACCGACCGACAGACAGACAGACAGATTGCGGGAGGACTGAAATGGATTGAAATACCTTATGCAGAAGCAAGTCCAAAACCAACACATCACATGGATGTAAAAGTTTTGATGGACTGCGAAAGATGAACCCCAAGCCTCGTTGTTTTTGTTCCAGATGGGATCAACACCACGTCACACGAAGAAGGATCCTGCTCGCACACTGATTTGCAGGCTGGTGCTTGGTGGGTGGTGGATCTGGGAGAAGAGTGCAGAATAGACAGAGTGGATATCACCAACAGAGGAGACTGTTGTGGTTTGTTGACGATGGAGTGGAAACTTTTTAATGTGAATCAGCAACTACAAAACTCACACACAATATGAGCACCCAACAAATATTTTGTGCTGGTTAATTGATTTTGTTTGAGCTGAAGGGGATCCTCTACAAACCATTTTGAAATGAAAGTGTCATTTCTTTCAGGTGGCAGACTGGGGAATTTTGACATCAGAGCTGGAAACAGTTTCGACCAAAGTTCTTTTGACCCTGGCTCACTGGAGCTTTGTTATCACGAAGTGAACCCTGTTGGCGATGGAGAGGCCAAATCATTCACTTGTGTAGGTGACCCGCTTGGAAGATATGTCTCTATTTCCTTCCCTGCAACCAAGACGGAGTATCTCACTTTGTGTGAAGTGGAGATCTTTGGCGTACCAGGTAAAACATCCATTCATTATGTTCCCTGACTCTCAACAATCTTTGGCACTGACTCTTTTGCGTTGCCCTGCCATTTCAACGGCCATTTCAACGGCCATTTTGTCCTGGAGCTGAGTGCATTTTCAGAAGATACCGTCAATGTTGTGCAAAGGTAAGGACCAGGTGTTTTACTCGAAGTTCGTATGATTTCACACTCAAGAATTTGCAGTCCTACAGTTGATGACGAACACGTTGTCATGTGTTTGTTCAGATCATCAAATCATTGTATTTTCAAGCACAGGGAAATCCGAACAATCAGTATGATTGAGCAATCATTCACCCGGATACCACAGGTCTTGCAACCAGGAAACACAAGAAATGTCAATTGTTACGTGGAACACAACGCTATGTCGGTCTCGTTCGCAAACAAGCAGGTGATGCGTTGCTCTTTTCTTTCACAAAACACAAGATTTACTTCGTGTTAAGGCACCCGAGACACGAAACAAACAAGCAGGTCCCAAGTGCCAGACGACTGAGGACAACAACAGAGTCTCGAGTTATAGGTGCAGGGAATGAGCTCCTACGCTGTGCTCCAAAGCTGAACTGTCGCCGCGGACTGCAGACCGGAAACTTTCGGACAATAGGCAGGTTCAGCAAAATCACAAACGCAGATATCTCCACAATGTACAGATATCTCCACAATGGCAAAGTTCACGTTTGGTCAGCTTGTACGTTTGGCAGAAATGCAGCTTTCATCACTTTCACGTCATGCGAAAGCGTAATTATTGCCGAAGGAACCTTACGGAGCGCGCATGGTAGCGAGCAGCATCTACGTGTCGTGTACCTTCAGAAATCAAACGGAAACAAATCACACACGGACGACGGATTTTTCAAATGTTCACCAAGAGACGCGTCTGATTCTCAAAATAAACAGCTTGTTGAAAATGCATTGTCTTTTGTATGTGTTGGATGCACGGACACGTACAAAGTTTGCTGGAAGAATCAGTTTGGACATCCTGATACGATTTTGCCAGAATTTGAAGGCTTCTCCAATTCATGGCTGATTCTCTCACAGAGCATGGAGGACAAGAGTGGAAGCCGTTGACAATCAATCTGTTCATTGTTCTGTGTCTGTAGACAGTTAACATGCGAGATCGTTGTACATTTGTGTTCATCTCGTGATGAGAACGGCCCCTGTCGTCCCGAACGTTTTGTCATCTTTGTGTTGCGCTTGATCGTACAAAAGATGTAAACATTTTCAGGCTTCCACAGATACATTTATTTCCTTTTGCGTGAAAGAACCAAAAGTTCGTCTCAAAGTCAAGCCGTTTGAAATAAAATGAGTCTTTGTCCCAAACCTTCTGTGCTGTACGCAGTTGCCAGGGCTACACCTGCAGTTTCCCAAACAACAATGTTGCACTGACTTTTTGAGCAACAGGAAACATATAATGTGAGAGTATTGTCGACAAGTTGGGCAGAAAAATGTCAGGAAGTTTCCACCTCAGATCAAAGTTGACAGAGGACCATGCAACAGTCATTCTGGTTTCTAGTTACTCGTTCTCACCTGGCTCACTGAGGCTTTGAGATCTTCACCGTGCTCAGCCCTCCGCTCCAATAGTTGTTCAGGGTAGTGTCCAAGTTCACCTTTACAGGAGGCTGAAAGAGAATCAAATGCAGTTCACCTTTAGTGGCGGCGGAAAGAAACCAAATAGAGAAGGAGATACTTGTTGGTACAAAATTCCAAAATGGCAGTTTGACCAATTGTGTTTCAGTACCGTCCTGTTGATGTTGGAGAAGCGCGACAGGATGAAGGTTGTTCTCGCTGTGGACCATTCATCGGTCACCACATCCTTGAACAGGTATGGAGTCAAGCTGCTCAGCTGAAACCACAAAGTTTATGTGTGTTTTCAGCAAACACATGGCTGCTGGTTGTTTGGAAGCTCAAGTGTTTTACTGTTCTCTTCATGTTTTGCGTGAAATAGTGTACTCGTGAAACAGTGTACTTTTCGAAATCAGCCAAACTCAATTTTCACTGTTGTGTCTACCTCAGTTTTTGTCGCTTCTTTCAGCTCCCAGCCCCAGTACTCGTAACAGGGCATCAGGTTTCTCCCAGCCAGTTTAGATGCGGCCACAACCCATTTATCAACAACCACGTCATTCTTTGGAAGTTTTTTCATTTCTCTGAAGTATTGAGAAAGGTTTACTTGTTTTCTTGGGCACACAAAGAAATATTAGAAGTTGTTTGCACATTGAAGATCTGTTGATGTCCTTTCAAAAACCTTCTTACATTGCCACTTTGCTGAGATGTCCCCACCCCAAGTGGTGAGCCATTTGGAGAAACAGGACTTCTGGAAGATCATCATTTTCAGTGCCTGTCCATTTGTTGAAGGAAAATGTTGTCCCCAAAGTCTGGAAGAATTGCGTGCCAACTTCCTTCTCTGAAAACAACAAAGAGGCACTGGCTGCATTCGCTTGAGTATTGGAGTTTGTATCCTGTGTCAAGTGCAATAACATTCAAGGAAATGTTTGGCATGCTTGAATGAAAGAATTGAGCAAAAACGACAAACTGAGGCAAGCGTTGCAAGCAGTCAGTGTGTGGCATAGAAATTGGCCAAAACAACATACTTTTCTTGGTTTGTTCAGTGAAGACATCAGCTCCAGCGACAACTTCTCTCACCATGAATCTCATCACATCATTCGTGACCTGCAGGAAATAATATAACATTCACTGGAAATAAATTGTCTTTGTCACAGAAAAAAATACTGATTCAAATTTTACTTACTTCCCCCAGCCCATCCTATGTCCAACCTTGTTGGAAATTATGGGCAATCTCATGCAATTCAATTGCATAATCTTCGGTGGTTGTCATCTTTTGTTTGATATTTTCATCAAGATTCTGCTTGAGTTTTCCCTTTGTCACCCATGGAAAGTCAGAATGGGCCTAACTGGATTCCAAAGGAAGAGAAAGTACAAGCATAGATAACAAAGATGCACTTTCATTTTTTAAAAACCTTTCTTGCTTTCAAGCACATAATTTCAAACTGAAATGCACTTCAATTCCTCTTTGTTCAAGAGCCCAGTGAGTACAGCAAGAACATTGACTCACGAGGGAGTGGAAACATCAATGTCCTGCACACCCCATTGCTTGGCCATGCTTCCAAATGGCTTTCCAACAAAGTTGTAATATGTCTTCACAATCTTGTCCCAAAACTGCAGGGCTGGTGCAGGGTTAGCGACATTCCTCACATCGCTAGATGGCAGGATAAAGCCACACATCTCTCCTTCCATAACAGCCCACAGACCTGGAGCATTCTTCCTGCAAATAACACCAGTATTTCTGTAGTATTTCTGTAGTATTTCTGCAGAATTTCTGTAGTATTTCTGTATTTCTGTGGTTTGGGTCTTCCTACAAACCAGATGAGTATTTTCTCACCTTTGGGCCCAGTTGGCTACATTCTCAGCATCTGTCAGTTTGAAGTGAGGAGATTCCACCACACCCTCCAGAGTCAGCTTCAGTGTCTTTTTGGCAAACTTGCGATTCGCGAAATAGTCAATATTGCTTGTCTCTCCTGTTATTGTGACGAGTCCACCAATTGCAGTGCTGAAGAGATTCTCGCCTTGAGCCAAAGCTTCTGGTGTTCCACTGCAAAAAACAGAACAACCCAATACTCCAATACATTCTTGCAACAATTTTTTTGCTGGCTCCAGATTCGTTTTAGACAATTTACCCAGTCAATATACGCAACCGTTTTCCAGGATCTTTCCATATCTTGTCCAAGTGGGTGTTTATAGTTGGAGTCCAAGTCCAGTCCTCATCTTGGGATAGTTCCTTCACCTATGACAAGACATCACACCTCCAAATGAACCTGTGGAAGTGTCACTTTGAACACGCCAGAATCATTTCCAAGACATGGGGACAAAAACTTGTTCAAACAAACGTTAAATTTTGCAGTTTTCCCTGCAGGCAAGTAGTACCCAACATAATGGCGATCTTCATGTTGTGTTGTTACCTCTATATCAACTGATTTCAGTGGTGGTTCAGTTGTGAAGTCCCCAGGGTAATAGCTGATTCCATGGGCTTTCTGCACCAAGCCATAGTGCAGCATGGTGGTTGCATACAAATGCATCAATTGCAGGTTGTCTCCTGATCAGAAAGCAAAGAACTGTCATCTCAAAAACCAAGGTAAAAACAATGTCCAAGGTAAATTGCACCAGGTTTACCTGTTAGGTATTGAACATCTTGTGTGGGGTAGTACTGTGCCAGACTTTGATCCCAGATTTTCTGAAGTTTGGGACCAGCAATTTGTGTCCAGGGTGTTTCAACATAGGACTTTGAGGCAATCTCCTGGGAGTAAGCATCAAAGAAAGCCTTGTTTGCTGACAGTTTAGGGTTGTCCAGAAACTGTTCTAGTTTTTGCACTGAAACACAACACAACAATGTGTTCATAAAATACAAGCAGAATTTGCAATGCAGTCAAACAACATTTATGCTGGTGAAGTGAGACAATCAGAAAACATACCCACAGTACAGTTGGGTTCTCCACTAGCCTGACAGCTGTCAGGGTACTGGCACCTGGCCCCGTGGTATCCAGCCTTACATGGACAGTCATACTTGATTTTTCCACTCTCGAAAGTTTGTTTGCAGCTTGTGGATTGTGGACACGTATTGGAATCGCAGGCTGAAACTGGGTACAACAAGAAAATGGACACAATGGATGCTGTTTCGACAAGCACCTTGTTCGCGGCATTCTCTTTTCCTCTCCTTCTTCCGTTTCTTTCTATGCCTCTCTCCTCGCGTTACATTCAGACCTTCTTTGCCTGTCTTTTGCTGCCCTTTGCAACCCCCGCTTCTCACAGCTCACAGGCTTTTCCGTATTACCTGTTTCAAACTTTTTCCTCTCGTACATTTCAATTGCTATTGCATCAACCTCAAAGTCGCTTGTGCCACAAGTTCGATGAACCAGCCAGGCTTTCTTTTCAGGTTTCTTGTTTGTTTTGGTTGAGCGCGAAATCCTGGAGCGCTTAATCCAATCAGGATTGGCCCAACCATCGTCGTCCGAACCTGAGGAACCTGAGGAACCTGAAAACAAGACCCTGGATGTCATTGCAGACACCTTTGTGTCAATGGGACTGCGTAACAGAATAGACAGATCAATCAGAGCGGAAATGGGCCCGACCTCCATCAGATTCGCCTGTGACAACAAGGAAGCCACCGCAGTCGAGCTTGGCGAGACATTTCTGCTGGCATTCCTTGTATTCACCATCCGAGGTGGGTGGACACTCCTCCAGGTAGACAAGATTCTTGCACTTTGACATGTAGTCAAAGGCAGAATATTTCAGAAAGTTTCCACTAGCAGTCGGCGTGCTATCAAGTGCATCTGCAATACACCCAAGAACCTCTGCCCCCTGCATCATGCCTGCACCTTGCATTTGAAGAAATTCATCTGTTGTGCCAATGTATGAAAACGCATCTTTAAAAGTGATGAATGTCAGGCCATGTCTCACAGCACAGCAGACATATCATAAAATGCAGAAAATTTTCAATATCACCTGTGGCAGTGAAAAGTGCAGCTGCACTGAGCAGCAGGAGCAGGACGAACATGTTCATCTTCTTCTCAACTCCTGTTGATCCTCTGCCAAAAGAAGTATCAGAGAATAGTGAGAAGCTTCAAAACCCGATGGCGACGTCTTGTGCTTTGTCTGCTAGATTCTATCGGCTGCTCTCAACCACCTGGGTCTTCTTGGACGACGGTGCGCACGCAAATTATTACTATTTCTTGCACCAGAGCAGAACCCTTAATGATATAGTGAGCCCGAAATTGCAAAAAAAAATGTCTCAACCAAACGCTCTGTTCAGGTGTCCCTCAAATGCGAGGCACCTCTGGTTTGCTCAAAACCAAAGAAAACAAACAAAACAAGAAACCCCACAAAATTGTCTTTCACTCTGAAACTGCTTTACCGTCTATTTCCTGCAGACACAGTCGGTGCTCTTGGTTGTTGTCTTGAAGTGGCGAAGTCCAGCTCTGAAACCGCATGAGGTGGGCTGGTCAATGCTCCTAGTTTAAATCAGAACCAAACAACTCGCTCCACCCAACAGCCTGTCAAATTCCACCAGAAACGTTGTTGAGGGCAAGAAGCAAACTGAAATTCCGCTTGAAAATACCAGATAGACTGTGTTTCACACGCACACATTTGAAAACCTGATCTTCAATGTGGTGAAATTGAAGCTGTTGTGAAGCTGTTGCGAAGCTGTTCATGATTTAGAGCCCTGTGGTTGGGTCCTGTCTCTTTCCATAAAGAACATGCTCCTCCCAATTATTGACACATGCAAATGCAGCCTTCTCAATTTTGGTGCGAAAAAATTCCCAGACCAGCCAGATTCACCTGGTGATTATCAACATTTCTCGTCTGCTTCAGTTGAAAGGCTTGGATGTCAAATTAAATTTACAATGACAATGACAAATGTGGACAAGAACTGGGACATTTTCAAATTTTTGAAGAAAACAAAGAAACCAAACCTCAGGTGGATACACAAATCCTGTTTTCTGATGTTACATGTATTGCCGATGGTTTGTGTGGATTTTTATGAAATTTTCTATGTTCTACAGTCTGGAAACTTGCTTCCATATGCTTGTGTTTGTCTTGTTGACTCAGTCTGTGGGATAACGTCTGCTTTTTGTTGCGGTGGTTAATGGTAGATTTGTCCATCTGTTCAGTGAATAGAGATGCGCAGACTGATTGGTGATTTCTGGAGCCCCTCCAGCAAAGTCATGATCTGGTAAACAATTCGTTTTGGCAAGCACATCAGTTGCAGAATATAAATCTCTGTCTGTCTGTCTGTCTGTCTGTCTGTCTGTCTGTCTGTCTGTCTCGTTCCACCTCACTGAGGTAAGGAACTTCTGACTGCCAGACCAACTGACTCACTCACTCACTCACTCATTCCTTTCTTGTCCCCTTCTGTTGTCTATTGACCGGTGTTGTCAGAACTTCTCGCTGATTTTCTGTAAATCCCTTTCTTCCCTCACATAGACACAAAATCTCTTTTCTCTCCACACTGCCTGACTGCCTGTCTGAATCATTCCCTCCCTCCCATTGTTTCGGTTCCCAATCACGCTTTTCTCCATCACTCTGTGTCACTGTTTCTCTGTCTCACTATTTGCCTCTGCCCCTCGCTCACTGTCACCATGAAGCTCATGTTGTGCTTATGTCACGTGGTTATTGGGGGTGAGAATAGTCACGACGCTTCAAGCCATGGGTTGCATGCCTTTTGATCCAAATGCAGTATCATAAAGCTTGCCTCTCAGCCTGCCTGCTTCACACATTCTCGTCTGAGTCAGCAATTGTGTGCAGGGGGGAAGGGCCCCATGGCCATCATCTGCAGTTCAACCTTCCAGCAGAAAGGATTTGATAGATATTCGTTGAAATCCAGGGAAATGCTTGATGTTTCACGTGACTCTCAGTAGCATTGCCCTTGAGGGACGGAACAGTGCAGTTCTCAAACCATTTGGCAAGAACAGCTTCCACCGGAAATTTTCCTCTGTTCTTCCGACCCGGTGAAACACTGGATCCCCACCAAAGTGCGATCAGACCCACTGCCCTGCACCACTCCCAGCGTGACTCAACATCGGCTGCCATGTTTCATTCATCCCTGGCCACTCGTATGGCAGCAAATAATACTGCCGATTGCCGCCAGAAACGTGTTTAGAGGACGTACATACAGCTTGTTGCTCAAGGCTGCGCAAAAGTCTCCAGAAAGGTCGTGGTGCCCAGTGGTATTCTTGGGTTCTGGCCCGCTTCAAGTCGCCTCCCCCTTTCTCTTGCGGTGGTTTGCTCCTGTTTTCGGCAAAAACGTGCCAGGTTTCACAAAGATAAACTTGGTGCCGAGTTGAGCCATTTATTAATTTGTTTGAAGTATTCAACGCAACAAGGTGTCTTTATTCTCAAACAACATCAAGCGTGGTTTCTGGTGAAAGCCTGCTGAGGAAACTATGGTAACATCTGCACTGCCTGCAAAGAGATTTCATTGTGTTTTTGTCTGGTTTCAACACAACAAAGGGCATGTGGAGAACAGTAACCGAAAGAAATGCATGTGCAAACAATAAAGACAAGAAACACACTTCAGATCTCCTCACCAAGCTCTCGACAACTCTCAGAAGAATATCCAACACAAAAAAATGTTCATGCCTTTCTGGTTGTCTTTGATTGTTTTGCCTTCGTTCTCACCTGGCTCACTGGGGCTTTGAGATCTTCACCGTGCTCAGCCCTCCGCTCCAATAGTTGTTCAGGGAAGTGTCCAGGTTCACCTTTGCAGGAGGCTGCAAAAGAAAGCAAATATTCTCAAGAATCGTCCAAACACAAAACAGCTTTCTTGCAACTGAAGAAAGTTAATGTGTAAACAGATGATATTGTTCAGTGTTTCAGTACCGTCCTGTTGATGTTAGAGAAGCGCGACAGGATGAAGGTTGTTCTCGCTGTGGACCATTCATCCGTCACCACGTCCTTGAACAGGTATGGAGTCAAGCTGCTCAACTGAAACAACACAGGCTAATTTTGTAGAGACTTCCAACAAAACCAAAGTGGAAAACACTCAGGACTCTATACGCAAAACTGAACAGATGAAAAAATGTAAAACTGAAGAAACATTCATGCCTTTGCAAGAGGAATCTATCAGCAGCAGACAAAAGTAGCCCTTTTTGTGTTCTTACTTTCATTCAGTTCTTGGCATATCTTTCACTGTTGTTTCTCACCTCCGTTTTGGTTGCTTCTGCCAGTTCCCAGCCCCAGTACTCATAACAGGGCATCAGATTTCTCCCAGCCAGTTTGGATGCAGCCACAACCCACTTGTTGGGAACAACTTCTTTGTCTGGAAGTTTCTTCATTTCTCTGAAACAAAAACAGAGCTTTGGTGTCCTTTCTTTGTGTGCACAGAGCAAATATAAAGATGGCTAAAAATATACAGGGCAACATACACATGCTTAGACAATAAGAAAACACTTGAAATTCCTTCACAGTCAAAATTGCTGTTATGGGAAAACACTTGAAATTCCTTCACAGTCAAAATTGCTGTTGTCACATTGTTAAAGTTACAAAAACCAAAAGGTCATCGCAACATTTTTTGACTGAAGCACAAACACCAGAATTTGCGAAAAGGAGTTGAATGGTTCCAAGTATATGGTGTATTTGGTTTGGAAGAACAGGCACATTTGGAAAACGTATGTTTTCAGCAAACTTACATGACCACTTTACTGAGATGCCCCCATCCCAAGTGGTGACCCAACTGCAAGAACAGGATTTCTGGAAGTTCGTCATCTGCAGTGCCAACCCATTTGTTGAAGCCGAAAGTTGTCCCCAAACCTTGGAGAAATGTCATTCCAACTTCCTTTCCTGGAAACATAAACAGGGTTTTATTGCTCAGTTTGTAGCTCATAGCAAAATGGATCTAACTTGAACAGGGTATCATTGCACAAATGTTTTTTTCATGATAAAAGTTGAATTTTGTGGCGGGAGTTTTGCATTCATGTGTCCGAGAAGACTGAAATTCCAGAAAACAGTGGTGTCTGGTGGAATTTCTTTGCCACGCAATGTACGAATGCAGCAGAGCAAGAAAAAGACTCTCGTGTGATTTTGGGTGCAAAGATTATGCATGAAAAAACAGGGCATACGTTTCTTTGTTTGTTCCGCGAACACATCTGCACCAGCAACTAGTTCTCTTGCCATGAATCTCATCACATCATTGACAACCTGGAGGCAATCATCAGACACTCACATAATCTGACACTGACTGAAGAATTTTTGCTTCAAAAACAGATAATCTGTAATATAAAGCTTCACTTACTTCACCAAGCCCGTCCAACTCCCAGCCTCCCTGAAAGTTGTGGGCTATTTCATGCAACTCAGTGGAATAATCTTCTGTGGTGGCCATTTTCTGCTTGATATTTTCATCCAAATTGTGCTTGAGGTTTCCTTTTGTCACCCAAGGAAAGCCAGCATGGGCTTGCCTGGATTGTAGAAGGGTGAAAGCAATCACAATTGTTGGACAGAGCTGAATTGATTGCACTGAATTTTTCATCAAGCCTCGTCCATCTCCACTGTTTCTTCTGAACATGTCAGCCTTTTTTGTGTGAAATGCATTTGAATTGTTTCTTGTTCTGGAAGTTGACTTATTCACTCAACAGAGACACTGAAAACATTGACTTACGAGACAGTTGAAATATCTTTGTCATCAACACCCCATTGTTTGGCCATTCTTCCATACTGCAGTCCAACAAAATTGTAATATGTCTTCACAATCTTGTCCCAAAACTGCAGGGCTGGTGCAGGGTTAGCAACATTCCTCACATCGCTAGATGGCAGGATAAAGCCACACATCTCTCCTTCCATAACAGCCCACAAACCTGGAGCATTCTTCCTGCAAACAACACCAGAATATAACACCAGAATATTTGTGATCAAATGCAAGTACATTCCTCTGGTTTGGGTCTTCCTGCTAAATAGATGAGTATTTTCTTACCTTTGGGCCCAGTTGGCCACATTCTCAGCATCTGTGAGTTTGAAGTGAGGAGATTCCACCACACCCTCCAAGGTCAGCTTCAGTGTCTTTTTGGCAAACATGCGGTCAGCGCGGTAATCGATGGGGGTTTTCTCTCCAGATAATTCCCCTGCTATCGTGACTAGCCCACCCATTGCAGTGCTGATTTTGTTTTCATTTTCCACCAGCTGTTGTGGATCTTTTCTGTTAAAGTGCGTGAAACCAAACACTCATTGAGGATGGGACAGTATGTGTGCAATTTTCATTTCAAAGGAGAAGGTGATGTTTCATGATCTGGGAAATGGTGTTGGTGCGAAATTACCCAGCCAGTGTAGGCCACCTTCTCCCAGGATCTTTCCCAACTTTGTCAGTGTGAGCATTTATCCTTACTTGCCAATTCCAGTCTTCATCATGAGAGATTTGCTTTACCTGACACAAAAACATCACACTGGCAATCGAGGTGAAACATTCCAAATTACCCTGACACATTTCCAGAGAGATTGCACCCAAGTACAAACCTTTAATGTTGCTGTTTTCCCTGCAGGCACGTAGTAACCAATATAATGGCGATCTTCATGTTGTGTTGTTATCTCTATATCAACTGTTTTCAATGGTGGTTCAGTTGTGAAGTCCCCAGGGTAATAGTTGATTCCAGGTGCTTTTGTCACGAAGCCATCGTTTATCATGTTCAGGGCATAGAAGTGCATCAATTTTAGGTTATCCCCTGATCATAAAGAGAAAACAATTGTCATACCAAATTACTGTATTCAGAATCATTGTTTGAAGGACAATGGTTGTGTGCAAACCAGGTTCACCTCACCTGTGAGGTACTGTTTGTCTTGTGTGGGGTAGTACTCTGCCAAACTCTGATCAAAAATCTTCTGAAGCTTTGGACCAACAATTTGTTGCTTGTTTTTTGAGTCCATATCGTAAAAGTAACTTTCCAAGGAAGCCTTGTTTGCTGACAAATTTGGGTTGTCCAGGAATTGTTCCAGCTTTTTAACTGAAACACAAGAACCATGCAGACTGTCTTACAAATGTAAATTTTCCCAATCACCAAATGCGTTTCCTCTAACTGGTGATGTTGAGCAGCATTGTTTTGCTAAATACGTACCCACAGTACAGCTTGGTTCTCCACTGGCCTCACAGTTGTTGTCAGGGTACTGGCACCTGGCTCCATGGTATCCAGTCTTGCATTGGCAGTCGTACTTGATTTTTCAATTCTCAAAAGTTTGCTTGCAGCTTGTTGACTGTGGACAGGTATTGGAATCACAGGCTGAACCTGAACCCAAAAAGAACGGAGTATGTTATCGTGTCATTTTCACTGTGTTTTTCTGTGTCTCTGTGTCTCTCTGCCTTGGTCTCTCTCATCAGCTTTATGATCTTGCCATTCAACGCATTTCTCTGTATGGATGTGGTTGATGTGACTTCCCCTCCCGCTGGGTTCGGTTGATAATCACCTGTGTCATAGTTTTTGCGCATGTACATTTCGTTGGCTGCTTCATCCATGGGAAACAGCTGTGTTGCGCAGGTTCTGTGAATCAGCCAGGCTTTCTTCTCTTGTTGACTTTTCACTTTGGTTGAACGCTTTGAACGCTTGTTGATCATAATCATACCCGAGCCTGAAATATGCGTGATTTCAATATCAATGGAGTGCTTCTGTGGTGGAATTTTCCTAAGATCATTGCTTCATCACAGGACAATGGTTTCGATACAGCACTGTACCCAAGGACACACCTATATTTGTTTGCACACTTACTTCCTGTTGCAACAAAGAAGCCACCACAATCGAGTCTCGCCAGACATTTCTGCTGGCAATCTTTGTACTCATCGGCCGGGGTAAAAGCACATTCCTGGAGGTAGACACCATTGCACTTCGAACCGAATGAAAAAACGTCATATTTTGTGAAGGCTCCACTGGCTGTCGCTGTCCCCTCACCAAGCTCCCCACCTCCTGTCATGTCCTTGAAGCCAGTCAGATCTACAATTCACCAGAACAGAATAGAAACCTGCGCCTCAGGTCTGTTTGTAACTTCACAATACACGAGTTTACACGTGGCTGTGTACTGCTTTATATCTTTGCAAATCCCAGACAATTAAAATGAGGCAGATTTTGTATTGCAGAAGGATTCACAGGCACTTGCAGGAGCGACCTTGAAAGGTTTGACGTGGTTACCCAAGGCAGTGATGAATGCCGCTGCGTTGAGCAGCAGCAGAATCTTCATCGTGTCCATCCTCGTCTCCACCCCAGTTCTTGCTCTCTCAACTGAAAAGGAAATCTGAAGGCAAATGCAAAGCACACAACTTACTTCAAAAACAAGGAATTAACAATCCTGTTCTATTTCCACTAAATTTACCTTCTGTTCAGTCAAACCAGCCTTGTAGGTGTTTGCGAAGGAACAGCTCGAAGTCAACTGAGTTGGGCTGCTCAAGCTCCACCCAACAATCTGTCAGGACTGACTGGAAACTTAGCTGACGGCAAGAAGCGCTTCCAACTCCGATTGAAAATTGAAGGTTGTATGTTTTTCAAAACGCACTCTACTGAAAATAGGACCTTCCACTGAGGGCACATTGAAGCTGTTGAAAAGCTGTTCATGGTGTGATGCTCTCTGATTGGGTCCCGTACCTGTAGATCATAGTCATGCACCTCCTTTACAATCTTGAGCCACAAAATTTTAGATGCGCAATAATGCCCAGACAGACCAGATTCACCTGGCGATTATCAAACTTTCTAGTCTACTGCAATGAAAAGGCCTGGATGTCAAATTATGATGAAGCTCGACAATGACAAATATGGATGAGAACTGGGATATTTGAAAGAAAAACAAACAATGTGCCTCAGGTCAACAAACAAATTCTATTTTCCAAGAGACAGTGTTGCTGAGTGTTAGTGTGGATTTTCATGAAATTGTCTATGTCCTACAGTTGCAAAATTTGCCACCATATGTTAGGATTTGTTACTTTGTTGATTCAGTGAATGCAATAACATCTGCGTTCTGTTGCGGTGGTCAATGGTAGATTTGTCCATCTGTTCAGTGAATAGAGATGCGCAGACTGATTGGTGATTTATGAATCTTTTCTACGAACCCATTGAGAATTGTGAAGGCTTCAGTGTAATGCTACTGGATACCAATACGCCAAAATATGCGACGCCTGAAAAAATTGTTGTGAATTCATCCGGCAGATAATTCTGCAAAAGCACGAGGGAGACCACCTCTCAATCTTGTTTCCATGATTCGTGATCTTGTCTATGTCCGCCATTTCCCGTTATTTTCATCCTGTGTCGCGTTTTCAGCTTTTTGTTTATTGATGTTCTTGTACGCTCCAGAGAGAGAGAGAGAGAGAGAGAGATTGGGAGAGAGCGAGAGAGAGAGAGTGTGTGTGTGTGTGTGTGTGTGAGAGAGAGAGAGAGAGAGAGAGAGAGAGAGAGAACTGGGTGAATTTTCAGGGACATGCCCGGTGCGAAGGGGGGAGATCTAACAATTGCATTGACATGAAAGAGCCAATTCTGTGAGGAATCCCGAACTTGCAGACAAGGATGTCAGCAAAGGCCAAAGTAGAACTGGACACGGTACAACACGAAGAGCCACTGGTCCGCAGAAGGGTTGTATCTCCTGAACAAGTACAGCTCGCATTCCGTATTTGTGATTGTTCTGTCGTAAATATGGTGTTGTCTGTCATATGACATCAGAATCCAACCGATATTTCTTCTAGGTGTTGCACGACAAGTGAAGAGGTGCAGTGCCAAAATCAAACATGTGTGTGTGTGTGTGTGTGTGTGTGTGTGTGTGAGCACTGCTTTCCAAAGGCTCTTGGAGAATGCTGGCCAGCATACATGTCAGTTGTCACAACAGGTGTTCCAGTGCGTGTGCACATGGTGGCCACACAACAGAAAATTCCTCTGTTTGGTCTGTTATTTGTGCTCACCACATAGCTACAGACATCAACCTCGTGAAGGAAATAATGTTTGGCGGATTAAAATCAGAGGGCAAGGAACTTTGTGCTTTTGTTTGACTTCATTTTTTGCGAGCTCACATCACAGGTGCTGATGGGTATTTTATCGTGACAAATGAACTTTCTTTTGACAAAAGTTTTTCTGGCCATGTTTACTACCTTCCCGTCGACGGTTGGGAGAAGTCAACATCCAGACTGGTGCAAAACGGCCCATTTTGAAAAAAAAATTGAAATTGTGGAATGATTTTGCTATTTGTTTTATTTGACCACATGTTTGCATCAATATTACAAGGATTTTCTTTTTCTCTGCAATGTAATGTTGTCTCCGTTGGTTTGCCTGTGGTTGGTCCTGTAGGGTTCGACAAGTTATTTTCCACTCAGATTCTCATTCCAGTGAATCCAGTCCAGAAGTCGTTCTGGCGGAAGAGGGGTGTATTGTCTGATCCGTAAGCCGTCTTCACCATAACCTCATCTCCTGTGGGCAAAACAAAGTGTTCCCGTTATGTGCGCGTTGCTGCGTGTTCACTGAGTCACCATCTTTGGGATTCAGTCTGTCAGATCTAAACAGTGTGTACCACTGTGGTCAGCTCCCCGATTGCCACCGGAGCAACCTTGGGTCTTGTTGTTCAACTCTTTGTCTGGTGGTGTTCTGATGGTTGAAACATGAGTGTGGTGGTCTTCAAAGGATGTCAGTGTGTTTGTGGTCCTGCATGGAAGGTAGTAGGTGGGGTGGGGTGGGGTGGGGTGGGGTGGGGTGGGCTGGGCTGGGCTGGGGTGAGGTGGGGTGGTATGGGATAGCCTGCGCTACTCTGCAGTGCAGTGCCCATG
>JAAUXT010124218.1_pt1 | contig 19785 bp, 31 predicted proteins | sample 7278171 | NCBI WGS metagenome assembly JAAUXT01 (sample SAMN14350112, study PRJNA611818) | marine sediment metagenome | isolation source: surface marine sediment (1.8m) | place: French Polynesia: Moorea | collected 2018-08 | reverse complement strand
GTCAGATCCTGGACGCATTTCGTTTGTTACATCGCCCTCCCTTCGTGTTCCTCGTCCTCCCACATCTTTTGCCGCTTGGCAGGACATAAAATCAGATAAACTCCTTACCTTGAGGCATGTTATCTTTTTATTCCGTGCCAGCTTGTAAACCTTGGGGCCGTCCAGAGAACACGAAAGGGACGATGGGGGAAGCACCAGAAGTTCAGGGCCCTGCAACCTTACATTCCCGAAAGACAGGGCGGACCACTGAAGCCTTCTGTTCGTGAGTCGAGAACATCTCGACTACAGCCAGAGTGCTTGAATTCCCCCCGCAATAGAGGCGCACACCATTTTTATATGTTCCCATTTCTGGACACAAGGCAAGCTCACAACCGACTGCGATGGATCGGCAAGACACAGAAAATGGTCGGAATCAGCGGGAACTCTTTTATGGCTCTTACCGCGTACAAGTCCACGGGCCAGAAAAACTTGAGTATTTTTTCTTTTCTCAGGCCTCGCTGCTGTAGCGAAGGTTCTCATTGCCATGGAGGAGGGAGTCATTCCTGCCAATTTGCATTTCACCACTCCAAACCCCGATGTGCCTGGCCTCACGGACGGAAGACTTTCGGTGGTAACGGAGAAAACTGCTTGGACTGGTGGTTACGTTGGAGTCAACTCGTTCGGCTTTGGCGGAACCAATGTCCACACCTTGCTGAGATCCAACAGAACAAGACCACTGTGTCCAGGTCTGGTGACATGCCACACAGGTGAAAATTGCTTTTCACACATTTTGACTGGTTCAAATGACTTTGCTGACAAATGTCTCTGGTTGTTTTTCTTGCGAAGGATCATCCACGAATGTCACGCAGCCCGGACTCGTCACGTTCTCCGGGAGGACAGCGGAAGGTTTGAGCAACGTTCTTGACCAAGTGCAGAACAAACATTCACACGACATCGAGTTGCAGGCTCTGCTTCAGGAGTTTGTGAGCACGCCTTCCAGCGCGCATCCATACCGAGGCTACGCGCTGCTGAATCACGAGGGGAAAATCAAAGATGTCCAGGCAAGTGTTTTCCTGAACAACGACCCCAGTTTTCTTCTGTCTGCAATGTTTCTTGTGAATTGGTGGAAATGTGACTGAAGCAGCAGTTTGCTGAACCCCAGTTCTCGTTTTCTTCTGCAGAAGGCCGGTGCTGAAGGGAGGCCTGTGTGGTTCGTGTTCGCGGGGATGGGGACGCAGTGGCACGGCATGGGCCGTGACCTGATGACGCTGGAGCCGTTCCGGCAGTCTATCCTGAAGTCAGACGCCGTGCTCCAACAGCACGGTCTGCACCTGGTCGACATGATAATGCACGGAGACGAAAACACTTTCAGCCAGACTCTCAACTCGTTCGTGGGCATCGCTGCAATTCAAGTGCGTTGCTGTTGGGCCACAGCATGCGACGTGCGTCTCTGTTGGGCCAGAAAGATGTTTCTTTGCACGAACAGACTTGAAAAGAATATCCTGTCTTTTCAGGTGGCTCTGGTTGATGTGTTGAAATCGATGAGAATTGAGCCTGATGGGATCGTGGGCCACTCGGTCGGAGAGCTGGGCTGCGCCTACGCGGACGGAGGCCTCACGGCAGAGGAGACGGTGCTCGCCGCCTACTGGAGAGGCCGCTGCGTGCTCGACGCCGACCTCCCGATTGGAGGCATGGCCGCTGTCGGTGAGTGACGTTCACTCCCAATTGAGACACAGAGGAAGTAACAGGTTTGCGGAAAAGCTCAGAATACACCAAGAAGACAAGAAGACAGCTGGGTGCATGACTTTCATAACAGGTCTTTCGTGGGAAGAAGCGAAGGCGCGCTGCCCGGAGGGCGTGGTGCCTGCGTGCCACAACTCCATTGACACGGTGACGGTGTCCGGCCCAGCAGAGGCGATCACCAAGTTCGTGGCGGAACTCAAAGAGGAGGGGATCTTCGCCAAAGAGGTGCAGTCCGCAGGAGTGGCTTTCCATTCGTACTACATGAACCAAGCTGCACCAGCACTGAAGGCTGAGCTGCTCAAGGTAAGGTTTGGTAAACTGGTCAGTTTTCGGAGAACACGAGTCGAAGTTGGTTGCGTGAAAAGCGCACCACACTCTCCCTCTCACCGGTTTCTCCCGGTCCCAGGTGATCAAGACGCCGCGGCGGCGCACGGCGCGCTGGGTGAGCTCGTCGGTGCCGGAGTCGCGCTGGCACGGGGACCTCGCGCGCTGCTGCTCCGCCGAGTACCACGTCAACAACCTGCTGAGTCCCGTCCTCTTCCAGGAGGCGCTGCAGGTCGGTTGTGGCGAGAAATGAGCGTTGCTGCTGCTGCTTTTTACAGTGTTGGCTTTCTTCAGTCGAGATCCCTGGGTTCTTCACCGTGGTAGAATGCCATGACAGAAGTTGTGAAAAGACACCTGTTCAGTACAAACTGAACCTTTTCCCACTGAGGGTTTTTACGTGTACAGGGGAAAAATGTTTCCTCAAACATTATTTTCAGCACGTTCCGAAGAACGCAATCACCATAGAAATCGCGCCGCACTGCCTGCTGCAAGCCATTCTGAAGCGCTCACTCTCGACTGACTGCACACTCGTCGGTCTCATGAAGAGGAATCATCCAAACAATCTCGAGTTCTTTTTGTCGAGTCTTGGGAAGTGAGTGCAGACGGGCCTTCTTGGTTTGTCTTTCCGCTTGGTCTGCCAAATGGTCCAAAAAGAAATGGGTGTCACTGCATTTTCTTTGTCACAGGTGTTACATCGCCGGCATGAACTTCAAGCCTCTGGGAATCCAGCAGGACGTGACGTTCCCCGTGTCGCGCGGAACCCCGATGATCTCTCCCCTCATTCAGTGGGACCACAGCCAGAGCTGGGCGGTGCCCACGGGCCAGCAGTTCCAGTCAGCAGGTATTCTGCTCCCCGTCTCACAAACATCGTGCAGTCAACTTTATGGTCTTCGGAAGATGTCTCCCGCACGCGTCGGGGCTGTTTCCTCAACTCACCAGTGTGACCATCTCCTGCAGGTTCAGGATCTCAGTCAGATATCAGTTTCCATATCGACATCTCGGAGGACTCCAAAGACCACTACCTCGTTGGCCATCAGATAGACGGACGGGTGCTGTTCCCTGCCACAGGCTACCTTGTTCTGGCCTGGAGAGCTCTGGCCAAATTGCGCGGAAGGGTGTACGACCAGATGCCAGTTTGTTTCGACGATGTTCACATTCGCAGGGCAACCATTCTTCCAAAGTCAGGTGAGATTCCTTCTGATGCCACTGCGCGATAATTTTGGAGAAAGTCTTGAGAATCGAAGAGTTCCAATCAATGGTGGGAGGTTTCTTCAGGCAAAGTGCAACTGGACGTGAGCATTATGCAAGGAAGCGGAGCTTTTGAAGTGTGCGAGGGCGGCGCGCTGGTGGCGAACGGTCGCATCTCGGTCCCCGATCAGCCAGTGTTGCAGACGCCTCATTTTCAATGCGACGATGCTGCACCGATGACCATCAGACTCAGCGGAGAAGACGTCTACAAGGAACTGAAACTTCGGGGATACGAGTACGGACCCACATTCCAGGGGATCGTTGATTCGTCTCTCGAGGGTGCGTTCTGTCATTATATTTTCACGCAATTCAGAACCAAAATAAAAATTCTCATTTTGCCGGTTTCTTTACTGGTCCTTTGTTTCAAAGGCGCCAAAAACACACTTGAATTTCAGGGAACGAGGGTCACTTGCTGTGGAACAACAACTGGGTTTCCTTCCTGGACACGATGCTGCAGATCCAGGTGCTGTGCCACTCCGGGCTCAGGCTTCCCACGCGCATCACGTGTCTGCGCGTCGATCCCTCGCAACACTCTGACGCGGTTCTGCAAACTGCAGAGCCACCTGGTAAAAACTGTTTCAAGAGTCATTGTTCGTTTGTTTCTTGTTACCAACGTTGCAGTGGCCAATTGAGTGAAAGGCTGAGCAAATTTCTGCAGCGGTTTTACCATTGCAGTGGTGAGAGTGACGGTGGACCGAGATCTGGACGTGTGTCGCGCCGGAGGGGTGGAGATCCTCGGTCTGCATGCCACCGTGGCGCCTGAGCGACAGAACACGCAGACCCCACCCGTCCTGGAACGCCAGGAGTTTGTCCCTTGCCAACGACCTGACCACGGGGCAAAGAACCCAAGGGTACAGCGCTACATAAATCAGCTTCTTCGTGAGATTCAGCGTGGTCTGAAGGACATTCTGGACAATGGTTTGAAGGAAACTCTTGTCAATGTTGAACTGCTCAAGCAAATCCTCTGTCTCATTGAGGTCAAGCAAGGCCCTTGCGAGACCTACGTCAACTCAGATGAATCAAACAGCTTCGCCCTCATGGACATGCTGAGTCAAGTTTTTGCTGTTGAACACAATGGTCGCTTCTTGGCTGAAGTCGCTGAGATCCGAAGAAAGTTCCAAAACAAGCTGGGAGGTGATGTTCTCATGTCGAACCTGCTGGAACCTGAAGCCCTGAATCCGAGTCTGGCCGTGGTGCTGGAAAACCAGACGAGCGCCGAGCTGAAAGTCGTGGAACTGCATGTCAGCAATGAGATTGCACTTTGCTCCACCGTCGCCCAGTTTTTGAGCAACCAGATACACCTTCGTTCTCTTGACTACACCGTCGCCACAAGAGACGTTAATGCTCTCGACGCAGCCATGCTCGAATCTCTGGACGTCAAAGCTGTAGCTTTTGATGCTGTCCAGGATTCAGTCTCCAACGTTCCACAGATAAACAGTGCGGATCTGCTGATCCTCAGTGATGTGTTGCACAACATCGAAGACAGCGCACGGCTCCTGTGGGAAGTGTCGTCAGTGTTGAGGCCTGGAGGTTTCGTGCTGCTGAAGGAACCGACCAGAAACCTCGCCATCCCGTGTGTCCTCCACGCCCTCACGGCCGAAAGCAAACAACCGGACACCAGACGCCTCAGACCGTTCCACGACGAGAAGCAACTGTTGGGTCTGCTCGGGGAAACTGACCTCGATGTTGTCCAGAGCATCTCTGACGACCTCTCTTCCATGTTGTTGTGCAGGTACCAACCTTGGAACATGTCTTGTGGAGAGTACCATTCACCAACGTTGCACAACACTATTGCGTGCCTCGCTCGAATGATTTTTGAGTTGTTCTTTCTTCTTGCAGGAAGAAACGGAAAGACCGTCCGGCACCGACCGTTGTAAGAGTCGACGACTTGACGTTTGAGTGGGTGGACGAAGTGAAAGCCGCCCTGACAGCTGACCACAGTGAAGGTGCCATATGGTTGGTGTCAGAAAACCTTCCACAGAACGGTGTGACTGGTATGGTTCGCTGCCTGAGACGAGAACCGGGTGGACACCGATTCAGGTGTGTGTCTGAGGACGCAAAATCAAGTGGTGGTGTGACTGTTCCAGCAGGTGACGTTTTTGTGACTTGTATCCATTGTTTGTCTGTGCGCACCAGGTGCATATTCAACGCCAGTTCGGACAAAGTAGACCTGCAAGCGCACTCGGGGCCGAGTTCAGACTCCACCCTCTTTGAAACACTGGCGGAGATGGACCTGGTCATGAACGTGCATCACGACGGACAGTGGGGCTCTTTCAGACACCTCCCGCTGCTTGATGGTACGCACGTGAGACGCTGCACTTTTGAAATACCAGAGAAGGACCAGAACATGAAGGAACTACTCTTGTTTATCTTTCTCCTGGAAAGATGTGGCGAGCACAGAGACAACAACTGACTTCGCCTTCGTGAACGTGTTGACTAGAGGAGACCTTTCGAGTCTGAGGTGGATCGAGTCTCCCCTGAAGCATTTCCGACCAGAAGATGATCTGGACAGGGACCTGTGTTCCGTGTACTACGCATCCCTCAACTTCAGAGACATCATGCTGGCCACTGGGAAGTTGCCGCCCGATGCTATCCCAGGTACAATATGAGAAGCACTTTGTGCCACCCTCTTGCTGTTCAACGCGTCAATACACAAACTGAATGCAACTCCATGGAGTGCATACGTTCACTGCGTTGGCACACCTCCATTGATTGCCAGATCCTTATCTATTGTCGAAAACATTTCAGGACATTTGACTGCTCAGGACTGCCTGCTGGGATTGGAGTTTTCTGGTCGGAATTCTTCTGGCGCCAGAGTCATGGGACTTCTGCCAGCAAAGGTTTGCAATGTATTTGCTTGCAAAAGTTCTGTTTGTGGGTTTCGGAAAATTGAAAGTTCATGAGTCAAGCGCAACTTTTCTCAGGGCTTGGCGACTGCGGTGGATGCAGAACGAAAGTTTCTGTGGAGTGTGCCTGAGTCGTGGAGTCTTGAGGAGGCCGCGTCTGTCCCTGTCGTGTACGCAACGGCGTACTACGCGCTTGTGGTGAGAGGCGGTGTGCGTCCGGGTGACAAGGTGCTCATTCATTCCGGTGAGTACAGGTCTGTTCTTGCGCTGCGGCAAAATGTCATCAAAATGTGTGTCATGTCCCTTGAAAAGAGCGGTTTGAAATCATTTTACCCGCGAACACGTTTTTAAGGGAGTTTGATGTGGTGTTGTTCTCTCACTGGTTCATCGTTTCTCTTGTATACCAATTTAGGTTCTGGTGGTGTTGGTCAGGCCGCCATTTCTGTTGCATTCCAACACGGATGCCAAGTTTTCACAACCGTCGGCTCGACACAGAAGAAGGAGTTTCTGAAGCAGCGGTTCCCCCAGCTTCATGAAGAAAACATCCTGAATTCAAGGTTTCTTGGGCCTTTTGTACTGTTCCATAATTTGCTCATTTGTAAATTTTGGTCTTCAGCGCTTCAAGTGGAAGTTGATTTGTCGCAGAGACACGACGTTCGAGTGGCACGTGCGGAGAGCGACACGCGGAAAGGGCGTCGACGTGGTGCTCAACTCTCTGTCCGAGGAGAAGCTGGAGGCGAGCGTCCGCTGCCTCGCGCAACATGGACGCTTCCTCGAGATCGGCAAGTTCGATCTCTCCAACAACTCTCCGCTCGGTGCGTTCTTTTGTGTTCTTGTTTGTTTGGTCTTTTTTCACTGAATTACTTTGAAAGTACGCAGTCGTATTGTCAGCGTGCAAGATTCAAAAGGGAAATTGAGTCTTGTTGCTCCGCAGGTATGTCCGTGTTCCTGAAGAACATCACATTTCACGGTGTTCTGCTGGACGCGTTGTTCGAAGGCGACAACTCCGAGTGGAGCACTGTGTCCAATCTGCTGACGGAAGGAATCCGACAAGGAGCTGTTCGTCCACTGAAGACGACGGTGTTTGACAAGGTGGATGTGGAGGGCGCCTTCAGATTCATGGCGCAAGGAAAACACATCGGGAAAGTTCTGGTCAAGGTGAGTCGCGGCCTACGGCAAGTGTACATACACTCTCAATTACAGAACTTTGTCAGCGAGCTCCGTTTGGCGTTGTCCACACGAACCAATTGCTCCATGGTGGCGGAAGCTGCACAGATGTTTCTCACACAGGTGAGAGATGAGGAGCCGATGTCAGTTTGCGAACCATCTCCAGTGCGCATCGCAGCGGCGCCGAGATTCAGCTGCGACCCTCGCAAGTCGTACATCGTGACGGGTGGACTCGGCGGAGTCGGGCTCCAGCTCGCGTCCTGGCTCGTGCAGAGGGGAGCCAGGAACCTCGTTGTTACGTCCAGGTAAAATTCAGCTTCTCGCACTTGACAAGGAGGAGGACATCAGAATTGTAATTCTCTGGAGACATTGGTGATACTTGTACCAACTGACCGCTTTGGTCGCGTGATGTTTTTGTAGGATCGAAAATTGTGTGAGGACCAGGTCCGGCAGTCGCAGTTAGGTTCCTGTTTTGATACGATTGACAATGTGGTCGGAATCGCCTTTGGGATGTTTTTCAAACATTTTGGAATTTGTCGTGTTTTCTTCTTGGATCATTTTTGAACTTTTTCTTTCTTTTTGATAATTGTCCAGGAAGTCAGAAACAAGGTTTATGCGTTTGCAGGGCGATACAAGGACACTAGAATTTGAGACTGTTTGAGTGTTTATTGTTGGCCCATCCGAATAAGCAACCAGATGCAAGGCAGCAAGGGGAGTGCCGCTTGCATTTAAATTTGAGGCAGCCAAATCGAAGAAACGAGGTGGCCAAGAGGTTTCATCAAATTTCTTACACGCACTCCCTTCGCCTGAAAGTAAAATGTTCAGAGACACCCCAAATTTCAGAATTGGCCAGAAGTCAAAGCAAGTTTCTTCGCTGTTGTGCATGGTTGGAAACTGGTCGATATGATCGCAACAGGGATACTTTGCGTGTTTTAAAATGAAGCGGTTTCTCCGTCTCCTCATATTTTTGTGCGGTTTTGAAAACAAGAAGTTAGAAGTGGAACTACAGCTTGGCTATTTTTCCAGGGTTCAGTTTCTTATTGTTTTGGATTTTTTTCCGATTTGTGCATGGAGTTTGGAAGTCTCTTTTTCTTTCACACGGGCGTTTCTTTGAAAGAGGATATTGTTCTGTGTCTGCGAGGACAATTATCTAATTGGCTTGGTGTCCGAGGAGATCACCTGGACACTTTTCCACACAAGCCCATGAGCATCGAGCAGTGCACTTTGTCGTGTCCTGGCTACCTGTCCAGGTGTACAACTTGCATCCAGAGGACTGCGGGACACATGTTCATGCTCGTTGCAATTGTACAATGCTTCATGTTTCCTCTCTTTTCCGTGCAGGTATGGAGTGAGGAATGGTTTCCAGGCTCGTGCAGTTGCGCAATGGGAGAAACTGGGAGTGCGTGTGATTGTCTGCACGCGCAACATGCATCTGCTTCACGAAGCCAAGGAACTTGTCATGGAAGCGAACAACTTGGCCCCAGTCGGAGGTCTCTTCCATCTCGCCGCGGTTTGTGTTTGCAGTTGCAATGTGATCAAGGACGGACCTGTGTGATTTGGTTGAGGGCGGGTGATTTTCTATGGGCACGATCTCAACATTTGGGTTCAAAAATTCATTGCGTCTGAGCGAAAACGACAAAAACATTTTGAGCGACCAGGGCTCTTGATTTCTACAAAAGAACTGAAGCCTTGATACCAGCTCAGCTCAGTTGCGTCAATATGTGGAACGAGCCATTTCCATTGTTACATCAGGTGCTGCGAGACGGGTTGATGGAAAACCAAACCAAAGAGCAATTCGAGCAAGTCGCAGACGCCAAAATTGCTGGAACCCTTCACCTGGACCAGGCCACAAGGGAACAGTGCGCGGAGTCGCTCCACTGTTTTGTCGTCTTCTCGTCTGTCACCAGTGGACGCGGAAATGCCGGTCAGGCAAATTACGGATTCGCCAACTCCTTCATGGAGAAGATATGCGAGCAGAGAAAACGCGACGGCTTCCCAGGTGAGGTTATCTGAACGAAAGTGATGATATTTGGCTATGCATGAGGTCCTTACCCAAAATGCCTGGCCACTCATCATGGCTCCATGTGGCATTTCAAAAGGGTGCCTGAAAAAAGTCGTCTCTCGTCACTTCATTCCAATGATCGCGAAGTTGCTGAAAACGTGGCTTGAACGCAACAAAAGCAAAAGCATTGTGTGGAAAATTCATTGCAGGCTTAGCAATCCAGTGGGGTGCAATCGGAGACGTTGGACTCGTCATGAGCATGGGGGACAAATCCAGGCCCGTCGCTGGCACCATGCCGCAAAAAATCAAGTCGTGTTTGTCCACACTGGACATTTTACTCAGTCATCAGTATCCAATCTGCTCCAGTATGGTGTTGGCAGCAAAAGAGACGAAGTCCAGCACGGAAGACAGTGGCAAATCTCTGGTGGACGCAGTGGCACATGTGTTGGGTACGTTGTACTTTATGCCATGGACTCACATCGAGTCGCACATGCTCTTCTACACGTTTTGTTTGCAAACAGCAGTTTTCTGATTCGATGTTTCTCAGGATTGAAGGACGCCAGCTCCGTGAATCCGGACGTCACCCTCGTCGATCTGGGGTTGGATTCTCTGATTGGAGTAGAGATCAAACAGACACTTGAGAGGGACTTCAAGCTCGACTTGCCACTCACAGAGATTCGAAACCTGACCTTTGCAAAGTTGAATCAGGTGAGCCATCACTCTGTGGAGGGAGCCTGAAGGCCTCACTTCCCGTGAGTGCTGCAAATCTGTCTTTTCAGAAAGATACTTTTCATGTTGATGGAGTCGGGTCGGTTGAGCTCGCAGAGAACTCTAAATGTGGCGAACGTTGAGTGGGATCAGTCTGTCATGTCGATGAGCCTTGATTCTAGATGGCCAAAGATGACCAGTCCAGTGCGACTGCCTCACCAGTGTCCGAGGAACAGGCGAGCACAAAGCCGAACGAATTGCTGGAGGCGGCAGCATTTGTGTACGACTTCTCGGAAATGGTTCCCATGGAACCTGTTGCGATTCTGAATTCCAAAAACGATGGGACACCAATGTTCTTCATTCACCCATTAGCAGGTGAACACCCATGGACTTTGATAGCTTCCAGCTGAATGGTCTTACAGTGTTGTCTGTTTGCCCGATTTGACAAATTTATGATTTATCCTTGTCTTCCGGCAGGATGTGTCCGATCTTTGAAGCATGTGGCAGAGCACACAAAGAGACCGGTATTTGGTTTGCAGTGCACCAGGGCAACACCAATGGACAATATGTCTGCTGTAGCAGAACATTACATCAAGGTACGTCAACATGACGTGACCACTCCTGTCGTTTTTTTTGTTGTTGTATTGACTTCATTGTCTGAGAAATACCTTCTTGTACTTCAGCTGATGAAAGAAAAGCAGCCCGAAGGACCTTACTGTTTGGTCGGATATTCCTTCGGCGCCTGCGTGGCCTTCGAGATGTGTCTGCAGCTAGAGTCTCGGGGTGAGCGCCTGAGATCTGTAAGTCTCCTGGATGGGTCGCACGCCTACGTCTCCACTCAAACCAAGATGCACGAGTCAAGCGACACCGCTCGGGACGAAGCAACAGCGCTGTACACCTTCGCCATGCAGTTCGCATGTGTGGATTACAACCAAGTAAGAACCTGGATTTGTGCGCCTTTCCACCCGACAGACATTTTCGTTGATTGAAGTTTGGCCTGCGTGTTTCTCTCAGTCTGATCGTAAAGAACTTTGATTTTGGATTTTGTGATCCGCAGGTCTTTCATGAGCTGCTGGAACAAAGAAGCTTCGAAAAACGAGTCTCTCTGGTCGTCGACACCTATCTGATGCCTCTGGGTTGCTTCCCTGATCGAAAAACACTCTGCGAGGCTGCAGAGTCATTCTACAAAAAATTAGTCATCGCGCACCGTTACGAACCGGCCACGAGACTCAAGAGCGATGTCACTCTGGTGAAAGCGACGGATGGAAAATCACGAGATCTGCAACTCGGCGACGACTTGGGTCTCTCTTCGGTATTTATGTCAAGATTCTGTCGCACAAACTTTGTTCCTATTTTCAGGTTGAGTTTCTGCATCTCCTTCCTTTGATCTGACGCTTGTTTCTCAACCATTTTCAGGTTGTAGACGGTAAAGTTGCGCTGCGCACGGTGCAGGGAAACCACGAGACGTTCTTGCAGGGAGCGAGCGCGCAGCTGGTGGCAGCGATGATCGCCACCGTGTCGAGCGACGAAGCGAAACAAACAGCTCAGGCCGAGAATTTGCGAACGTAACGTGAGGTGTTGAGGTTTCCCCGTGTCATTTTCGTGCCGCATGTTTCGAGTAATTTCATGAAGGATTTGTCTTTCACAAGGGTTTACATTTTAGGAAGGTGGTGTGATTTTACAAAACATTGTTGTTTTCATTGTAATTTATTGTGTTCCATTTGTGAAGTGGTGCACGGTTTCTTAGAGAATCAGAAACTTTTGTTTCCGTGTTGTTCTATTTTATATTGTGCAGACAAGTGCAAACTTCCAAGCTATCAAGCCAGAGATAAAGGCTTAAAAATTGTTCAGAGGGTTCTGGACTTGCAAACTCCGACCTGGTGTCTGTCCAGTTCAGTTGGGTGAGGTTTACAGCTGTGTACATTCCACTGCAGTCGCGTTTTTCTTCAAACATCACACAATATACGGAAGGGTAAAGGGCCAAATATGTTTTTCCTGCCAAAGCGCAATCGACGTCAGACTCTCTATACTTGCAATAAAATTGTGACTACAACAAAACTGTTCCGCTTTTCTTTGGGCTCAGATGGCCGAGATTCTGCTCCTGGCACTCACTCTACCGAAAACTACAACTGCGAATTTTCAGTCAACTTGAGCATTTTGATGAGAACCTTGTCTTCCAGACTGTCCACTGTATCCGAGGCCGAGTTTGTTGGTGCGGACGCGTTCAAAGCTTTGTATTTCTCCGTAAACTCCGAGAATATCCTCCGTCCGGAATCGCTCAGCGTTTGAACGACGCTCAGCGTGTTTTGAAGAACACGAGGGCAGCTCGGGTGGGTCTTGGAGAACTGGAGTTGCAGAGCTTCAGTCAACACCGTCGTTGCTCGCCGCAGGTGCTGCATTCCAGTTGGCGTGACGCTGTGTTCTGAAACGTCAACGCCACACTGTAAGTCCGTCGTTTATCAGGAAAAGTCAAGCGGACGTTGGCACGGGTTATTTGAACAAATTCAGAACGAAGGAACAGTACAATTACTGACGCACCTGGTCTTAGCAACATGATTGTTGTCAGCAGAGCTTTTTCTTTGTTGTTCAAGTGAAAACTTTGAAGTCGCTCCATTATTTTGAACAAACAGTCCACGTCGTCTTGTGAGCAGTAGAGCAACAATTCTACAAGAGGGAAGCACTGTGGTCTTGATGCTGAAAATAGCTTGTGGCAAGCTGGCATGCAAAAATCAAACCGAGAGGGTTCATTACCATCCTCGCCCATTGAACGATTTTTCAAGGGAGAAGTGAAGATCTTGTCGTGGGTGTTACAATATGGGTAGTCCAGCATGGTGACGAAATAGAACATGTTGCCTGAAAAAGTGAGTTTTCTTGGTTGGTGATCACAGTGCGACCAAAGGTTTGGGTCAAAGTCAAACACCAAATGTGCAATTTCACAAACGAAGTGAAGCTCACCTGTCAGAATTCTCATCTGGTCCTCTGGTGGCAAATCGCTGAACCCTGGAATGTCCTGGCAGAATCCGATGAAATGTTCAGCCGGTTTATCCGCCGATTCGACACATGACAGGAGTTTCTGCTTTCTCCCATCAACGTCCAGGCCAGTTGCATCGTGTATTCGTTTGTACTCTTCCCATTCGAGAGGTTTGAGAGTGCCAAAAAGATCGTGGCGCAAACGTCTTTCTTCCTGCAAGACACATTGATTTGTTTGTTGTGTGCACAAACCACGCATCGGGATCTATTCATTGGCGGACTGACGCCCTTCAGCGGAAGCGACATTGCTTGTGCGTACCAGATATTTTGCTCTCAGAGACAACGCAACGTTGTCGCTGTCAATCACCGCATGCTGTATGAAGATTCGTTCAAGGAAATCGGTCAGGTTCTGCAGCTGTTCTTGCGACACACCGCTGGACGCTGTCACTGTAGGACCCATATCTACGGTCAGGTCAACAGGCGTGCCTATCGTGCCATTTACCCCTCTCACCTTCCCGTCAAAAGACTGAAACAGAAATTCAAGACATTTCAAATTTGAAAAAAATCAGAATGCTAGCGTTTTGACAGCCTTTTTGTCATCAATTGACGCACATGAGAGTCTTGGCCAGTATCACTGCTGCAGCTGTCGAGAGAGCCTTGCAACTCAGCCATCGATTCGTCGCTGTCAGATGGTCCTGTTCCAGAGCTCAGTTGTCCTGACTGTGGACTGTCCGTGGCCAACTTGGACTGTGGACTGTCAGTTGAACTTGTCGGACTGGCGTCCCAACCCAGCGACTGTGGGGATGATGAGGCGTTACTGGACGAAGTGCTCAGTCTGGTATCGACGGGCTCCAGTGAAAACCCAGATGCAGATGCATGCTTCTGCTCTTTCTCGCTGTGAGTCTTCGCCGCTATCATGTTCTCCACTTTCATGTGCTGCGTGTATCTGCCTCGTTTTGCAGCTGAAAGGCACAAGTTTTGAAAATTATTTCTTTTGAACAGACTGCTGCGTGACAACTACCTTGAAATGACGGTGAACGTGCAGAAATATTTACGAACACAAGTAAATGGACCAACCACTGGATGAGGTTCGAACAACGGTGACCCACCTGACAGGGACATGCCCGCCTGCACACATCTCGTGTACCTGCAGTACATGCACTGCGCGCGTCCCGCCTGCGGTACGCACCGCCCGTCACAAGCCCGAGTCGGGGGCGGTTTCTTCACCATCCGTTTGAAAAACGACTGCAACGACAAACAGATCAAAGATCAATGAGCCCGCATCACCGTACAGCAGCCATGGTACCCACAACAGGCACTGTTCCAGCAAACAGGTCACGGCTGCCTACCGACCAAGAAATGTTGTTCTTCCCAAACTAATAATTGGTTTTGCAATGGGAGGAAGCGGTAAAGCAACGGTTGTTTTCATTGATTTGGCCAGAAGCAATGAAACAAACCTTGCTTTCCTCCCAATGGTGAGAAAACCAACCGTTGTAGTTTCTGGGGCAGGGGAGTAGATCAACAGTTGGTTTCCAAAACGACAGCATTCATCAAAGAGAAAACCAACCATTGCTTTACCTGTCCCCCTGGTAAACTGTACACACATACACAGATATGTATGCCTTCTAAGAGAACGAAACCATTGTGATTGCACCAAGCCCGCTGCATATTTGTCCACAAGCCACATGTGATCGTACCTTGCAGGCGGCGCAAACGTTGACGCCGAAGTGGAAGCCGACGGCCTTGCCTCCGCACACCCCGCAGGGCGGTAGAACGTGCGTCTCGCTCGTCTTGCTTCTCCTCACGGCGCCCGACGCCGCCGCCTTGTCCATGGTCGTACTTACTGCACACCACACTTGGATCTGGACCTGGGAAAACAACTGCACGTATCCAAATTGTTTCTGACGAAATATGCCACAATTCACCATGTTCACGTGTAGAACTACGTGTGGATTTACCGTACGTGTGAGGTGAAGTGACGCAGAGGATAAATGTTAAACCCAATTTCTGGAGGTTTCACGTTCTGTTGAAAAAAATACAACCCAAAAGAGAAACAAAACAGTCAGGAAAACGAGTTGCACACTAAAAGAGCCGACTCACGGCGTCAAATTTGTCTTCCCTGCTGAGTTCGTGCCACGCCCACTGCCGCAGTCAGCGATGACACGTTCCGCCAAAGGACCAACAGTCAACGCTGCCAAAACGCCCCCAGAATTCCGAAAACAAGCAGAAACACCTTTCTTAGCTTCCTCAACACATTGCAAACGGCAAACCTCTTCAAGGCAAAACTGTTTCGAGGCCGTTCTGTGGAGCAATATCTGGAGCACAAAGCTCTTCATGTTGCCGTTGTGTTCAATGTAAACACCAAACACCAACACATCACTTGCTCCGATGATCTGACAAAGTTCTCGCACTACCATCGAGTTGAGCGGAGGACTTCTCAGAACGCCTCGAGATGCGCAGCAGCGAGAGGAGACAGTTCTGAGAGGTCCTCCGATTGACGAGAGATGTAGTCAGAGAACTGTCTTCTTGCACGACGAGCGTTTCTGGTTGAGTCCACTTTGTGTCAATGAGATGGCCCGCACTGTTGAGGTCAATGGAGTGCGATTTTGTCGCCAGTGTCGTCTTGATCGTGGTGGTGTTCAGACATGTGTTCTGTTTGTCTTGTTGCAAAAGATTTTTTTCCAGTGCTAGGATGAATGAGATGGACCTTGACTTACCAGTGCTCCCTCAGTTTGTCGACTTGGTGGACAGTGACATTGAAGACAGTTCTTTCCCTCGCCCCTCTCAGCATGACCAGACGCTACAATTCGTCGACTTCAACCCAGAAAATGAATAAGTGTTCTCCGTGCGTGTTCTCTGGAGTTATTTTTGTGTGTCGAGTAGTGTGCAATTTTGAATTTCTGTCCGGAAACTTGGTGTTACATTGATGTTTCTTTCTGCCAGTGGTGGTGCGACATCCACGCAGTACCCTGACGAGGCTTCTTTCGATTTGGGCATCCTTCAAGACGACTCTGGTTCTGAAGCTGACCACGAACCTGTGCGCTCTCCCAAACTGCAAAAGGAGGTCTGCTCTTTGCCTGCCAAGTCCACCATCGGCGGGGTGGACGTGGAAGAGGTGTCGCGCTTCAAGACTCCGACCACAGATGAAATCATCGACCAGCTAAGTTCGAAAACATTCGCTCAGAACACTCAGAGGAAAGTGCAATGGGCCGTTGGCCTTTTCGACTCGGTGGCGTCAGCATCGCTTGAAACAACCGACGTGTAAGCATAAGATCATGTTTTGGAACATCAAGGACCCCAAACAGGTCAACAAAGTCCACTTTGGTCAAGTTCTCTGCTACTTTGTCTCTGAAATTCGACACAAAGATGGGGCTGAGTATGAGGCACAGACACTTTATGATATCGTGATATGCCTGCAGTTCCACTTTGAGTCTTCCGGGGTTTTTTGGAAGTTGATTGACGATCCTGAATTCAACTCTTTGAAGTGGACACTTGACAATTTAATGAAGGCGAGATGTGCGGAGAAACTGTCTGTCCAAAAACCGGCGCATGCCCGGAACATGGTACACTGACAAACCTTTGGGGGTGAACTCTCTGAAAAAAAATCGTTAAGGAGGTCACAGCAGCCGCCGGTGTCAAGGGCAAGTACACAAATCACAGCCTCAGAGCCACAACTGCGACACGGCTCTTTCAGAGTGGCGTCGATGAGCAGATCATAAAAGAAGTTATGGGTCACAAGAGTGATGCCGTCCATATGTATAAACATTCAAATACTCAACTCCTGCGCAATGCCACAAGCAAAGTAGCTGCGGAAGAGCCCGGTCCAAGTGCAGAGTTTGGCAAACCTGAGCCTTTCGAGTGGGATGATGCCAACTACTGCGACAAAGTCATGAGCAAACAAGAGCCTGAAATCGTGACTCTGAAGACTGTACCTGGGGTGAACCGCGCACACAAAAATCCGTGTCGCACTGGTGACTCTGAGGGCAATTGCACTGCCTTTTGTTCTCTGTTGAAAAGAATTGACCAAAAGCAAAATGAAAGAAAGTTCAAAAAATTGAAGTTGAGCCTGAAATACAGGCGCAGTTAGGTCATTTGTGGGTGCCTGCGTTCATGTTGCCATGTTCAATGTTTCATGTTGACCACAATAAATGTTTGACATCAGCCGGACAGTTGTGGTATTTGAGCGGAGAGAAGAATGAACGGCAGAACAATGGAAAACACGAAACCAGAAACGCAAGTCGTGCTAGAACAGGATTTTCAAGTCTGCAAATGCTGTCACCACCATGCAGTAACTCCCGCCCTCGGAAACCAACGAGACAGAACAGTGGTAAAACCATTTTATTGTGACGTAAAGGTTGGAACTTCTTGTGAATTCCACTAGGCAGGCACTGAAACAAAGTTTTACATGTTTACGTCAAAACAATACTAATCTGCACATTTTGTCTGAACCAAAGGCACCTGGGAAAGCAACTGGTTCTTGCTTCAATTGAAGCAAGAAGAATTTGGTTGCAGACGCCATGCAGTATCTGTACATGTAAACAGCCGACAAGCCAAACAACTGTACAACACATTTTGTGTCCATTTCTTTCTTTCTTCCTTTCGTTTCGAACGTCGCGCAGGAATGATTTGATTCGTGGCGATAGACACAAAACTTCCCACGTGAAACTTCTATCGCTGTCTGTAAGATTTGGAAAGCGTTTGCACTCGTGGGATAAGTAACAGTGATTCCTGCAGGAGTAACTCCACCAGCCCGCAAGAAGAATGCAACGTCTCTCGTCGTTTTTCGTCCAAAATCACAGACGAGGATTCAACGCAAGATTACCCGATTTTCTCAAGTGTCAAACAGAGCAGTTTACTTCTCAAGTCTGATACGATCCACACGAACTGCACCGTTCAACTCTTTCTTCCTGTGTGCCCCGCACACAACAGCGTTCACTTTCGGTCAACAGCAACAAGTGTCCGCAGGACATTCCAAACATTGCGAAAAAGTGCTCACTCGAAAGAACATCGTGTTCATTAGTACGCATATCGACTGCAAGCACATCACAACTCCTGCGAAGAACAGAAAAACACGATCGGAAATTTCTCTTGTCAACAGCCAAATTGACCTCGTACCTTTCTCTGTAAACCCGTGACACCACCCTCGCTTTTGAAAATACGGCGTGGACAGTTTCTATGGAACATGCATCGAAGGCATTGGAATCAGCAAAACGACATAAGGCAGTGAAAACAAATTCGTTGCAAATGTAGAACTGCATTGAAACACATGAAAGAACGAGCGCCAATCTGACCAACTTGTCAGGACGGACACGAACACACAGGAGAACTGTGCGTCTGTACAAGCCCCCCTCCCCGCATGATCTGGTGCAGTTACACGAACAGCAACAGTGCGTCCTCCACACCAGAGGGGTATTTGTCGAATGTGTTTGCTGACAGAAGAGAGAGGCGGGCAAGTGTGAACAGACTACCAAAAACCGGTTCCGAGCAAAATCCACAAGATGACTGGTTTTGGAAAAAATATGTACTTTTTATTTGCACACTTTCTCGCTTGCTTTCAACCTCGCCCGCCCCCGCCGGTTATTTTGGTCTGCCGGAAAAATTGTTGGTGTGTCTGTTGCTGGTCGCACAGCCACACTAGAAGAAACAGCTCGGTGTGTCCATACCGGCACCGTGGAATACAGTGCATTTGCACTGGAATAATTTCACTCGACAGTCTGAGAAAAGTTTTCCACGACACATTTTTTGGCCACCACGACTGCTTGATTCAACAGTGACATTTTTTGGCCACCACGACTGCTTGATTCAACAATGACACCAACATTTTTGCAACAAAAACGTTCACAGATTTTGTCAAACATTCAGAAATTCCTACATCTTTTGAAGCATATCGGACAGCTTGCTATTTATCATCTTGCTGACAGGGCACATAATTTCCTTGGTGAGGGGAGGCACCGTGTCCCTCTCAACGCTGTAGAGACGTGCGAGTTTGCACTGCGAGCCGGTCACCTGTTCGCTGAAGTAGCGCAGGTCGGCCAGCATCACCAGACAGCGCGCCTGAGCCTGTGGGTCCTTCGGGTGACTCTTTGATAGCTGCAGCCCCAGGGCTGCGACCAGACTTGCCTGCGCATAGTCCACCCGCTGCTTCCCCGCGTCCGTCTCGCAGCGATCTGGAAAACAAATCAGCCATTGTTACCAAGTCCCATGACTGACACTGCTTCGAGTCCAAACAATTATGCACCAGCAAACAATCTCCAAGAGGTGTCAGCATTGACTGAAACCAAACGCAGTGAGAGACAGACTTTGACATCACACTCCACACCACAACGCACCTGGCGATAGCAGCGTGATGACCGTGAACAGAGCTCGTTCTTCCGCTGTGAACTGGAACTTCTGCAGCTGCTCCGCCAGCCGGAAAAACAGGTCAACCACGTCGTCGTCTCCCCACAGCTTCGTGATTTCTGAAAATAAACCAATTTGTTCACTTGCGGTGTTGATGTATCTCGTCTCTGCCGCAGCCAACAACATCAAACACACCCCTAAATCGCTGCAAATGAATGGACTTCAGCTCTGAACGAATGATGAGAACACAACATGACGATCAAAACTGAAATATCCGACTGGGTTTCTTTCAAACGTTCACACGCCAAACAAGATTTTCCAGTAGAAGTACCAGCCGTTTTCAGCGTACATCGCCTGTGTACAAAGTCATCTCGTACGAACTTTCAAGTTTCCAACTTGTTGCACAGCGATTGGGGGGGGGGGGGTAAATCCCGAAGTCTGGAAAATGTCCAGTCCACC
>JAAUXT010148264.1_pt1 | contig 19797 bp, 18 predicted proteins | sample 7278171 | NCBI WGS metagenome assembly JAAUXT01 (sample SAMN14350112, study PRJNA611818) | marine sediment metagenome | isolation source: surface marine sediment (1.8m) | place: French Polynesia: Moorea | collected 2018-08 | reverse complement strand
TCCCTCACAAGTCAGACATCTGATATAATTCACCAGTTCCCTGTGAGCAAAGTATGCAACCAACATGTCTTCTTTGTCATGGCAATAAACCAGTGTCCTTCAAAAAAGTTGTGCAGAAATATGAACGAAAGAAGGAATCTTTGTAGAAGACCCTCGTACTTTGAGTAACAAACACACCTTTTACTCCTCAGATTTTGCCAACGAAGGATCAAGTTGTTTTTTGTCGATTGATAAAGACAAGCAAAACTGCCAAGATTCCCAAAAGTTGTTGAAATCTTCACTTGTTTCTGAAAGTCGCACGGAGCGGTGCTTTGCGAGTGTGAGCCACACACAAGCAAGTTCGTCGCAGGCGCTCTAGTGAGTTGAGCCTTGAGCGCGCTGCGCAGTTTTTCGCTGCGACACAGCTTCTGCGGGACGAGCTTTCTCACACTTTTCACCCTCCAATCGACACACGTGGGGACACACGCAAACAAAGCAACAAATCGTTTTTCTGAGATTGAAAGTCGGGAAAAGTCACTCACAATGGCACCCAGGAATATGGATATGGTTCTGACGTGGCTGGTGATCGGACTGCACTGCTCTGCCCCGGGAGCGGGAGGCCTCGCGTGGAGCAGCGAGTCGTCCTCCTCGTCGCCGCGGTTCCTGCACATCGCGGGGCTGTTCCCCGTCACCCCGCGCGACAGCGAGGAGGGGCGCGTCGGGCGCGGCGTCATCCCGGCCGTCGAGCTCGCGCTGCAGCACGTCAACTTGCACCCGCGCATCCTCCCCGGGATCACGCTCAACCTCACCTGGAGCGACACCCAGGTAACTAACGCTCATTTTCACACTTTCTTCGAGCTGCGCGCATACCAATCAGGGTCGGTCCTTGTCACCAAGGACCACCAAACACAAATTTTGACGGACCACTTGCATGTGCGTCGTGTCGTTGAACGTCGCACACACAAATCATCACCCACACGCACACATCGCAACTGGTAGCAAAAAGATCAAAACAACCCTCAACCACTTTGGAACCCCACACCAGCAGAGAAAGCAAACGAGCAATGCTGCACTCTCAGCGTTGGCCGAAACTTCTTCGAGTACGAGAAGAAGCGTCGAGCCTGAGTGAGCGATAAACGTACTCGACTCAAACGCGTCTTGCTGCAACGGTGTTGAATTCCAAACAAGAACACCTTCCCGGCACAGGTGTAGACACGCGCCGTTGCCAATCCAAGACGGGACCACCAACAACGGGCACACCTATGGCCCCGGTGGCACCAAGCAGCAAGTTTGCCATGACAACCCTTCGGCTGCAAAATTGACGCAAAACAGCGCGTGTCTAGAGCTATGAAGCTACCGTTTAGAAAAATATCATATTTCTTTCACGAAAAGAAAGTTTTGTCTGAGAAAATCGCCACGATCATAAACTTCGTGCTGAACTGTATCAGCTGAAACCGAAGAAATCAGGAGTTGCGCCTGGGTTTCGTTCCAAGAGAACGTAAAGTGATACAAAGCAGCACCTGAAGTGTGAGTTTGGAAATCACTGCGTTTGCAAATATAGTTTCTTCAGCGCACATTGTCTGGCATCGTGGCGCTGGCATAGTGTGTCTGGTCCCTTGGCCCAACAGAGTTTTTGCCCAGCGACACCAGGAGCCCTTGCAGACAGAGCAGTCACGAAATCCACCGTCATGAAAATTTCACTGCTTTTTGCACAATCGGCGTGACGAAATCTGAGAGTCATTTCGAGCATTTCCCAAGTACATCTGTTCATTTCGATGCTTCCTGTTGAAACTTTCAATGAAGGGCTGATGAATTTCGCTGAAACTGACAGAACCTGGAAGCAAACGTGAATACCGGCGTGGATGCTGCTTCCAGTGTCGTGAGTAGTCAGAGCCGCTTTGATTAATGTGACTCAGTCTCGCAGAAATAAGCTGCGAGTCCGAAAGAAACCATCTGTTGTTGAGAACAGCCGAGATTTCCTCACTAAACGAGAGAAACACGCAAGCCGCACGAAACATGTTCGCAATTCTGATTCAGATACTGTATCTTGCTTCACGAAAGCTACCGTTGTGGAGATGACTTGAGCGCTCTTGTTGACAGTGGGAGATGGGAGAAATGTCGATGGTTTCAACAGGTGGTGGCGACACACAGTCTGCCTCATCTGACAACCTTCCTGCCTTATCAGAGCCGAAGCGCCAGGTCGACTGAGAACTTCATTTGCTCTTGTCAGAGACCTGAACAATCCGCGTCTCGAAACATTGTGTTGCGTGCGCTCGTGGATCATTGTTGTGTCAAACAGAAGAATTGCACAGAAAAAAATCTGACTCGTTGGTGACACATTTGATCAAACAAGAGGTTGCTTTCCCGCGTGGTCAAGAACAGGAGGGAAATCGTTGTGATTTTCACGTCTGAAGTCCAGCTAAAAGCTGTTCGGACTCAGAAACAATTTGTTTCACTTGGTCCAGAAAAAGTTTGTGTTGGGGTGGGAAGGTGTGGGTGGCAATGCCTCTGACACCCAGGGCTCCGCTCGGTTGTGACTTGCAAGACAGCAACTCAGCTGAACAAAAATCAAGGTTTTGTAGTCTCTTTCATCAAGCTTGAATTTTTTGGGTGCAAAAAAACAGAACACAAGAGAGCACCAAGTTCTACCTGGTACATACACATCTCGAGTGACCAGCGCAGTGCAGAAGAAGCAGTTGTTCAAGGTTGACCCCAGTGAAGATTGTACCAAGGTCGCTGAATATTGCTGAAGTTTGGAAACTTGACACGTACTTTTGGAACAGGGACCGGTTCAACGTTCCTCACTGTGTGTGTGTGTGCGTGTGTGTGTGTGTGTGCATCTGTGTGTGTGTGTGTGTGTTGGGGGCGGGTTGTTGCCCCACACCTGGACAGATGGCTCACAGTGATTAAACACACGCATCGACGCTTCAGCGGCGATGGCGCAAATCAGCAGCGCGAGTGATGGATCATGTTCCGCGCGTTCCAGACACTCCATCAGCGTGTACTACAAGAGATGAGCTGTATGACGTAAAATCCGTCTTTCTCGCCACGTGAACAATGCTGATTCCTGGATGATGTTTCTGTTGCCGAGAAGTGGTCTCACTAAACTCTGGCAGCTTTGCAATCTGGCGCTTGGATGCGAAAATATTTGGAGAAGAGCAATCGTTATGTAAGTGGTGGTGATTTCAAGTGGGAGAAAAGTATCTTTGGCAGACTCTGACTCTCGGTGTACTTTCCACAGGAGAAGAATACGAGATGTTCTTCGGGAGGGAAAGTGCTCGGGTCAGGGATCGACGCCACAACTGAAAATCATCTCAATTTGTTTCAAATTGAGTATTGACGTTGAGAAGACGACACACAATCTGGAGGTTGGGCTGTCTGACGTTTTTTCAAAAGATGCCCCCAGGGGGGAACTGCCTTCAAACAATTGGCCATATTTATTACACAAACAAACTCTTCGCCTCTGTGCCAAAGCTCCCCACGTCAGTTTTGTATTGACACCTTTTGTCACGAAATGATGATGGTACCTTCATCACTTTCCAATATGCACATTACCAACAAACACAAATGGTTCAATTTTCTCAGAAATACCCATTGTGAATGAAAAATGTGACGTTTCCATGAATTCGCAGTTTTTCATTTCCATCAGGTGTGGTATCGCGCACATTGGAATGGTCACAGGAAAAAGCTGCGTACGAGCAGATCGATGTGTAATCTTTCCGATTGATCATCGTTTACTGGTCACAGGCGTATCGTACTCACAAACATGTCTTGTAGAGGAGGATCCCCGGGGGTCGGGGGCCCAGGCGTCTCCTGGGTATGTTGACACTTTTTGAGGAACACCACAAAATGAAGTTATCTCAATGAGAACTGAACTTGAACGAAAAGGTGGGCTCCGTTACGTGGCCACGGAAACATTTTCGCTACAGTTGTCGTGAGTGGAGATGACCCCGCTCTTCCCTCCCACCAAATTGCTCAAAATGCCCCAACTTGCGAAAAAATGGCATCAAGCCTGGCCAGTGGTGTACGAAGCCAAGCTGTCAAGCTGAAACCCGTTTGTCCTGCCCCTGCCGAGTGGAAACCCCCGATGAGCACAAACCCGGCCGTCAGGTTTGGGCCGTTTGTTTGATTCAACAGCCTGCAGAGTGTTCGCATCCTCAGGGTTCCACTTCACAATTTTATGTTTTGCAAGGTTTGCAATCACTGTCGCGTCAACCCGCCCACAGAGCGCAGACCTCAAGTGTCGATTAAACTCGATTACATCTTCTTCACGAATCGACAGTGACAGCTTCGTGATCTTCATCAATGAATCAAGTGCACAAATCAAGCGCAAACAAAGGCGGATATCGACTCCACAGCCAGTTGTGGTCCTGCTTAATATGCACGGCTGAGTGTTTTCAGACAGTTGACTGACACACCGTTTGTTCAAATATCAATCTGCGGAAATTAATATGTGGAGTTTGACGACAGCTTCTGCAAACTTCCGATCTATTCACCAGGCGAACGTATCTGCTTGCCAAGTGTTTGGAAACTTTTGTGTTGCCACACGCCAACTGGTTTCCTTTTCCTCTGTTGTGTGTGAAGCTCCAGTTGTTAGTTTCAGAGCCAGACTGGCATGGTTTGAATCAGCCTGATGAGTGTTGCACCGGCACAAGAAAGGGCATTGATTTGAACACTCTAACGACGAGCCAGCTCGTTGTTCGAAAGTTGTGTTTCAACTTCCAAAAGCCTTTCTTTTCGGGAGATTTTGTGAACATGTCACCGAACACTGGAAATGCAACAAGCGCAAAGCGTTGTACCGCCCGCTTTGTTATTCTGTGAAAATTATGAAAATATGTGAAACAACAATGGCATTTTTGTGTTCTTTGCACATTGTGAGGCTGCAAAAGTTGAGTTGCATGCTGCGAATATGACATTTCAATACAAACGCGAGACGATGGCACAATTTAAGGCTCCTTTCACACACATCAAAGTATCAGTTTAGCAAGAGAACCTGTTGCAGGAAATCCGACTGTAATTTCCTCCCATCAACGGAATATTCCACTTCCAGGTTCGCAACCACAAATTTTAAAATGTTAACACATCCAAACACGAAACAGCCGCGATTTTTTTTCGGCGCAGATCGTGCGAGGGAAACATGGAGGATGACAAAGACATCAAGGCGCACGGCTTACCCTGGTGCGTTTTGTTCGAAAAGTTTGCATTGATCCACATTTTCACACAAGATTTCGAAAAAGGGAAAGGGAAGCCACAATGAACGCAGCCATTGGACAGGACAATGTCTGATTTCGTCTCGGACAAGTCATTCCTTTCTCGCCTCTCTTGCTGAGCTCATCGATTCTCCAAAGAAAACAAGGCCATTAGTGCAGATTCTCAGGGAGAAATGTAACACTTTGCGACATCCAGAAAACAAACTGCGGGTGCTCGAGCCCGCGGTGCGGCGCTCACTCGAGGCCTCGGAGCAGCTTCGGCTCCCGTCTCTTTGTGCGCGCAGAACAACCTCCTAAAGCCGCATTAGAGACTGGTAAATGACACTTCGACAGACAGGATGCGACGCGAAAAGAACAATTGCAGGGTGGAGAATTAATCTAAAGTGTGACGAGGTCGTGAATTCGCTCAAATTGCCGCTAGTGCGTGCGTCGCCCACAGGAATGACCAGAAATAACCAGAGACCCTATCTCTGCCTGAACACAGATCACTTCTGGGGGTCCGGGACACAGCTGAGGCCCGCGCCTGGTCCACGATAAAATATTTTATTTTCCTGCGAAGAGATTTTTATTAACTGACACGATCCACAGTCGGATGAAATCCTATTTGAACAAGCAAACCAAACACCCCGTTCTTCTTTGCTCACGCCAACAGGGGGCGAGGCTTGCATCTCAGTGCTCGTTGATTGACGATTGCGCGGTCATAAAACACGAGCTTAAGAACAGTGGACGATGGGCACCAAAACTGAAGGAGATTGCAGTCGTTCTCCGGACTCCCTCAAGTCACATTTATCCCGTAAAAACAGCTCTTTAACACTGCAATAAATAAGCCTGAAGAAAGCATCGTGATATGTAGATTGCTGTGGTTTCAGCACTAAACTGTCATCGAGCGAGAGTGAGAACGCCTGTGCAACACCCTTCTGTTGCAGACCAGCTCAGAGGTAATTTTCGCTGATTGACTCGCAATTGACGTTGGTCTTACAGCGGTCTCCCTCCCCTCGATCCTTTTGTTTTTGGCGCTTGTCCCTCAAGTCTCGTTCAGGGTGTTGGCTGTGAAGGGTGCACGTGCAAACATCGAAAAGAAACCTTGGCGTGCCCGCAACTGACCCCTGTTTGATTGAAGCGTGAGAATTTGAGACAGCAACCAATTCACAAAACATCTGTCACCTTGGAAACAATCAGACAGAAGCACAACACGCCGTGAACAGCTCGTTCGTAATTAATTTAGCCAACACGCTTTGACAGACGGAATAACACAGGCAGAGCGTGATCCGGGAATAAAGTCAACACAGCTCATCGATTTCGCCGAGATTCAGCCTCCGTTACAAGTGCCAAAGTAAATGGCAACTCGCGGTTACTGATCACGGAAACATCGGCAGCTCAGAGAAATCCGTCAACACGCAAAACATCCCGCAGTCGGGCGCCGCTGCGCCGCACCTGCCAAAACTCCCTTTGAGAAAAGACTTCTTTCGCTGAACTGCAAACTTCGAGTTTCCAGCAAAAGCTTGAGCAGAGTGCGACAACAGAACTTGGGACGCAGACAGGGTTCTCACACTGCACAAAAATGGTTCCTGTGAAATCACACAATGACTTTTCGAGACCTTTGGTTGAGAAAGGAGTTGTGTGATTGAACAGGAACCCTTTTGTGAGGTGAGAACCCATTTCTACTACAGTACGATGCGAGCTGGTACGACATGTTTAGAAATCGCAGAGTTGTAGAAGACTTTATCGCTTCTACAATGATCGAAGATTCTTTTGTTGTCGGCCAACAACACTCAATCGCCAAAGTTTCTTCTCTCCATTGCATAATCTGTGGATGACAAAACATCTCTGCGAAGAATCAACAGAAGAAGCGAAGCTGGTGAACATGGTGTTTCTGAAACAATTCGCGCGGTATGATGGTGCATCAGCACAAGTTCCGAACAAAAACATCCGAACGCAAATTGCATTGCTGAAGCCCCATTTGACAGAAACGCAAATCCTTCTTCTTCAACCGAAGCCTTGTCTGAACACAACAGGAGTGTTAAATTCTCCATTGTCTGTCTGCGATTCCGATTCGCATTGCTTTCTCCATAAATCTTCATTAATCGTTGCTACCTTTGCCATTAAATCGGAGCAGCTTCGTCCGCGCGCTCCACATCAGATGTCTCAATCTATTGAAGACAGTTTGAGAGGAAAAGTAAATGGAGCACACAACGACTAATTAGCAGAATCTGCAACGAAAGACAACTGTAAAATGGAGATTAATGGTGTTATATTCAAGAACAAAGAACAAACACAGATCTGTGTTGTTTTTTTTTCCATTTGTTGTTCAGAGCATTGCTTTTTCCAAGTGCATGCGTTTGTGCAAATGCACGAGGCAAAAGTACTGAAATTTTCTCTTTCCCTCACACAACTGCATCTGATTTGAACATAGCGTGAAGATCACCACAAGAGCTGACGGTTCAATTACAGCCCGTTGGGACGATGACCTTTCTTCTTTCGAAGTGCAGCTGTGTTCAGTGACGTTTGTGTCAGACGGCAGATCAACATCCACACGCATTTCGTGTGAGACCCTTTAAACTTGCACATTCCCTCTGGCAGACTCTCCATCAGGAACACCCGACAGAATCAAGAGAAACATGCAGCATGCAGTTCTCCTCCTCGTCTTTTGCCTGCACCGAAAGTTTGCAAAAATGACTTGGTGCATTCAAGTCCATCACCAAAATGTCAAAAGTCGCGTCTCTTGCCTCACGCTGTGAACCGAGGCCATTGGGAACCAACCAGGGGTTCAGGTGGTTTTATCTCTTCAGACGCTTTTAATATTTCAGCTGCTGTCACCACACATTCAATCCTTGTCACAACATGTTCCACCCAATTGGGTCAACCTGGAGATTCTTACAACCAGAAGCAGTGAAGACACGCACACAATGTTGAGCGACTTCATTTCCACACAATCTGAAAAATGTGCGTGCGTGTACGAGCGAACGTGCGTCACTGTTTGACGGGGGAAGTTGGCATGTCAAAAGATACTGACCCCGTTGTCCTTATCAATAAGTTTGCCTGTGCCTGAAATGAACTTTTGCTCGCTCTCCGCTGCAACAGCACAGCGTGCACAAAAAGATCGCGGGTGTGCAACAAAAATCTTGGAATTGCTTTGGCAAATTTCGATGGTTTCATGCTGTGATTCAAATGCCTTCCCTCCACTACTCTCATTAATTTTCTTCTTCCTGTGAACAATGGAAAATTATTCATCCTGAAATGCATTAAACAGTGAACAACAAGATGGATGGCTGTGTCACAGCTAAGTTATTGCGGTCTAACCGCGGACTCGTAGAATTTGCGTCTGAATGTTGTGAACATAAATCACTGGAGCCAAACCCCATTAATAACACTGTTGGCCATTAGTCATTACATATCTTTACACTACATTGATCTGCGAGTTCGAGGAGCTACAAATAGAAAAGCTGTTGGCGTGTAGCATATTTAGCGTATCTTAAAATTCCATACAGGGGCCCTTGGTTATCTTGTTGAACGAAATGTCTGAGCGAAAGTTGCCCATGGACTGCAAACTACAAAGAAGTGGTAAGTGTGAGTGGAATGGCCACGCCGCTGAGGTGAAACCTCTCACGGTTGGATGAAGAGTGAAGTCAGGAAGACATTTGAAGAGACTTGGGATGCGATTTCAATTGTTTGTACTTGCAAAGGCTTGCAAAGGAGCGTTTGGACTCACTCGCTTGTACCCACGAGGTGACGCGGCGGCTCCAGCAAGAATCTGGTTGTGCGTCGAGAGTGAGAAGCAAGCACACTTGATTTACAATTATTGCGTAAAATGGCACTTTATTTTGAGCTTCTCATTACAGTTTGAAAATTGATCACCGTGTGTATGACGGGAGTGTGAAGGTAAATGAACAGACTCCATCCAAGAGCAGCAGCCATTTCTGATTTACATCGCACGTTGTGTCAGTTTTATGTCCAATTTCAGATTTACGAGACAGAAAAATTGAATAAAGTCAAGGAGAAGCGTTCTCAAAAATTGCTGCAGGTGCAAATAAGACGCAGGAAAAGAACATCAACAGCCATACAGCTTCGTTCTTCGGGGACCTTTCTGACCCAGACTTCGAGACAAGACGCTCATAGTTATTCTTTTTCCAGACACAAGTAATTGAAACTCCCGAAGAAACTTGATGCCTCACACCTCACAACAATACCAATGAGCTCTGCGGTGGATTCAGGATCGGAATGCTTGGGGCAGGTGACCTCGGTCTCGAGCCCTTGCCAGTCTGCGTATTCGGGGGCAAAGTTGCGTGTGTGTGTGTGTGTGTGTGTGTGTGTTGGGGGAGTGCATTTTGTTTCGGGTTCCTTTCGGTACATCCGATACCTTTTGAACCGACAAAGAAAATGAAACAACAACAATTTTTCAGCCACGTTTGGCCACTGTACAAAAGATAAGCGAATTTATCACTTGACCTGACATCACTTCATCCAATATCTCCTCCATCCGAAGTTATTTTGCGACTTCAATCTGATACCGACCTGAGTGTGCCAAGCACTGACTTTTTGACAGAATTTGCAAGTGTTCTGCAGTTGCTTGGTATGCCCAGCAAAGTTCTTTTTTGAACCTACACAACATTCTGAAATGTTATTTGTTCGAATCCAATGACGAAAACGTTTCCAGAAGGGTTTGCAGGTTCTTTCTGAGGCAGGTATCTTTGTTTGGCCAGACGTGAAAAATGACTATATTGCAGTGAAAGGTTCTGAAAACTGTCCGTTGGTGCTCAGAATTCTCACGGTGGATGATTTGAACAGTTTGTTTCTGAGAGCAGGTCTCACAACCATATTTTCTGGCGCTGTGTCAAAACTGAGTGCACGGCAGCCAGGTTCTTGGGCACTTGGGACTATAGTCCCACAAAGGAAAAGGTTGAAGAGGTTCGTCCTCAACGGAACACCTCCCGACAGGGGTTGGTGTCTTGGCCGTGTGTGACAATCTCTAAATTTTCCAAAACATGGAGCTTTGTTGCAGCGTGTGAATTCTCGGCGTTACAAGATTTTTGGCCACCCGAGAGGATCGATCTCAGAGCGCTGAGCAATGCTCTGAACAACAAATGGAAAAAAAAAAAAACACGGCGTGAACGTCCCGTCGCTTATTTCCTTCCGAACCATTTCCAGCGGAGCCGCTTCCCGTGCACTCACAGACGCGCTCGGGCCTGAAATTTTCCATTTTCAGTTTCCTGCTAAACTTGGCACATCTGCGCATGACGTATGGCCCGCGTTGACTAATCACGTCTCAGTGACCTGAGCCGTTCCCAGTACGGCTGAGATTTTATTAAATACTGCAAAGCAAAATGCAACAAATCATCTCGAATTTCCGGCGGATCACGTTCTACGAGAAGCAGTGCTGCGACCTTCAGTCCTTCACGCAGACCTGTGTTCGACGGGACGGTGGCTGTTTCACTCGACAGCATCAGACAATTTCTCATGACAAATTTTGGTCTTTTGCACTTGAGACAGAGTTCTTCAACCTGAAAGATCAAAGCATGTGGTCTGTGGGCGAACAAGGAAGCAGCTGCTCGTTCTGTTTCCCTTTAGCACCTTGGAACAAGGTGAATGCAAAAGCGAAGACAGGCTCCGATTCACGACAACACAGACACACACACACACACACACACAAAAGCACACACATACATACAAACACACAAGCACACACACAAGCACACACACACAAAAGCACACACATACATACAAACACACAAGCACACACACAAGCACACACACACAAAAGCACACACATACACACATACACACAAACACACAAGCACACACACAAGCACACACACACACAAACACACAAGCACACACACACACACACACCAACGCTCAAACGGAATCCCAGTCGCCACTCGTGGTGTGAAATCGCCTTCTGTTGATAGCTCACACGCCTCAGGTCCTTGTCGGAAATTATATCCAAACAAAACTGACTCTGGCAGACTCCGCAAGGACCTTTCTACTCAAGGAACCACATGGCTAAGTAGTTGAGTAAATCACGTGAGGACTGTTCATGAGTGTGTGTTGCTGATATGTGTTCATTGTGGTTCTCGGTCTGAGCAGAATTGATAAGACTCGCGGAGTCGATTTGCCCAACCTGAGGCCCAATCGTGTTTCTACTGCGAGATCGCACTGGACCTTGTGGGCTGCAGGACCACGTGGTGAAGTATTCTGCCAGTTCTTACAGTGCTCGAAATGTTGCCTTCACCCGTACGCTTCTAAAACCCAGTGCCTTTGCTGTCTTTACCTTTACGGAAGAAGGTCTCCGATATTGGTCAACAACCAAGATCCATCATATCTTCGGAAGCCAAGCCCTCGGGGAGGAGAGGTTGCACTGAATGCGTCGTGCGTTGTGTCCCTGAATGAGAGTTGCATCGACTTCAGGACGGCTTCAAGCAAACAACGCTCGTGGTCAGGTGGCCTTTTACTTTCCGAGACCTGCGACCTTTCTCCAGGGGAAAAGGCTGAAGTCTTTTGATGAGCACCTTACATTTGCTTCTGCAAACATGACTTTCATCTACACGATAGCCTGAGATGTACAAACGTACTCTCGCTCTCAGATCCATCTCCATCTCTCCTGATACTCTCTTTCTGGTCTTGTTCATTAGCGAGCACACTTCCCACAGGCTCACTACTGGTTGTGTTCAAACACGCCACGCAGGCCTGAGACTAAAGACTCGCAACCCTTTCACGCGTGTTTGTACTGGAGGATTAGTTTGCTTTAAGTTGGATCAAATTTCCTGTCTGGTTTTGAGAGACTTTGTCTTTGCGGAAGTTTCATATCCTCCTGGTTGAGACACCTTGCGCACTGCGATCGCTTTGATGACTCGGTGCAGTTCGGTCTGCAGGCGCAATCAGAGGCTTCCAGAGAACAAACCGACGCAAGTTCATTCAGCCGCGAGTCTTCCCCGTCTGTTGTCTTGGGCGGATTCTCGACATCTCTCACACTACAGAGATATCTCAGTTCTGCAAACCCCGCTGGAATGTGCTGTGCACTTCAGAATTCTTTTCAAACCAAAATTCAAATGAAATCAAACATCTCTCTGGAGTTTGAAATGTACTTTGTTGGCCTCATCGAAAGGTCTGTCTGAACTCAGGTTCTATCTAAACTTTGAGAAACACGCTGTCTGTCCTTGACAGTCAAATAAGCTGCGCACGTTACAATCCGCTTGTCACGTTGGATTTCTCCGCCTCACGTGGCTGTTGTCGCCCAAAGCGGAACTTCGCTTTCACAGGCAAGCTCCGAAACATGAAGCTGCCACTAAAGGTGACATTCAATCTGGCGGCCGCAATAAGCGAAAGAAAAGTTGCCAATAAAATGGTTTCTAATTCTTCCCTCGGGTCTCATTAGACTAATAAAGCGCAATGCAATGGGGATCGACAAATCCTTGCGAAGGTTGGTGGGGGAAATGTCCTCGTTCAGTTTACAGGCCTTACTGCACGGGCAGCAAACTGCCTGTTTGCTGTTTACGGCTTGATGAGTTGACAAGAGCTTTTATTTTGTCTTCAGGGACAGGTCACTGAAGGTTTTTGTGTCACAGCAAGAATGCCTTTTGAAAGATGTGACAGTTTCGTGGTCCAACCGAACCGAAAAGCATGCATGACCAAAGATGTGAAGGGTTGGTGAGAACACGACACACATCTCACAGAAAAGCTCACCTGCATGTCAGAAAGTCATGGCTGCCCACGCTAGAGCTTGTATTCTTTCTTTCAGAAGCTTATGTGACCTGCTTTCTGCCTTGACACAACTAAACAGAGAAAAGATCTTGTGGCGAACATGAACTTCAATTTTTTTCACAGAGGCCCTTCGCAATGAAAGCCTGATGTCATCAGAAATGTCTCCACACCTTGAGCTGAACGGGTCACATGATAAATTATGAGGAGCGCACTTGGTATTGAATGGTCAGACTAAGTGAACAGGAGTGCAGTCCGAGACTGGACTTCCTGTTGCAATCAATATGTCATCCTTTCTTCCGACAGACTCATGTCAAAAGTCGCGCTGACTGCGGAAGCTTGTCGCGCGACTTGCAGCCGGGAGTGGTGAGCACGAGCGCACGCGTGAACGCCCCTGAGTAATTGCGCAATGAAATATGGCGCGCTGGAAATGTGGGTCAAGTGGACCGTGGGCTTTACTCGTGCGCAGATCAGCTGGCTGCAAAGTGACTGCTGAAAATTATTGGGGGGTTTTCCACGAAATGATATTGTGGGCAGAAACAATGCAAATGGATTTCACTTTGAAAAAAAAAAGACTCAAGGTGAACTTCTCCAACCAGAAGTCACCTCAGAACCCGAACCGTGAAGTTACTTCAAGCACTGTGTTCCACACACTGCAGGTACGACGTGAAAAACAATGCACCGAAAGAGTCCTTCTGCTCGTACGATCCCAACAATGGACGTGGAGACAGTGATACAGTGGCCAGCTGTTGCCAGATCGCCATGTTATTGGTCGTTAAGGCAGCGAGTCATTTCATTAGCAAGTCAATTAGGAACTGACATTCAAATACATTTTGCCACAACCATGCTTGTTGCATTTATCGCATTCTCCAATTGCAAGCAGAATTGGAAGGAAATCCAGCTTGAATGCCAACCAAACAAGAACACCTCCGGTGTGGACACAGGCAGACTCCAGGGCCTTGTAGACACCCAGTCCGACCTGGGGCGTCCCCAGAGTTTCCAACCTTGAGAGCCTGTGATCAAAAGTTTATCAGCCCCTTCTCCAGACTACCAGACCTCGAGACCTCACCCCAAGTACTGTGGGGGTGGGGGTTTTGTGTACAAATTTGGAAAGGCAACAAAAAAAAAATCACGACAACTCTTGAGGAAGTCCGCGTGTTCACAATACAAATATCTTTTTCGAAAAGTACCGTAAAATCCCGCGTATAAGACCACCCCCCTTTTCTCAGCTGAGAAATTGGTACAAAGCCATTTTTACATTTTTCAAGAAAATAACTCATATACAAAAATTTCAGAGAAAATAAAAAATAATACATAAAAGTTCTATTCATAATTACTTTCTTTAAATATTTTTTCCTGTTATTTACTCTTTAAAAGCCATAAATACAAACTCTTTTGATAAACCCTTGAGTGATTTTCTCATTTCAATGGAAATTTCATGCTCCCCAACTCTTCCCACTCTCTTTTGATACTTTGCTTCCTCATTTTCACTTTTGACTTTCAATACCCTTATTGAAAGTCAAATCCTCATGAATAAGACCACCCCCTCTTTTTGGCATTAATTTTGGAGCATCAAAAGGGGGTCTTATATGCGGGATTATACGGTATCTAACAAATCGTGTATCCAGTGTGCCTTCCTGACCTTTCCTGTACTGAATCAAACTTCCGGGTTTGACTTTCAAATCTGTGCGCTTGAACATGGCAAAGCAAAAATGTCGTGTACCAGCAATAAAAAAGCAAAAAGACTGGATGTCCAGGAGGATTAGACCCGGGAAACTCGATCTGCGCACTTGTGTCACGAAAAGCGGTGTGTCTCTACTCGACTCGCATCCTTGACATTCCGCGAGACAGAGAAGTGTGACTGCGCCTGTAACTTCCCCACCTCTGCAGCACGCCTCCGTCCAACCCGTGTTCAGCTGAGCCAAGGAACCTCCGAGCCGGCTCTTCAGAGGACCTTGCGCGTTCTCCACAATTTTTGCTTCAGACAAGATTCGCAACAGTTTGAGTCCGTATTGTTCCATTTCCTGCCAAGAACCAAGCGGAACAACGTGGAAGTTCCTGTGACAGATGCTGCAGCAAGCAAGCAGCTGATCTTTCAAAAACGTCCTCAGCACGCAGAACGTTTGACCACAACACAAAAACCGACGCGCCATTTCAACCACAATTTGAACACCCACCCAACCAGCGAACTGGGATCACCCAACGTTGTTCCGTGGACCTGCTCTGCAATACAAACAGCCTGAACCGCAGCACGCGGACCTGGGGTGGAGGACGGCGCCGCGGGGCTTTCACCGGCGTCACGTCCTCGTCTCCCACGCCTCCGCCGCTGTGTGACGCCGATAACAAGCTGCGCGTGTGTGAGGCGGCGCACGTCCGTTCGTCTCCAAGCTGAGCCGAGGTCGACGCTCGCCAACCACGGGTACCTCATCACTGAACTTATTTCTGTTGCTCCCAGTCAAACCTGAGCGAGGATCCTGCAAACAACTGTGGTCACAGAACCCGAAGGAGTTTTGTTGGGGACAAACCAAAAGGCGAAGCAATTTTTGGAATGCACTGACAAACGTAAACGAGCGATGAAACAAACGCCATCGCAATGGAAGAAATCGTATTTCCTCAATCCTGTCTTTTCGTGGCTCAGAAACATTAAAACCCAAGACGCAGCTAATGAGCTACAAGAGTCGAGAGATAGCCACTTAGACCCTTAAACTTTTGCCATAAAAAATCGCAAATGTAATGGTAGCGTTTCGTGCCTACGGGGCATAAAACTCTCACTTTTAATGCTATCAGCTGCTTTATGCGTGTGTTGGGTACCAACTTACTCGACAACTGGGAAACATACAATATCCCCCATGGCCGCAACACAAGTCCCATTGTGGACCAAAAATCCATTTGCGTATACTTCTTGGTGCATCACAGCAAACCTGAACACCAGTTTATTGTAATATAATCTCCTCGGAGGAAAAGGCTGATCACTGTTGAAATTTGCGGAACGAGTTCCCTTCGGCGCGTGGAGAACATCCATCACCAAGTTTCTTCCGAAGCTGCAGCGTCCGAAGCAGACAGAGACGCCCGCGCGTTCTCTCCACAGACGCTTCGTGGGCACAGAGTCATTTTTGCACTGGTTGTGAAGGGATAATGATGTCGCGGTGCACGTGCTGGCTCTTACCTGCCAAATGAGCTGGTGCGGCCTGCACAGAGCCAGCCCTGACATTCGTGAGAATCAATGGCAGTACCTTGCTGGCCGAATGAGACCTGACTCTGGCATTCGAGACAGCGAACACCAAACACGTACACCAGGCTTCTGTTGTGTGCCTGAGTTGAGTGTGTCCTTGGGTCGGAGTGGCCAGCTACGTATGATCAGCTGCATTGGGGCGTGGGTCTATTCAGTTGCAACTGAGTTGAAAACCAAGTCCCGAAGTGACCATGGCAGAGAATTGTGACGTGACAATTCCTTGAATTAAGTCCTAAGAGCAGTCTCTGGGTGAGTAGTGTTGTACATCAGTGAGTGAAACTCAATACAGCTTCAGAGCAAAAGGCACGTGGACAGGAAAAATGTCTGTGCACGGAGAAATATCAATCACCACCTCATTGAAAGTTACCCAAGTGGCCTGTTCCTGTATATACATTTCAACTTATTTTCGAGGGCCAAGCTGGCCGTTTTACACACAGGATTTCTCGTTTCTTCTGATCATCAGATGACTGTGTTGTGTGACCCACGACAAAAATGGCTGTGTGAGTGAAAGTGAAAGAGCAGAACTGCATCTTTGGCTTTGGCTGGGCCTCCCTGAGGAGTTTCACACCTCCCACACTGTGTGTGTGTGTGTGTGTGTGTGTGTGTGTGTGTGTGTGTTGACAAACAACTCAACATTTGGAAGGTATCTCAAAAGCACATTCACAACAAATTGCGAAGTGCCCGACACTTGACAGGCGCAGCATGAACAGCGATCTTCCTGTTCTCCATCAAATCTATTTTCTGATTCCGATTAGACGCCAGGGACCAAATAAAGACGCGTTTAAAGGGGCCTTCCTGGCCCATTTAATCATTTCAGCAAGATTGCTTGCAACCCCTAACAGCACGCAGCCTGCTGGGATGTCAGTGTGTTGCAGTCTTAATGGGAAAGAACTTTGATTCGAAATTCAATCCAGTCGAAGTTTGACTGGCAGATCAATATCGGGTGAGTGCATCTCGGCAGCAGCGCAATCTGGATTGGAATCAGTCAGGAAGTCTCAAAATTTACAAGCTGGCGAATCGAGAACATTTCAATCAACGGGTTCGAGTGCAAAGCAGGCAAGAAAGTTTGAAAAGTAGCTCGACAGACCCAACACCCAAGCTTCGAAAAGAGAGTCAAGATCCTGGAGCCCAAGTGGGGTTCACGCCCCACCCCCGCCAACTGTTTGTCATAAGCACTCGCTTACATTTTCACCTGCATTTTCCAAACAGAAAACTTACTCTTCTGTTCTATCCCCTTGGTCAGTGCGCATCTATGTGGACGCACGGCGTCTGCACAACACAAGACGCGCCTGCTGTTCTGCGTTCCTTGTCCACGCCAACGCACTGATGTGGATGAGGGTTGCAGATGTTGCCCGGTATTGAAGGTGCGGACACCAAGTACTTCTTTCCCCGCACAATCAACTTGGTCTTCACACAAGTACAAAGCGTCGAGGAGAACAAATACGAGCACGCGCAAAGGTGACCGAATAAAAGTCTTCGTGTTTTGTTCCAATTTTCGCTGCTTTATGAACGCGGCCCAGTTGTAGAAACGTGCAGCATTTAAACCTGCTAAGAAAATCCATTAGTGGCGCCACTCACACGAGCCTCTCATTTCCCGACCAACTTTCTGCTCATCAGGAGAAACGCAGGTTTCTGTGCCAAATGCCGGAGGTCATCTGACTCCTACACCTGGACGAATCGTTTGATTTGAATCAAATTTGACGTGCCACCGTCTCTGCAACTTCAAAACCAACTTCTTCGATTCCTGTTGTTCTCGAGATGGACAATTCAAGGTCAAAGCGCATCGAGTCACGTGCCTCACGTGACTTCCGGCGACGCCCCACCGCGCGGACTCAACTCTGCTTCAAAAGTGGAACCACGAACCACAGGAGACAAAATCAAGTTCGATTCCCAGGCACCAGAATTGCTCCGCTTCTTCCACCCACTTCACTCGAACTTGAAGGGAGTCTCCAAGTTCACACTGCACGCTGCCAAGCACTTCTCGTGAGGAGGCAACGAAACATCATTTGGCTTTTATCACTTATCGAGCAATGACAAGCTAAGTATGAAGAATTGCTAATTACGTGCAGGGTATTACGGACAGCAGAGTTACTCAGGCGTTTGGTCTGGAGAGGTTTTCTTTAATTAGTCTTTGATGGATTACGATATTTAATTGAAGATGCTTACTCGGAGGAAATTAGCTGGATTTAACTGCATTACGCTGTAAATCAGCATTACAAGCAGTTTACGTCCAAATACGGCTGGAACAAGTGACTTTTTATCAGAGAAAACACGCACGCCAACAAGAATCGTGTTGGGAATGAGACGTGCGGCTCGACCGAGCGCAGCTGGCCAGGGCACAAAGTCACAAGGTCAACAAAACATTGGGCAAGAAGATCGAAAAATCTTCGCTCCGGACTGGGAAAGAAATGTATTTTGGCGCTCTGCCCCAGACACAAACATTTTTAGAGTCCACAGAAGACTTCATCTTGCACCATCCAAATTTCCAGATGCCTGAAGCAAATACAACATGGCAAAGCGGCCCACGAAACAAGAACACGAAGACGGGAGAAGGAGAGCGAGGGGTGTGTGGGTGGGGTGGGGGTGGGGGTTCTGTCGCCCCATGCACAGATCCTTGTCACAAACGCGTGACAATCGAGAGGTGGTCTCCAGGGAAACCAGTCCGTACAGAGACGGACGGCGCTCGGGTGATTTGACAAGACGCGCTCCGCGCCGAAGCGTCTTAAAATCAGCAGTGAGAAAGGATTCTCCTCTGCATTTGCACACGCAACAAACCAAGGGCTTTTTCGCTTTTTCGCAGAATCAATGCAATTTGGGTAATTGACAACAAATCAATTCAGAAACCATAAAAACGTTGTCATCTCCCGTTGTCGGAGGGAGCGCTATGTATTATTCACAAGCAGACATCGTGACCACGCTCCGTTTTCACTGCGTCAGGTCAGTGTCGGCTGCATTACGGCCGCACAGCCTCCTGATGTCGCGCCATAACCTGTGTGACAGGGGCAGGTGGGGGCCGGATGTGCGGCGATTTAGCCCCAGTGTTCCGCTCGCGGGGGAGGTCCTGGTTGACCCACGGAACAACGGAACCCGGGCAGCCTTCCATTTGCACAGATTGGCCGCGGTGCTTCACACCCAGTGGTGGTCGCGGCTGGAGAGGCTGGCGCTAAGAGTTGAGCAATCTTGATCAGTCGTCGTCTCCTTGCATTGTCATATCAAAATTTTTAATTTTTCTCATTTTTCTCAAGTTTATGCAATCGTTATCGTTGTTTTGTAGTGTGACATGGCAGTGGGGACGAAGTTGTTCTTCGACATGATGCACAGCGACCCGCCCAAAGTGATGCTGTTCGGTGGAACCTGTTCTCAAGTGACGGCGCCGCTGGCGGAGAGCTCCATCTGGTGGGACATCTGGCAGGTGAGAGCTGAACACACACAAAATAGCACACACACCACACACCATGTCAGCCTTTTTGAGTGAAAAATCTGATTTGGCCAAACAGTGACAAGAAGAAGACCCCCAGTGCAAGCATATGACGACTTGACGGCCTTCTTTCGATGCCACTTCAAACTGTCCGAGGCGGTTCATTCCCTCTGTCATTGTCATTTGTCATTTTTAAATCGTACTGCTATTTCCGGTTCCGGTGCAAGTAGTATGGTTTTTTTGACATCATTTTGATCATTTTG
>JAAUXT010151396.1_pt1 | contig 19801 bp, 29 predicted proteins | sample 7278171 | NCBI WGS metagenome assembly JAAUXT01 (sample SAMN14350112, study PRJNA611818) | marine sediment metagenome | isolation source: surface marine sediment (1.8m) | place: French Polynesia: Moorea | collected 2018-08 | reverse complement strand
ATTTGTACTATTCACTGATTATGGCTAAAATATAACGTATTTGTACTATTCTCTGATTATAGCTAAAATGTAATATATTTCTGCATACATTCCACAATTTAAAAATCCTCACTTAACTCACAACTTCTCACTACTGATGCTCATCATCTGGTGTTTGCCAGTTCAACAGCAATCAATAATGCTCTCTAAATTTTTTGGCTGAGCCAAACCTAACTTTAACTTTTCCATGACATAGTAAAACTAGGGGGGGGGTTGCTATGTAATAGAAAATTTTGGCCACCCTCCAAAGGCAGCTAAAATTTTCCATCATGTAGTGACCCTCACTACATCATGGAAAATTTTAGCAGTAGGGGGGAGGGGGTCATACAGGTTTCTTTAGAACTGAGTGTGGCCCAAATTTTCCAAGAAATAGTGACCCCCCATTTTGAGGTGTGTGTAGATAGACAGACAGACAGACCAGACAAATACTGACAACTTAAGTCAAACTCTATGACTAAAAATAGCACAAAAAAGCACTTTTGAAATGTCATCAAAAATTTATGCAAAAATTCCAAAAAAAATATATTTATATCCATTTTAATTACAGGTATTTCTTCTGCAGTTTTTTACCTTTACTCTTTTGAGGTTGTACAAAATACTTGAGAAGTGTGCAACTTATATTTTATGAATTATTATCTCAAAGAAAGCTCTGAAATATTTCTCTTGAAATACTTAAAATATACAAAAATTACCATTTTTATTGTTATTTCCCTAAAATCAGGGAAAAAAAGCACTTTAAGGCCAAAAAAAAGCACAAAAAAGCACATAAAAATGCAGCTGGTCAAAAAAAAGCACAAAAAAGCACATGTGCTTTTTAAAAGCACTCTGTACGACACTGGGACTTCGTAAAGCATTGGGTCATGCTAACCGCAGTCTTTTCTGCAGCAGATCATTGCAGCAGGAAAGTGCCAGCAGAAGTTTGCACCAAAACTTGCACAGCAAAAAGAGTTTGTGACCCTATTTGACGAGACGCAGTTTGCTTGAAAAACAAGAAATTCTTCCAAAAGCTGATTCGCGCGTTTCAATTGATATCCAAGATTTCTCTGAAGATGTACCGGTATTTACAATGCTCTTTTGTGTGTATGTCTATTTTATTTATTCCTAGTCGAATCACCTTTACACCGGTTATTGAACAGATGTCTTTTACACTTGTTGATGACAAAAACATCTGCTTCATAGATGAGAAAAGAATGCTCAGGAAGGTTGTTGAAGACCCGCCTCACGGGTTCGGGCATGTCTCTGCGACTTACTAAGCGTACTCTGTTCAGCAATTGTTTTGAGTTGTTCAGCTGTCTCGCATTTCGATTTGTTACGGACAAGACTCAAAACAAAAATTGTGTGGTGTGCTAATCACCGTGTGTTGGCAGAGTTTCAACAAACCATTCGAGAGAGAATTGTCCTGTGACAACTGAACGTGCGCGAAGGTGTGTGTTCCGTACGGTCTCAGCATTTTGTGATCATTCAAAAACAAGTGGACACACAACCACCCAGGTATTCACGAATTTTACGTTTATTTTGATATTTCGACACAAACCAAATAAAACGCTTACATAAAAACCTTCAGTGTGTGTGTTCGTCGAACATCGAGCAACACCAGACACCACAATTGCGGTGAGCCACTGAGCGGTCACAGTTTTCCACAAAGACCCTTTCCAAAAACTCTATTTTCCATCTTCACCAAATGGACCCGTTTGGGGCAGACAAATAGCACGGAATGTGACACTCAATTTACCATTTTGTTTCGTCGGGAATTGGTGACAGACAGGCTGGCACAATCCATTTCGTCGAATCTGACAACCGTGCGCTTTCGCTCAGTTTGACATTTGACTCTGTTCTTCGCTCGGTTTCCGCAGAAAGCAGCAAAACGGCGCACACGATGTGCCCGTCATCGTGCGGTCTCGCCAGAGAACGACGAAGAATTCGCAGTGACCGCTGACGATCACAACACCTTGTAGCGTCCTTTGCTGATCGGCTGGTAGGAATTTTGCTGAAATGAGACAGGACAAGAAATAGAGGCTGAATTTCTGATGAACTTGTCAGGGTGTCAAAATTACTTCAAAAGCAATCTGTCTTGCTTCAACAGTTGGCTCAAGAGATCGATCGGTGTTTCACGTTGGCTGTGGGACCAGCATGTCACACACGAACCGGCCTACTCAATCTTTGTCGGAAGTTTGTGCTGGATTTTCCTTTTTGATGAATTGGCACAACTCTCGGAAAAGACACATCTGCTACTGAACGAGGTACCGACTTACCAGTCTGACCAGCTCCTCTTTGATGAGTCGTGTGATCTCTTTCTTCGCTTTGCTGATCGACATCTCCGACGTCGCCTCAATAGCCAGGTACAGTTTGCGCTCGTCTTCCTTTGGTTGTTTTCGCGGTTCGATGTAGGTTCCGCGAACAGTGATGCCAGCCTCTGAATACTCACATATCTGCGCCAGCGCCTCCTGGTAAAAACAAGTTTCGTGGCGTTTTTTTCAGGCAAGTTCTCAAAATTGGATTGCACTTCTCCAGCCACCGCGGATAAAGCTCACGTACCTTGGACGTGACCTTCCACCTTGCCGTCTGCGGAAAGTCGTTGATGTCGAGCTCCTCCTCGTAGCGCTTGAACGTTTCGGCGGCCGACTCCGTCTCCTTCTCCTCCTCGACTATCGGCCGGTAGCCGAGTTTCGCGTTGATCTTCTCCGCCATCTGCTCCGCGATCGTCTTGGACTGGAAACGGACAACACAGACGATTGCTTGCTGATTACACTGCACGAGCCCATGAGAAAACCACTGACACGGGCACAGAAACAAAATGAACCAAGGGACATCTGAAGCAGGTGATGGTTGTGGTTGTGGTGACTACACAAAGCCTTACCGACACTTGAGGAGCAGCGATAGCACTGCCCTTCAGGATGGCAGCGGCCGCCTGCTGCGTGATATCCTGCGCCTCCGGACCAAGGTTCTTCTGAATATTGATGCGAGACGCAAGGCGCTTCGCCAGCTCCAGCTTCTGCTGGTTCGATGCGGACGGCGTCATCGTCTGGTTTACCATTGGCCTTTCGACATCCGTCACTTTCTTCCGACTCTTGAACATGTCTTCGATCTGCTGGTCAATCTGGAATACAGAGAGAGAAATGTTTGCCTTGATGATCTTTTGTTTTGGAGTGTTTCAACAAGTCACAGCTCCGCCGATCTTCAACGCAAAAAAGAACATATCTGGAGACAAATAGCGCAGCTTCCGGAAACCTCGCGCGGAAGACCCAGAACTAATTTACACGACAAGAACAAGCCAAACTCGTCCATCGAACTCACATCAACTCCACCGTCCTCATCATCCGAGTCCTGCAGACCAAGCGCTCGCAGCTGGATCTTCTTCCTATCCTCGGCCAGCATTGCTTCCGTCTCGTCAAACTTGAAACCCTTGCCGGTGAAGCCTTGATTTCTCTTCACTTTCTTCCCTTGCTGCAACACACAAAATAACATTGTCAGAAACGGGTTGCGAAAAGTGTTGTACACACAGAAACATTTTCGTTTGGAAGACAACGATTGTTCTTGGTTTGCTTGAGCAAAAGCCTTTCTTTGCCGTTCTTGCAAACTACTCCATTTTTCGATGTGTCATCTTGAGTGAAATTTTTCTCTCTCAGACATAACACACACACACACACACACACACGACACACACACACCTTTTTGAACTTGGCAGAAAGAAACTTGTGACCTTTTTCGTTCATATTTCACCCTTGGAGTAGAGGTCATCCAGGATTGTGTTGTGCACCCGTCTTTCCATTGTTTTCCACTAATAAATTTCCAACCTACCGGGGGGCGATCATGCTGGTGACTTTTTGGGGCGTTGCTTCGTTGCCAGAGGTCCAGCAATCTGTTCAGAGGGTACCGGTAGATTTCGTCTGGGGTTCACAAATTTATCCAATGACTTTTGGGCAAGGTTGTTTTGTTGTTGCTAACTTGACCGAGGTGGTCATTGCACCGTTCACGCACCGCCGCTGACGCGGTGATGAGCAGAAAGTCAACCCACTGAACACTTTGCCGTTTCCTTCAGCTCAGGGCAAGATCAACTTGAAATTCCGCAGTCTGCTGAAATACTAAACAACGGGTCTTGTGCAGGTTTGTCCATAAATTTCAGGCCGGAAACTATTCTTTGACAGGACACTTGACATTGGACTTATCTCTTCGTTGTCCTTATCATTATTCAGGAGTGACATTCTGCCAAACAGCATCAGCTGGCCACACGTTTGTCCACCAAAGTCACGAGGATTCATCCAGCATTTTCCAAAAGGTACCGGTATCCATGTTGTCTGGTTCGCATCGCTTGCTCTTCCACATCACAACAGATGCGAAGCGACGTGTTTGTGTTTTTTACCTGCCGAATCTTGCTCAGAATCAGCAGAATATCTTTCGGCTTTTTCGTTGTCCTTCAAATGCCAAAATATTGAGGTCAATCGGCAAACTGCTTTCGTTCAAACAGTTCCGTGCAGAATGAAGGTACGCGTGTGGTCAGATCTTCAGGACGAACCTGTCGGCAGCACTGGGCTGACAGGTCGGTCCCTGGTCAAGCAAGAAGACAACGCCGGCTTTCTCTGCTTCGAAATCCGCCTCAATGCCAACACAGCGGGCAACAAGCTCACGGCCGCTTTCGGCAATGAATGGAATCACATCTACTACGTTTTGCAAGCACGGGACCTCCACTTCCACTGTTCTAATGGAGACGTGTTCAACGCTGGAAAAGACAGCGTCGTCGCCCTGCCTGGAGATGTTACAGCTGAGGCAAAAGTTGGGGACGGAGACACGCGCCTTTTTGTGATGTACGTGCCACGGGGCGGGGCAGGCTCGCCGCAACCCCAGGGCCCCGTGCACCGGAGTCTGTCGCAACTCGTGGGGACAGACAGGGACGTGGACTGGCAGCATGGCCGCAGCCGAAGGTCAGGACGCTTTCAATTCATTCCCACTGATCACATCCCATGCACTAGACTGTCATCCAACACCTGTTCGTTTGCTGGAATGTGTTCTGCACTGGATTGCAAGAGGTTGCTAACTCTCAGCGCTTTGATAGGAAACTGACACAAAATTTCCATGTGTTTGAGAGAGCCTTGATCACTAAATGATCGAAGGGACACTTGACGACGACAATGACATCGGGTTGCGATTCACGAAACTTTTGTCGATTGCGTGTTTTGTTCCACAGATTTCTGCGTCAAGACGACGGATTCAACATCAGCATCCACAACACCATCAACATTCCTGGCTCCGTCTCCCCGATCCATTACAAGAGCCAGTTCGAGGCCGTGTACTGGATCGGCGGCAGGGGGCGCTTCACCTGGGGTGGAGACAAATGCGACCAGGCGGCGCGCGACTGGGATTATTCCGAGGAGAAACCCAGCAACGCCACCATGATGGTTGTAGGCAACACATCACACATTGTATATTCTTACGAGCCAGGACCTATTTCTCTGGCCGTGTTCTACCCGCCACTCAAGGGAACGGAAACGCACGATTTCACCAAAGGAACATCCAGTTACGAGTGAAACATTGACAACAATCGGGAAAGCGCAACCTGAAAACCCGAAAGAGTGACTCAAATCAAGTAAGCCACGAACCAGCCAAGAAAAGCGAAGAGGCAGCAAACTTGCTCTTTGACATGGAACCAACGCACACGTTCACTCTGACTATTTCGCATTCAAAATGCACTTGTGGCAATGCAGTTTACGTTCGAACAAAAAGTCGCTGCTGCCTTGTTTGAAACCCACGGAAAGCACAATAAATCCAATCACGACGAAAATTCCTGACTCTCGTATGCAGAACAACAACAATCCTTGGTTCAGCTCAGACGTGTCCCTTGGATGAAAACCACGTCACTCAGGCCATCCCAGTGCAAAGAACTCACCGCCTCAAGCTGCGCCTTGTATTCCTCCCACAACTCCTTCAGCTCTCCAGGCACCTGCGATCCGGACAGCTCCAAGGCCTGGATAATGTCCTGCACATATCTTCCCTGGTCAGGCTCTGCAATGACAAAACATACCTCTGAATTCATGAAATATGGGCATCGACAAATTTTGAAGCACTTTGTTTCTGTGTGTAACAAAGAGTACCGGTACGCGCAGTGGATATCGCGCTTTCGATATCTGTGCGGATCTCACCGATGAAGGTGAAGGCGTGGCCGCGGTTTCCGGCGCGCCCTGTGCGCCCACAGCGGTGAACGTAATCCTCGTAGTGGTTGGGACAGTCGTAGTTGACGACAAGAATCAATTCTTTCACGTCCAGACCACGAGCGGCAACAGAAGTCGCAATCTGTGAAAAAAAAAGTTGTTTGACAAACAAGAGATCAAAGATCAACGAGCCCGCGGCCAAAACAGGCAGCAACACTTGAAACGAAACGAGAAGTTAAAAATTTTCAAAACAATTTTCATTGGTTTACCCCTGAACCAACTCAGGGGTAAACGAACTTGGTTGGGGGGGGGACTCCCCTCTCGCACCCCCTGCAAACCAAGTTGGTTTTTGAAAATTCATCGCCAACAGCAAACTTGTACATTTGCAGGCGACTTGGCCCAGGTGATTGCACTTGGCCCGCGGTCTACCAGCGGGGCCGCGGGTTCAAAAACAAAAGGAGTCCGTTCCCTCCAAGTCCGTTCGCATGGAAGGCAACGCCCAACTATCAATCTCCTCAAAAATGCTTCTCTTCCGAGAAGACAGAAAAGCAAGAAAGAAACTGATCATCAACAGTTACTTTCTTTGGCAGAAATCAGGAAAATGAAGCAACTCACCAACAGTTTGATGTTATTTTTCTTGAAGTCAACAATAGTGGAGTCCCTGTCGTACTGGTCGATGCCTCCGTGAAGAGACATGCAGGGGTACGAGTGTTTCATCAAGGACGTCATCAATTCGTCAGCGTGCTCCTGTTTGTCGACGAACACGAGCACAGAACCCTGCTCCTGGTAGATTCCGAGCAGCTCCAGAAGCTTGAAAAACTTCTTGTCCTCATCCAAGATGATCTGTGAAAAGAAGAAAATTCGATAATTTTTGGCAGATGAAACCTGGTCATCTGCAGTTCCTTCCAAAACATTCATTCGGAATTTCAGTACTAGTTCTTTTGCCACCGCAGCAAAGAGTTTCGAGACAACTTTCAAATTCACGTGTGCTGACAAGAATTCTTGTCAGGGACCCACCCGCTTGAGGCACCAAAACACAATGACAAGAACATGCACCCAGACCCTGAGAAATTTTCTGTCCGAGTATGCAACAGACAAATTTCCACACAGAAAAGTTGTTCTTACAAGTTTTGCATCAACTGGGGAATGCCAGTTCGCCACTTACAAAGAACCGACAACATTTTTGTTTTGTTTGTGGAGACACACCTCACCCACCCACCCCCAACCCTCCCCCCCCCCACCACACACACACACAGCTGTAAGGGGTGACATGTCTCCTCTTGACCAATTGGAGTAGATGACGCAAAAAGGTGACCATCGTATATACCTCCAACCCAGTCAGGAGGGAAAGGGGGTTCATCAGTCGGCCCTTGTAAAATGTAAAACCAGGATAAAACTGACCACGTGTTGCACAACGTCTTTGCACACAACGCTGCGTCCTCCAACCTGCACCTCGATCGGCTTGTTGAGGATACGTCGCGCCAGAGCCTCCATCGCGCGAGGAAAGGTGGCCGAGAACATCACTGTCTGACGGTCAGGCCGGATGCTGTCGATGATCTTCATCACCTGAGCAAACAGGGAACAACCCATCGTTGAAGTCTGATGAATCAAGGGCTTGCCACCCAATGCCTTGCCGGACACTGCACAGAATTCACCGTGTTCAAGTGCCACTGGACTGTTCGTTCGCTTGCAAAGAAAGATGAGTTTCATTTGGGTTTTTGGCAGTTGACAAAACAGCATTTCGATGCACAACTTGTGAATAGCGTGCGCCAATAAAATAGAAACAACCTTTTTGATCTATTTGCAAGAGATGCTCACCTGAGGCTCAAATCCCATGTCGAACATCCTGTCAGCTTCATCCAAGACAATGTAGGTGCATCTCCGCAAATTAGTCACTCTGCCTGCAAACAGAAAGAGTGGAAAATTGCCAAGCGGCTGTCAGTGTTTCGTAAAACTTAGGGCCAGTGGAGCTTCTCGTTCGAGTAGAAACCCAAGCATCAATGCCCTTTGCCCCTCTAATTTCCTTGCTATGAAAGCACGACACGCAAAATCCTCGTTCCCAGCTTTGCGTTTCTAACTCGCACTAGATTTCAGACAGCTGTTCCCGAAAACTGCAACAGTTTGAACGGAGAGAAAACAAGGTGTTTTCCGCTGGAACCTTTCTCTTATCCTCTGTTGCGGAACTGTGCTGCTTTCCGAACCCGCTCCGCCATTCACGTTCTAAAATTATACGCATCCTGACTTGTTTCTGTGCAAATAGAATCAACAAGATTACACGGCATGTGTGGAAAACTCATCCCCACTCACGAAATGGACCAAAAACCCAGATTCAGGGTATCTTCAGATTCAGGGTGCCTTCCCTGACGTATCTGTTTGACTTTACACAGACCCCGTTATCCAGACTTCAAGTAAAGCTGGGTTCACTCCAAACCCCTTTCATCAAAACTTTGGGTTTCTTGCTATTCTTTTCCCTGACCACAACATGTTCTCCCAAAATGCAACAACACAAAACCAGCAAACACGTGCAACCTAGAATGCAAACAATGACCGTTTAGTTTATCTGAGTGTAAAAAGTATTCAGGAGAAATCTGAAAGCTCAACTTCACACTTCCTCTTGAACGCTTCTTCACGGTGTTCAATCTCACCTTGGTTAGCAGCCAACATGTCGATCATTCTTCCTGGTGTGCAGACTATGATCTCCGTCCCTCGTTTCAGCTCTGCGATCTGTTCCGAGATGCCGGTGCCCCCGTACACGCACACCGTGTTCAGCCCCTGCACTTTGCAGAACTTTCGACATTCCTTTGAAATCTGCATCGCCAACTCGCGCGTCGGAGTGAGGATCACAGCTGCAAGGACACAGATTCCAGAATGCGAACAGTTGCATCGTCAAGTGTCTTTGTAGAAAGCCGCAAATGTGGACAACAAAATTGTCCCCACCGATCGGACCGTCGTCCCCCTCGAGCTCTGGTTGGTCGAGGATGTGTCGGAACATCGGAATGAGGAAGGCGAGCGTCTTTCCGCTTCCGGTTTTCGCGATGCCGATCATATCGCGGCCACTCATGATGACGGGAAGAGCCTGTGCCTGAATAGGAGTCGGCTTTTTGAAGTTGTTCCTGCAAACATACAAGAGTGCATGCAGCTTTCGAACCTCAGTGACGTACCCACCCCATGTCCAGGCAAAAATCATCCAAGGTGACCAAACAATACCGCTACTCAAGCGGCAACTTACTTCTTCAGTACGTCCAAGACTTTGGTCGACACTCCGGACTGAGCCCATTCTCTCACGGGCTTCGGACAGTTCTTGCCTCGAACCTTGATGCCTTCCATCTCCGACCTGATCGCTTCCACCTCTGAATATAACAGAAGAGATTTGTATGAGAAGCTTGGTGCACACACTGGTACCTTCACCAGTGATACGGATAGACTGCTTATTCCATACCTTCAGGAGTGAGACGTGCCAACTCAGGGATTTCGACGTAGAAGTCTTTGCGGTATGGACGGTAGTAGATGCGGCTGTGATCCACGGCCACCAACTCTTTCCGTTTCTTCTCTTTGAACCCAAGCATCGCCGTTTCAAGATCTTCTTCTTCCTCTTCTGACGAGTACTGAAAGATGAATACTGCATTCAGTGGGAGAACAACATCCAAAACACACGCATGAAGAAGAATGCCCTCTCTTTATTCGAGAAAGAGTGCAAAGAAATCAAACACCAACAAACCTCCATGGCGTCCATGTTACTCTCCATGAGCTCTCCCTTCTTCTTCGTTGGATCTTCCTTCTTTTTTGCGACTCCCACCATTTTCGTGATCTTGCTTGCACCTGGGGTTGGTGTTCCATTTTCCTGCAGGAGAAAAAACTTGTCATAAACTGTCCAGAGAATGTGACGTTCCAGCTTCTTGCAACCTGGCAATCTTTGCACGAAGATGGCATTCTGGAAAGGGAACCAACTTTCGAATACTTCAGGAAGGAAGTCATCCACCTTTTTGGTCACCCCACCCCCTTTGCACATCTTTTCGTTTTGCCGTTCGAATTTTCAGTTCGTTTGTCTGTTGACTGCTCTCTTTTCTTCAGGCAATGCGGCTCACAGAACACAACACTCGTCGTCGAACAACGTCACTCACCGCATCGTTCTTGCTGCCAACTGGTTCTGTGTCTTTGATTTTCTTCACCGTTTCGTTCACTTCCGTCATGTATGCGTCGAGCGGGTCAACTTCGTCATTCTCCGCGCCCTCGCCGCTTGGCGCCGCCTCCTCCTCCTCGTCTTCGTCATCTTCAAGCGACCACTTCTTGGATGGAGGGAGCACAGTCAGCTGGACTGTCTCCTGGTTCTTTTTGCGCTCCGCTCGCCACTGCTCGATGCGTTCGCGTCTTTTTTGCATCTCCTCTTCCAAACGCTTCTGTTCAGCTTCCTGAAGGTACAAACCACATTTGAACAAACTGCATGACATCTGAAATTTGTGCTATTAGACTTATCAGACTCATTAGACTGTGAGAACGACACGCAGAATTGAAACATGAATCTGATCGTAAGTAGCGCAGGGTCCCCCAATTGGATCCAACCGTGGGGTTCACAAAAACTGAGGCAACTGGCAACAGAAGCGCCATCTCAGACAGCAAAGCCTTACCTTGTCCAAGGGTTCGTCCTTCACCTGCAGCGCCCCTTCCTTGTGCTCAGGACTTTTGCTTTTGCTCTTCGACGATTTTTTCTTGTCTCGACTTCTTGATCGGGAACGCTTTCTGCAAGGCACAAACAAATGGTCACCCCTTGTTGCACCTGCTGTTTCCTGCCTCCTTTTTGACATTTTCAATGCAATTACCAAAGTAAAACTTTCACACAAACTTCCAAACAAGACGTCAAAGATCTACGAGCTCGCGGCTCCGTACCACAGGCATTTTGCTTACAACACGCATTATTCCAGCAAAGAGGCCACGGCTTCCCGCCTGCCAGTTAACCATTTGTTTTGAAACCGGAGGAGAGGGAGGTGAAGCATCAAAACCAATGGTTGCTTTGCACACCCCTCCCCAAAGTAAATCAAACCAATGGTCCACACACGTACATACAAAACAACACCATGGCGATTGCAGCAAGACCGCAGCTGGAATGCCATGGGATTAAAAATCTCAACTGAGCAGGTTTCCTCCCATCGAAGGGTAAAGGCAGGAAAATGATCATTATCTCGGAGTTCTGGAAGGACACGAAACTCCACTGAACTTCTCTGTCCACATACAAATTCTTGTGCCGAGTTATCAAACGACTATGGGAGAGAAATGAGTTGTGAGAACACGGGAAAAAAAGGAAAACTTTTGTCTTTCCGCTGTACGAAAGCTGTCATTCAGCGCGCTGGTCTGTATCAAGCAGCTTGCTGGTTTCTCAAACAGTAGAACGCCACAAACTATTCTTGAGTTGTCTCAAACAGAGCAAGATTCGCTGTTACCTTCTGCGGTCTCTGCCTTTGGAAGTGCTTCGTCTTCTGTCCCTCTCCCTGCTGCGCGAGCGACGGCTGCTCCGACCGGACGCTCCTCGTCCACCGCCGCGTTCCCGACTCCGCGACCTCCAGCTCCGGTCCCCGCGGGCGCGCTCTCGGCTCCGGGACCGTCGCGAGCCGCGCTCCCGGCTCCTGCTTCGCTTCCGAGGGCTTCTCGACCGCGATCGTCGCCTTCTGCAACGTGGGACAACAAGTATGAATTTATGATGGGTCACGGTGACAGAGCAATGCGTAAATTTACTCGCAGCTGAACGGAATCCACGCAACAAACTGGTCAAGCGTCCTGCGTCACCAAAAAGAGCAGCTGCATTTTGCTCATTCGATCTTCGGAGAAGCTGGCACTGGCACAGAAATCAGGCTAAAGTTGGATCTGTACATGACTGAAAAATTAAGGCCTCTCTTCTTTGGTGTCCTTGGTACGTACTGTGGACTGTTCCTGAAAGCAGTCTTGAAAGGCCACACTGGGCGATAAAATGGTCGATAGACTCTGACCGACTCAAAGAAAAAGTATCCTTCAGCTCAGACCTACCTGTCTCGAGCCATTTGGCACCTTGTCCCTCCGTGAGCTTTCGTAAATGATCTAATTCCTCAAAATGCTTTCAATTGATCGGTGCCTTCAATGATAATTTTCCATCCAAAAAGCACTTTTCACACGTTTTTGCGACGCTTCATATCAGGCGCTGAAACGTTCAGATTCCGTAGGGCCGGTGCGGTTACCATCACAAGCTTCAGCGCGCTGATCCGGTCCAGCAACCCCCCCCCCCCCCACACACACACACACCAAATTAAATTCATCAAATATCTCATGGCAAAGAAAATGTTTTATTTTTGAAGTGGATTCCAAGGACAGCTCCTTGCGCTCAGAGGATCGAGGAAAAGGTTTTCTTTCAAAGTGCAACAGCGTACAATCATCTCGGTCTGCATACACTCAACAAGAGAAAGATGCATGAATCGACTTCGCCATGGAAAACAAAGCCTGGTTTTGTCACTGGCTCACCACAGCAACATGTGATATTTATTCGCCAAAGTTTTGTTCAATAACAGTGCTATCACAGCAGGAATGATCATATGAAAATAAATTGTCAAAACGTCAAGATCAATTTCTGTTCACCACAACGGTCCTTTCACGGGGATGCACGACTCACAGCAGCAAAAATCAAGGATATGTTTTGCGGAATATGTTGAACAGGCACTTATTGGCTCAGTCAAGTACACCGAACTTCAGATTGTAAGACTGCAACTGATTCTGAAGAGCTACAATTTTCTGCACGGCTTCCGCCGTTGCAATTTTTTCCCCGTCCAGTTTTCTCGCCATCTCCTGCAACTGTTGTTTGTGTTTGGAGACCAGGCTGGAATGTTCCTCTTGCGCTGCCTTTCTTTGTCTCAGTAATTCTGCTTTTAGCTTCGATACAAACTGCTGGAGTTCCGCATTGGAAAAATTGACAGTGTCTGTGCTGAGCAAGTCACTGACATTTTGATTCGTCCCAATGGTGCCGGTCCCATCTTGAGTCTCCAGTTTCGAAGTATTGTTGTTCAACTGCGTTGCGCAAGCCGAATGTAATTGGTCAGTTCTGGCCTTGTTTGAAGCGTTCGTTTCCTCAGTGGGGTCTCCTTGTTGAGGCTGGGATGGAGGCGGAGGGGCCGGTCTGACTGGTGTGGGTCGCTCTGCTGCTCCTGACCCTGATGATCCTGATCTGGGCTTCGGAAGCGGAAGAGGCTTCGCCTCGGCGGACCTCCGGGATGGTGGACTCTCCTTGGCATTCTCGACTGCCTGAGCGTCCCCACCGTCGACAGACAGGAGCGTTTCTGAGTACTTGCGGGGCCGTGGCTTGGGAATACTGCCGCTTCTGGAACGCATGAGAACCTTTGGAGGTGTTGAGTTTTGCTCGTTTTTCGCCGGCGCTGACGCAACATCATCACTGGAGCTGGATCTGGGTGGGAGAGGCGCGGCTCGTACTGGCAGCGGACGCGAGAGCTTATCAGGCGCAGGGAACGACGCTACCTTCGCATCCACGTTGTCTCCGCTGTCGTGTTGCACACTCGGATTGTACGGATCCAAGTCATTGATGGCCGTGTACGGAACTGTGCACGAAACATCTGTAGGTTTGGACTGATCACCATCAACACTTGAAAAGTCATTTTCACCTAAACTGACAGGAAGCCGATCACCCAGCGCTGAGGAAGTCGTCTCGCTCACAGCTGGTACCAAACAGGGCTTCGGCACTTCAGTTTGATCGGTGGAAACGGCCAAATCAAACAGATCTCCCGCTGACTTGGACTCGACAACAGGGGTTGAAGTGTCTGACTTGAACACTTTGCCGCTTTCCATCGATGAAGCTCCAATGTCCAGCAGCGTCCCTACCTTTACAGCAGCCCCTTGAGCATTGTACTCCATTTTGAACAGTTTCTCCCATTCAGTGATGAAGATGTACGTGACCTGCGTTCGACCGTTGGCAGTTCCCATGAGCAGGGCTGGATCTTCATCCTCAGGTCTGATCACCGAATGCACGAACACGGTCGCCAAGTTCATAGCGGTCATTTTGTTCACCTCGCTTTTGTTGCTCACTTCATACAGAAAGTGAGTGAGGTACTGTAGCAAATTGTAGTTGTTCCTGGGCATGTGGGTGAGTAAGGCCTGCAAACTGTTCATAGCTTTCTCAGGAGCCACGTGCAAATCACGCTGAACAATTTTCATGACGGGTTCGTAGAACTGGCGAGGAACGACAGGTTCCGGCAACTCCCTGAGATAGAGCTTCAGCAACGAGGCGACGGTGTGCACGTCCACGTCTGGAATGGTAAATTCAACACTCTCTCCGCAGTCGAAAACTTCCTTCAGCTGTTTGATGAGCACACTTCGACCAGGCAATCTGCAAGAAGTTTGAACATGTGTTCATCTCTCCAGTCAAAAAGTTGTTTTCTTGGAGAACGAATTTTGACAAACTGTTTGAATTCAGTGGTTCCTTGGACATTGTTATCTCTTCACAATGAAGTTCACTGGTCCCACGATAGACAAATAGATTTTCCGACAAACTCACCTGAAAATTCCTTCTGTTTCCACTCCATCTTTCAGCAAGAATTCTACGCATGTTTCGATGATTCGAGGCACTTTGCGGCTGGACGTTTTCGCTTCGAAGACCATTGTTTCATTGAGACTTTGACCAAATATCGCTGACGAAAACAAAGACAGAGTACACGTCAAGGCATAACACTTCAGGATAACAAATGGGCGTTTGACGCACTGTCAAAAAGACCTCCAGAACTTTTCAGGCACAAAATTTTCGTGATATGAGTAGTTTGACCTGGCAATCACTTTTTCCCTCCCTGGCTGGTCAACATGCTTGGTTTGCTGTTCTGTCAAACGGAGCAGACACGTACCTCCCCCATTCGCCCCGTACATGATCTTTTTGATGGCTTGTATCCAATATTTCCGTTCGTCCTCGCTTGCTGCTTGTAATGGGTAAGTCTCGTGGGTCAAGGTCATTCTGCTTTTGTCCACCCCTGTTGTCAGGAAGTACTCGTACATAATCGTTTGCAAGATTGACCTGCCTTTGGTTCAGAAGAACTGCACCAAACAGACCAAGAAGTGCAAATCGAATCACATTGAGTGCGTTTGGAAAACGCATTCAAAAACAAATCCCGGCACCAAACCTTCACCAAGTTTTGGTTCCTCGTCTTTCCAAGGATCGTTCTTACCTGGTTGAATTTCAAACGGAAATCTATCAGGTTCTGCGGGGTTCAACGGCATCTCCACGACTCTGTTTCCTGGCAGGTAAATGATTCCCATCTGTTTGCTCTCATCTCGGGTGCTGAAGTAGTGCAATTGGTCTCCTTTGACGACGAACCACCTTCTGTGCCACGACTTTATCACGCCACCCTGCTTGAACAGCCAGCCACATTTGGTGTCTGGTTTATTTTGCCGGATGTGGGAGCTTGACTCTGGCTGCTGGCCACTGTTGTTGAATGGATTCAAAATTCGTTTGAAACTGCCAGCAGCCTGTGTTGGGCCTGCCATACTTTCTGAAACGAAAATCAAAAGTCTTCAAGTTTTAATCAGCTGAAAGTCTTTCCTGTGACGATATCGGTCACTTCTGGCTGACTTTCCCCACACTCGTACTTTTTTCGGTTTCTCGGACGCTCGTTTGGTGCGCTTCGTGTCAAGCTGGAAAGATAATCGCCAAGCCTCAAAGTGGAAACAAGATTTCTCGCAAGGACACTGACGCTTTCGCCATTCCAATGCCCCGTTCTGAGCAAGGGTGTGGGTGGTCCGACACCCCGACCCCGCCCTGCGAGAGAGGCTTTCACCAAGAGATGCGAGTATTTTCTGTTGTGAGTTTTTGAAGTTGCCACTGACTGAGTAAGTTCCGTTTGAGCTGGGGTGGGCCTTGAAACTCCTAATACGGGACACAACCTGCAACACCCACCCCAACGCTGCCAGAGGTGCAAGCAGGAAACAATTTTGTGAGCTGGCAACAACACTGATATACATACTGCTGTGTTTGCAAAAGCAACGACATAATTTATGCAAAAGGTGAATCCTCACAGATCTGTTTCTCCCCAACACTGATGATCTCACACCCATGAGTCACCGTGAGCACACTGAAAGTTTGCAAATCCAAAGCCATTCGGCTTGCCACAATGGAGCAGACAACACCTGGTCGAGTAAACATCCGCACAAACCTCAACTGTTGTGACAAATGATCAGAACTATCAGTCATTCGGAGATATCTTGTCGGTGGTGAATTTTCCCAGCAAAGATCGTGGACCGTTGGTTTCGCAGTTCGGACTGGAGCTCTTGCCTTGCGACATACAGCATGGCACACTACTACCAAACAACGATGTGGTTGCCAGGGTGGGTACATTTTTTGTTGTGGCTGAAGATGCGCAAAAACAGAATTGGAAGGCAGCAAACTTACTCCGAAAGAAAGGAGTTATCTGTATGACGCCTTGTGACTGCTTTCTTTTCCTGTGCTTCCGCCTGTGACGTCATCAAAACTTGGGTATAAACTTTTTTTTTCTTTCTCGAATGCATTACAATCTGGTAATTTCTATGAAATTTCCCCTAAATAACTTGCATAAATCGAATACAAGATCACTGCTGAGAAAAAAAAGTCACTTCCAAATATCCTGACTTTGACAACAATCGCGAGAAATGGCGAGATGCACAAATTGTGCTGACGCAAAGCACAACAACCTGCCATGGTAGGAAGGGGAAAGTAAATTTACTGATGCTTGCTTTCATTCCGTTGATGTTCGTCTGGAAATTTATTTGGCATAGTACTTTGAAGAGGATTAGAGTCTATTTTGTGTGAAATGTGCGACGGGCATTGGTGAAACAAAAAGGTAAGCACCGAAACATCTTGTGAACATTTGCAGAATTTTCACCGGTCATGCAAGCTTCGCAGTTTTGACAGCAGCTGCTCTCCTCTGCGCCTCAAACACTGCCTTCAAGGATCCGTTTGGTTTTTTTGTTGTCATTGAGTCTACATTTCTTCAGATTCAACAGCGTGTCCAATGCAGAGTCTTCATTCTCATTTGATCTTGATTGCAACAACAAAAAATTGAAAGCGTCGTGTGCTGTCGTCAGCATTTCTTCACCGCCCCCCTGCAGCTCCTCGACTCAAATCTTCAGTGCTCAAAACGCGGCAGCGTCCAAAGTATTTATTAGCAATTACAAATGCCCTGCTTTTCATCTCGACAGTGACTAGCAAGTTTATGTGACGTACTTCAGTCATCTACATCTGAGAGTGTTTGTTACAAAATGTGACGTTTCGTGCAAAGATTCTGGCGTTCCAGGGCAGATTGTTTGATGCACCAAGCGAGTAGAAACTTTTCACCAAATGTAGTGATATCACAAACACACTGGTTGGTATCTCGGGAGAGACTGTCCCCGAGGGTGGGAACCTCCGTATTTATTGACCTCAGTGGTGACATCTGGTGGTGTGGTTCTATCTTTACAGCTGGTATGTCACACCACACTCCTCCCCCACCAGGGGGCGCTGGCCTCTACAGCTAATTTTAAATATTCTAAATATTTTTGCAAAAATTAATTATATATATTAGACAGGAAATAGATACATAATATCACAATATCACTGTTTTGCTGGTAATTACCCAGCATTCCTTCCCCCCCCCCATGGGGTGATCATGTGACCCCTCAAGGTTTTCCTTTTTAAAACATGGCCGCTAACAGACAGATCATCACTGTTGAAGAGATTGATCTTTTGTCATTTCTGAGGCAAAATGTTGCCCGAAAGTTGGAGATTGAAGCTGTGAAGTTGAGGTTGCCAAAGACACATCCGAAGGTCATGCAGGTGGTGGTCTGCCATTTCAATTTGGGGCCAGCCCCCAACCAGAATTTTGACTGGTTGGTGTGGCGGGTGGCCCACGGACAATAGGTAAGTTCTGTGGTTCTCAAGTCACTCCACAAAAAAAAGAGAGATTGTGGATACGCAAGTGTGCGATTGCCACGTTTGCTGAGGTCCAAGTAGTCTTCCTTGTTGTGCGCAGCCCACGTTTGGGATGCACAGGAGTCATTACCATGGGCGCCTGGCATTGTTTTGCCGTGTCAACCCAGGCGACTTGCGATTTGGAAATACAATGGGCAGGAGCGTTGAAAATGTGTCCCCGTTTTCCAAACCAAGAACCTTGCATCCCCTCCCCCAGGTGTTGATCTCTTCTGCCACGGCTGGCCGGAGGCCCCGTGGCTGGCAAGACCCCCAACCCTGCCCAGTCAGATCCCCCATGGCTGGCCAAATCCTCACCATGGCCGTCAAACAAACACCTCCCCGCCCCCATTAATCACTCACAGCAGCTTCAGACCGCTCCTACCTCCTGCCCGTGGTTGCGTTGGCTGCATCTCCAGGCTGACCAGAAAACGAGTTTTGTTGTTTTCATCGCCGTCCGTCCGGAAATTTGTGGAGACGCCGGGGAGGGGCAGGGAATCTCTTGTACATTCGTGTTTTGAAGCCAGGCACAAAAAACCTGCACTGTGTGACCCTAATCCCCCAAATGTGAAGAATGTGTTCTGTCCACAATGTTTGGTGGTCTGTTATCCAAGATACTGGCCACGCAAGACAGGGAGTCTGCACTGACAGGTGTTCTTGTTTTTTTACACCCAGCGGAGGGAGCCGCAATGTGTTGTTCCTGGTGCTTCCGCCTCTGATTTCGATGTCACCCGAACGAGCCGAGCCCAGTAACCCACCGACCCACCCACCAAATGTCATGCGACCCATGTCATGTGACATTTGAAATTTGTGCCTTTGGAGCCAGGGGAGGGATCAAATGACGGTGGAAAATGCAATATCAGGTGATTCCAAATTTAATGATTGTTGGTGACACCCCCTCTCCCAAATCGTGAAAATGTGAATTTTGTTCCGTCACCCAACATCAAACGTCATGAAACCAGGAGGGGTGCAACTGACATTTGAAAATTGTTGTGTCAGGCAACATCGGAATTTTTTTTTGTTGCTGGTGACCCCATCGCTGTTGCGTGACATCTGAAAATTTGCTGGGGCCACCAGCAATTGGTTATTTTTGATGTCAGGTGACATCGAGATTTTTGTGATTGCTTGTGTCCCCCACCACCAAAGTTTGCGCGACATTTGAACATTTGATGGGGTCACCAGCAATTGAAGACTGCTGTCAGGTGACATCCAAATGTTTTGATTGCTGGTTCCCCCCCTCCCTTGTAACGGGACATATACCGTAAAATCCCGCGTATAAGACCCCCTTTTGATGCTCAAAAATTAATGCCAAAAATGGGGGGTGGTCTTGTACGTGAGGATTTGACTTTTTACATTTGAAGTAAATAGTAGAAATAAGCAAATTTTTAAAGTACTAAAAGAGAGTAGGATGAGTTCAGGGAGCATCAAAGTTAAGTCAATTTTTAATAAGGGAAATGAATAAAATATTTATCTAAAAAGTATGTATTTGTAGTATTTGGATCAAGAATTATTGCTATTATCATGAAAAAATATTCAGAGAAAGCAATTTTCAGAGTAATTTCCTAGGTTTTGATTTAGAAAAAACTTAAAATTTACATGTATGAATAATTTTACTGAAAATGTAAAAAATGGCTTTGTACTGATTTTGTGGCTGAAAAAAGGGGGGGTGGTCTTATACGCAAAGGGGTCT
>JAAUXT010085895.1_pt1 | contig 19801 bp, 13 predicted proteins | sample 7278171 | NCBI WGS metagenome assembly JAAUXT01 (sample SAMN14350112, study PRJNA611818) | marine sediment metagenome | isolation source: surface marine sediment (1.8m) | place: French Polynesia: Moorea | collected 2018-08 | reverse complement strand
GAGAGAAATGAGGTCAGTGCACCTCTTTTGTATGGTCATTTGAGTCATATGAGTAGTGATCGCACATGTAGGTCGACACACCGCTCAGGACACAGTGGCCACCGTTCGTCGACGTGACTTCACTCATGAGTAGCGTGGTGCGACATGCTCGTCGCACGCCTGTCGCGCACATGGGCATGCAGTTCACGCACTCGTTTGCTACCGCTCACTCGTGTATGACCTCCGTGCCCTTGCGACGCGACGACGTGGTGCGATCTTGCAGTCGCACCACGCTACAGATGGATGAACCCTGACTGTAAAGTGAACAAAAGGCTGAACAGCCGAAGGCGAGAATAACGCACGCAATTTCATGAATGAGAAACGCACTTCTGGCAAGCCGACAGAGGTGGTTGATGTTGGACGCCACTCAGACCGTGGTGTCTGTTGGCAGAAACTCAGCTCAAGACGGGCCGGAGCGGATCGCCAACGTCTCTTCGTCTTTTGCGTTGAGACAAGTTTGTTGTGTTGCGGAGATGCACTCACTTCATTGAGCTTTATGGCAAGCTGTTTTGGATAGTGAATTAAATTTCAGTGTTTCAGTCTTTCCCCGCAAGCGTTCGTACAGATTTTGCGTTGCTTCCAAGAGCAAAGATATTTGTTTCGAATTGATTTTGGGACCACTTTGAACGCGTTTGATATTGTATTCAAAATGACAGCCGTAATCAAACTCACAAACCGTGAAATCATATTTAGGATCAATTTCTGGTTCAGACGGCAGATTGCTCCATCAAAGACGCGGGACATTACCAGCATGTTGTCGATATTTCGTCTAAAATTGCGTGTGGTTACTTTGTGGAGCAACTTGAAAAATCAGTCATCAAGGCGCCCACAACTACGAGGCAACGAGTCATTTTGTTCAGAAACGTCATTGAATCGCTCGAAACCTTCTTTTCATTCTTTTGAGTTTGACTTGTGGTGGCAGCGCCCACTTCGAGTGTTCGAAAAGAGTTGTGTGCCTCATCAAAACTTGACTCGGAATAGTGCGCCCACACCTCTATGCTGAAATATTTTGAATGGTAGCTCTGGCCAAACTCAAAAGCGAACCTGGTTTTCGTTCTGCTGTGTTCCACGTTGTCTCCTCCCCCGCCCTGCCCCCGCCCACTCTACTTCACGTCAGATGGAACAGGTCACAAAATCTGACGTCTCAGTGTGACCGCTGGAAAAAAGCTTCATCATTTTGGAGCCGTCCAGTCCCCAGCGGGACAACATCCGTGCAAAGTTAATCAAAACCGGAGAGGACATCAAGTGTGTAATCGGCTACTTATTGATCTGAGACTGAAATCGCGAGATTGCTCGATCTTACGATTACCGACACAGGACTCCTGGAAACAACAACCAGCCAAAAACGGTCACTGAAGGAAACTCACGGCAACCATCACTGGATCTCTTTGCTGACTGTTGGCGGAACGCTGATTTGTGTTTTGTGTAACATTGAGCCTGTCCTGCTGCAGTCAGACGAGACTTCTCACCCCGCCCGGACTCCAGCGTTGAATTGCTTGCACTTGAAGCGGGTGTTCTTGCATCAAGATGCCACTGTGATGACTTGTTGTGAGCTGTTCCGTGGAAATTTGGCACGATGAGACTGGTACTGCAAGTCTTGGCACGACGTAATCGTGGTGAAATGGTAGCATTCTTTGTGTGCGTGCGTGTGAAGGGTGCGCGCTTGTGTGCGTGCGCGGCTTTGGCGTGGCAATGTGCTGGCATTCAATTATGTCTTGTTCAGAGTTCTTTTCTGCTCAATGCATGGTTGGGTGGTCTGTTTGATGTTTGATTGACTCACGCATTGTGGAGGACTTCGAACAAATCAGCTTACCTTGTGTTGTGGTACTTCTCGTGACAAGAAGAGATCAGTGTGGTGTGCGGTGCGGTGAATCTCTGTTCCTGAGTGGCAGGTGGACGAGCCGCGTCTCCGTTGATGTCCACGAGACGCGGCGGGTGGGCGAGCAGGTGGCTATTGTGGAGTCACTGAACTAGAGGTGGAGGGAGCTCGCCTGCCGAACTCCCGCGTGAATCTGACGCAGCGTGCTCGCACGCAACCAACCCTGCCTCGCGAGTCCGTGGCTGTTGAATTATTCAGGTCCTCTTCTCCTTCGCGCTGCTCCAGGTGCTGGAAATGCTGGGAACTTTGGAAGGCGTCTGCCGAAGTTGTGTCTGCATACGTGGAAAGTTGAATTATCAGCAGCCTGGCGCAGAAAAAAACATTCTGCAGCCACGCAGCTGAAGCTAGAGCGCAAGTCTAGAGTGTGTTCAGGTTTCGGTCCGTCTGTTGTTTTGCAGCGTGATGAATGACGTGCTGCACTGTTTTTACAGCCAAAGGTCTGGTTCAGCCACTGTGTTTTCCTGCACAAAAGCACAATTTCATTAATCAGTCGGTGGATAATTATTGCTTCTACCTTTGATGTGCTCTGCTCCAGTCACTCCAGTAATCTGCAAAATCCCTCCCGATCCGATGTTCATTGCACAAAGTGGTCGTGTGGGCAGGTAAACGGCTGAAACCGACCATTCGAGTTCGAAAATGTGCAGCTCACACAACGCGCACACACACACACACACACACACACACACACACACACACACACACACACACACACACACACACACAGAGTTTGTGGCCTGATCCAGTGATCCAGATAATCATTTTCGCCGAAGTTGTTTTGTTCAGACATTGCAACGGACTGTTTTGCTCTTCGATATGATTCGTCAACATTTCCAGACAAGCATCGCAAAGCCGGAATGCAGACTGCAGCTCAGTTTCAATAAGATGCTCAAAAACTTCAGTGTGTTTGCACCTTTCTTGCAGAGCAAGCCGACCAAGCTCAATCAGGTGTCGAAGCGTTTACTCCGACGAAGCGTGTGGCGTCTGCTGTTTGCGCTTCTTCTGCAAACATTTCATTCAGAGTAGTTTCCATGGCGTCAATCCAGGTAACCTGGATTCTTCTGGCAATTAGTCTGTTGGCATTGCAACACAAATCTTATCATGTGCAAGAATTACGTGGAGTTTGCTCAGCATTGGTCTGAAAACACCTGCCCGAACGCGTGTCCCAGATGCTGGTTCTGATCCTCAACGCAGGCGAGAAGAATAATCTGGTTCCTCGTCGTCTGCTTCCACTCTGATGAGCCTCCTTCGTCTTTCGACAGAAAGGAAAACAACGAGTGTTGTTGGAGCCAGTTGACCTTTTCAGAATGTGGCAGTCGTATCATGATTCAGCCAGATGTTGCTTCAGGGTCAGTTTCCCGAAAGGACACAACCCAAAAAAAGTTCACAATTGGAAAACCTGGAAACCAGGATTCTTCCATTGAAAGTGGAGATGAATTAGAATCTGGAAGTGGAAGATCCAGCGAGGAAACTTCATGCAACTGTTGCAGTTTTGATGAAGAGAACTTGGCCAGCTGGTTGATAAAGCAGTTGATGTCAGGACCACATCCAGCCAGGAAGAACAGTGTCAAATTTGCTTTGTTATTATGCACAGAGTGTTTTATTTTGACGTCATTCTTGATTTTTACTGTTTTTCACAACAGGTTTTTTCTGTTCACGTCCTGAAATTGTCAAATGCAAGGTTGATGTTTCTCCTCTGTCACGGACTGCCAAGGAAGTTGCCGAATGCCAAAATCTTCAAGTCTTGTCATGGTCAGTGTGAGGGTGGCTTTCCGTATAGGTTATTGAACTAAAACGAGACTTTTCATGCCATTCAAAAGCACGAACGAGCAGCAGCGAGCGAGTGATTTTTTGCATGAAAAGTTGAGTTTTGTTCCATAACCAACTTACAGAACAAGAAAAAGTGACTGTTAGTTTTATGAAGCTTGCCAAATTTGTAAAACAAGCTTGCCAAATGTGCAAGTTTTTGTTGTTTGCCCTGAAAACTTTGGTCATGATTCACTTGTTGATGTTGTTCATGTGTTGGAGTTCAAGAGTGGGATTTATAGAACTCGAGAACAAGGCACGCGTTCTGTAATGTTCGTTGCTGGACACCAAGGCCGAAATCTCCACCATCATGCTGACCTGGCAGGACCCAGTGCCAGGCTTGAATTGAGACAAACCCAGCCCCCTTTTGCCAGCTGCAGTTGGGATTGTTGAATGCCTGCCTGGTAAGAGGCTGCGACTCAGTTTGCCCCTTCCCTTTTGCCAAGCTGGGGTTTCGTATCTCCAGGGTTTATTTGCACAGAGATGGAGATCAGCTTGATTGAATGTGGGATACATTTCTAGCGACCTGTGCGGGTGAGGTATTCTGGTTCAAATTTTACAATTCTGTGGGTTCTTTCTTTCTGATCAAATGGTGTGCCATCTAGACCAGAATTAAATTAATGAATTAAACAAGCACAAACGCGGGCACTTCAGGTGCTTTGATGCGTGTTGTGTGGATGTTTCACACGTGAGTGTGAATGATTTGGTCCATTGTGGGATTGAGATGAACCCCCAGTGTCCCATTTGCAAATTACTTGTGGAGCTTGTGGGATTCCTGTGTTCTTCGCTTGACTTGACCGGAACTGTTCAAATGGGCGGTCGCGGCAGTCGGCTCAATTCACCCCCAAAATGTGCTGTAGCTGCACGATTGCGACCTGATGTTGCTATGTTTCTGTTCTTCAAAAAAGTCTGCATTCACTTGTGTGCTGCTCTGGATCATTTGGTCAGCTACGTTGTTTTCATGAAGGTGTGCGAGTATTTTTCGAGGGTCTGTCTGCCAAACGAGGAATTTCGAGCTGCTCACTCTACGGCTGCAAGATGGGAAGGGGGTGGGTGGAAAGGGGCCTCAGGCGCTCTCATTCTGGCGTTACTCGCGAGTACTTTTATTCGCAGGGGTCTGTGTTCTTTTGTGCTGCTTCCTATGGATGTTGTCAGATACAATTTGAATAAGCTGCGCTCGTCGTTCTGATGTTACATTTATTTTGTTTCCTATTTCGGGTAATATCCGCAAAGGCCAATTCTTCAGGGCAAATTGCGGTTGTAGCCCCTTCATTCGAAACAGTGGATTTCGGAGCAGATTGAATTTCATGAATTTGAGACATAAATGGGAAAAGAAATTGCAATTGATGTCGCGTACCGAGGAGAAATATTTGTCAGGGGATATCTGTCAATATTCTTCGTTCCTTGGTAAAATTACATCACAAAACAGAAATGGCTTTTCTTTTGCCGCAAAGATAAACCCACAACTTTGCTGTTCAAAGAACAAGTGGAGCAATGTTCCAGAGAATCCAAAACAGACTTTGATCGTTTCAGTCACCCAGCAGAAAGACAAAGTTCAGAACCACAAGGCTTCCAAACAACACGCGGGTTGTGCTGGGGGGGGGGGAAGTGCACCTTTGCCACAAAATTCTAAGATTCTTTTTCGTGGACGATTCAATCACAGTAACAGCTGAGAGCACACAAGGGCCTGTTGGTGATCACTCTGACACCACGGGCTCACGAGCAGACGTGCGCTGTGGTCAGGTGAACAAGAAACGTGCACAACCAACATCAACGAAACATCTCTGGCGACAAATTTGTTTGCCCAAAATTTGCTGGTTATCAGCCGCTTGCGCGCGCTGATTGTTTCACCCGCGTATCGGGCACCTCTCCGATGCCCTTTTGCCAGCTTTGCCCCCCCTCCCCCACCCATGGTCTTGTCCAAAACAATAAGTTGGACCTGTCATTTTTGTTCATTTTGGGTCTTGCCCAAAAAAGTTGGCCTTCCCCTTCCATTCACCCTTACGTATTGTCTTGTCCAAAAGTTGGACTTGTCACTCTTGTCTATCTCGGGTCTTGTCCAAAAAGTTGTTGGAAAAGCCTCCAGGCGATCTGCTGGGTGAGCGGCTGATATTCTACTTGAAAGTCTCGTTGGGCAATTTGCTTGGGGGTGGACGCAACTTGGTATATGGCAAGACGACTTGCCCCTGTTCATTTCGGCAAATGGATTTTTGCAGCGGTGAACGGTCTCATTCCGTGAAGCTTTATTCACTGTTGGTGCACCAGTAATTACTCACTTTGCTCTTTTGGAAATTACTTCTGCAGTCCTGGGAGGGATGTTGTCTTGCTTGTGTGAGTTTGTGTTCAGCGTGGAATTGATGGGGATACGCCCTCTCTGGCTGCGGTTTTGGTGTTTGTGCCGAGGAAATATCTGCAGTTCTGATCGTGATCAGAAGGAGACTTGTTTGTCTGCGTCAGGGTTCGTTACCAGACAGAAGGGAACAGCTTTTCCCCTTGGTTCAATTCTTTTTCTCTGGCAAGTTTTTGACAGCGACACAAAAAGAAAGCGTGTGACAAAATTGAGAACAAGTGTCTCTCGCTCCTTGTTCGTCCAGGGCTCATCAGGTTCGTCAGCGCTCAACGGTTTTGCTTGTTTGTTTCCAGGGACACTCAGGACCGACTGGAGCTGGACTTCATCTCGGACGAGCACGACATCTTCTACAGCGAGCACAGCCTGTTGGACCGTTCCACCATGGTTCGACCCGTGCGCGAAAACACGGAGCACATGCAAAGCCTCCGGGTACGTGTGCAGCGTCGAGTCGGACTCTCCCGAGCCCCCACCCCCACCCCACCCCGCGCAGCAGTTGCGGAGTTCTTCCGAGCCCGACAAACCCGAGTGTGTGGCATGAACTTCAGTGCTCACACCTCACGCTGTGACACCACCCCCTCGTTGTTGGGCCCTTGTTTCCACGTTGCACCCACATTTCGTTTGGTGTCTTTCTCGCAATAATTCCTTTTGGTGGTGTCTTCGAAAGGGGTTGCAGTCTTCTCTTCACGTCATTGTTTTTGTTCTTGCAGGAATACATGTCCATCATGTTTCTCAAGCCGAAGATGAAGATCATACTTCGCAAGCGGAAGGTTCAGTGCAAGTTTGTGGCCAAGTCGCTGTCGCACACGGAGAAGGACGTCTACAAACCCACGTGGCTCGTATCCTTGTCCTGCAGCAGGCGCTTCCATCACAAGCCTCCCGCTGCCAAAATGCTCAACAGTACCAGTTTCACACAATGTGGAATTCCTTCCGTCTAATACCCCAAAACTTCTGTCCGATTCTCGGAGCAAACAACTACGTATCGGTCACACCAGTGACCACGCTTGATTCACTTGAAACTGTGCTGACCTGCAGGGAAACGAAAGGCAGCCGTGTTGCCGATGCACAAAAGGCTGGAGCCCCTGACACAATTCACACACAATAGGACAGTAGGGCGACTGGCTCTCCACGGAAATTAAAAAACTCCTTGAAACGTCTTTTCACTCCAGCGGGATCTTTGTTGAGAGCCCAATGTGAACGATATCCTGGCGAGGTTCAGACTCCACTGAAAACTGTTCCTTGACGCGGGTTCAGGCGCAGCCGATGAAAATCACGTTCGGCTTCACAACGCAGGGAGACGACTTCGGCATCATGATGTACCACCGCAACCGCCTCATCAAGGCCTTCGAGAAAGTCGGCTACCAGAAAAAGGTCAGGGCGCTGTGCTCGAACATGTCGAATTCGTTCAGTCCAACGAAACGTGGCGAGGATGATCTCACACGCCCCAGCTGATGAAGCCTCCCTTCGCTGGTTGAAACGAGGATCAAACAAAAAAATTCTGAGACTGGTCATGATCGGGACATTTGCACATGTTGAAGCTCTTTGACACAGCTTCCACTGTTTTACAGTCTGCTTGGGTACAAATTGGGTCACATTGTGCAACAATCGCAGAGGGTTCCGATCATGACCAGTCTCACAATCAAATGATAGAGCCTCATAAAATATTCACTTTGTTGGCAAACCTTTCAAAAGTCCGTCAATGATTCTCTGTAACGGAAATTGTCCGAGGAATTGACTCATAATGTTCTGGGCCCCCAACGTTTGCCTCGTATGTCCGATCCTTCGGTTCTCACTCCCAGCATAAACAGTGAAAATTATTAATTTGTGCGTCACAACAGCTGAAAACGAAATAAGAGAAAGATTGGACGACCCTCTGAACGCAAAAATCATTTACAGACGGCTCGCAGCCCTTGCGCGCGAAAATGCAGTCACGAAGCGAGGCGCATGTTTTAACCTGGTTTGTGATCTCAAAACATTTCGTTGCAGCCGAATGACCTGGGGGTCGGGGTGGTTGGCGTGTGCGAAGCGGACTTCTTGTCTCCAACACATGACAAGCAGAACTTCAACCAGACTCCAGAGTACTTGTGAGTACTTACAATCACTGATGATTTTGGCGCGGGAGGGAGTGGGTGACGGTTCAAGCTTTGTTTCGAAAACTTGACCAAGTTTGTGCCTCCAAATCACACCGCAATTTTCTTGAGGCTGTGGAATTTTTGTATGCTTCGTGAAAACCTGATCTCTTTGTGGAAGAGTGCACCGACATTGCAATTGACACACGCACCCAAATTGTGTGTGTCCACAGCACGCTGCACACACGTGTATTGTCTGAATTCCAAGAGGGTTTTGTGTGCGGGCTTTTGCGAATGGAACCAAGACTTTGATTTGCGACGTTATGAGTTTATTGGTTTTAATTTCAAGAAGAACATCTTTCTCTAGGGTTTCGACCAGTTTATAATCCGCATTGGGTCGCTGTGCCCGTGAAGTTGAATGAAAGAATGCAAACCGAAAGACTTGCTGCACGGGGTTGGCAGCACATTTCGTCACAATGTCTTGAGACGCTCACTCCCTGGCTCTGAGATTGGCAAGAAACTGTCGGATTCTGCTCACGACCCTGGTGAACAATGTTGGGGTCAACGGCAACTCCAGAGGCAGTTCCTGGAAGGCGACCTCGCCCAGTTGAAGAGAGAGCTTGAGGTCGCGGCGCGTCGGTACGAACGCGGCTTGCTTGATGACGCAGTTGGCCTTGTCGGAGTTGGCTTCCTGCCTTAGCGCGTCGAAGTTGCGCTTCAGGAACTCCTCATCGCCGAGTAGCTCCAGGTCGCTTTTCTCCTGCTCATTGGCAGCCAAGTGCTCGCTGAACTGTTCGAATTCCTTTTGGCTCACCTCCAGGATCTTCCAGACTTCGACGAGCTTCTTCCGCGTATCGTACTGATTGTTGATCACCTGCCTTACGTACTTGTTGGCGTTAGTTCTCACCAGAGTTAGGGCTGTCGTTGTGGCGTGCGAGATGTTGGTGAGTTGGATGTGAACGGATTCCTCGAACTCGGCACTGATTGTTTCGAGCTGCTTCAGCTGCTCAGAGCGCACTCTGGCGGCGTCGGCCGCCTCCTCCCGGAGCGCCGCCGCCACCGCACGGCTCCGCCGCGCCCGGTCCGCAGCGTCCAACACGAAGTGCTGTGGAGAGAGACATTTTGACCGTCAATCATCTGTGAGGTTGAACGAGTGTTATCAAGCGGTGAAGCATTGGTACCAGCGGCAATAAGTTTTGCAAGAACTCTGCTGATGAACAAATCAAAATGGAAACGAAAGGCGGCGATGCTAAAACAAAGGGAAAGAATAACCGTGAGAACTGACCTTCTGGTGGCCCACAGCGACGCAGGACGAGCAGACGAAGCACTGACAGGCGACGTCGTCACAAAAAAGATGTAGAGGTAGTTCGTGGCGGGGGCAGAGCGCGTACTGCACGGGACTCGTCTCCTCCACACGGGACATGTTCCTACCTGGCCAACGAAAACAACTCAGAAGTTGGAGATGTGTTCAAAATGTTTGGTGGAGTATCTGCTTGGAAACCCTGCACTCCAACGGTCGACAGAAATCTTTACATACGCGATGTTTGGCGAATTTTTGCCGGAGAACACAAAACCAGTCCACGTGGTCGAGCACAAGTTTGAAACCTCCTACGCAAATGTTAAATTGATGTCGACACAAAGAATTTTTTGCTTTTTAAGCAACACCGTGTGGAACAAAACTGTCAGAGAAAAACAGTTATTTCAATGCAGATTTGTGACTTACGTTTTGATGTGAATTCACTTGAAAATTCCCTGACTGCTGTGGTGGCCTGCTCGCTGAAAGTCTGAAAGCTTTGTGAGGGAATGTTGTTCAAGTGCAACGCGCGGGCTATGCAACTTCTCCACGAACTTTTGTCACGATGACCGTTGGTTACGCAACATGTGAAGGCCAAACTCCGTCCGTTTCATTGTTCGCAATTACTTTCAGAAAAAAAGACACACATTGTGTGGTTTGTGGCGTGCGCTTTGCCTCAGAGACGGGTGTCTTATTTGGTGTCGCAGAAACACGAAAAAAATTTTTTTGTCTTTGATGGAAGTCGAAGATGCCAGAAGATTTGTACGTCTGTTCAAAAATTTGTCATCAGGAGGGATTTGTAAGAAAAATAACTGAACACTCAAATGCGATAGAATCCGCTACACTCAAAAATTCAGCACTGGTCGATTGACTGAAATTGAAAGGTGTTCACCACAAAACAACCTCTTGGAGATCTAAATCCCCAACTCCCTCCACTTGTTGAAAACATTTTGAATGCCGCCCTCTCTCCTCCACTCCTTGAGCATGGAACGAGGGGGGACCGGGCTACCGAAGGCGCGTGTCAGCACTGACAGGGGTTCATGTTTTGTTCGTGGTTGATCAAGCTGTGAGCAGAAAACGGGTGCACAAAGTCACATGACTTTCTTTCCAGTTCGTGCATCGCGGCATTGGGGCGCAAGCTGAACGAATACTGGGATACCAAGAAAGGTTCCGCCAACAAAGTGGAGGTTCAGTGAGTAAAACAAAGTTCAAGGATTCATGAGAACAAATACGAGAACCCGAGTTCAGTTTCCTTCCGACTTTCGGAACTGTTTTTGGTAGCATTTTAATGTGGAGTTAACGAAACGATTTGAAAAGTTAACCAGAAGAAAACACCCGAAAAACCCAGCCAACAAAAATAAAGAATGGAGAAAGTCCGGAACAAACGCTTCTTCCAGTTCATCCGTTGCTATTGATCAATGTTTTACAGGGACAGTCCAGACTGGACGTGGGCACAGTGTGACAACTGCCAGAAGTGGCGTCGGATGCCAGATGGTGTGACGCCAAAGGATCTGCCTGAAGAGTGGCTTTGTAGGATGAACAATGACACAACTCACAAGTAAGAGCGTATCAATAAGTGGTGCGGTCGATGTTTGAGCTGTTGTCCTGATGTTAATCCTTCTGCATGGGTGGGGCGAGACACCTTTGGTCGGGTTTGTTGCTGACTCATGTCCCCAAAGGAGAAGCACGGAAAACCCTCAAGCTGTTTTAGGGGGCGATTTTGAAGTGTGGTGAACCAAATGCAAAGCGGGCGGGAGAAAAGCACTAGAAATACATCGCGGCTGCCAACAAGAATTTGGAATGAAGAAAGTTAGCAAACAATTTAACGATGTGAATTTTTGCTCTGAATTCGCTTTTCTCGCGTGATTTTGTGGTGTCGCGGAGTTAAGTCGCTGCTCTGTGCCAACATTCGTGCTCGTATGCAACCCTGACGACTCCGCAGAACAGGTGATTCGGAGTTTTTGTAGTAGAAGTTGGGCGACGTCAGACATTAGGTTCGGTGTCCTGTGAATTCTTCACACGTTCCCTGCCTTTCAAAACTCAGTGAGGTCGAGCACCACTGTGTCGCACACCACTGTCTTCGCGTGAAGTTGAGTGAGCGTGATTTGTTTTCTGCGTGTTCCTCGTCTCAGAGTGCGCGTGCGTTATCGTTGCAGTCGGTGCGACATTCCAGAGGAGCCCGAGGATGAGGACGAAGTGCTACACAGAGCCACCTACCAAAAGGTGGCGCCCAAACCCAAACAGTAAGTCGCTTGTCATATTGATGTTCAGTTCGACTTCCGGAAAGGTAGGAATGGGCAAGTGCACAGGAGAAAACAAAACGGAGGGCGTGCTGACACTCGCGCTGACCGACTTCGTGGTGCCTGTTTCAGGAAGAAGCTTACCGTCGAGGCGCAGATGAAGATGTTGAAGATGGAACGGGAACTGGCCAACAAGGACCAAGAGATTGGGCGGAAGAACCAGCTCATTGAGTCGCTGCGCCACAGTAACCTCGTGATCGGCTCGACGCTGCAGCGCCAGCTGACGCAGGGGCTCCAGGTGCGTCGCGTTGCGCGAAAGCGCAGCAGGGTGGTGCAAAACCAGAGGGGGTGCGGGGAGGGGAAGACGGTTCGACGGTCACACGTTGACCCCGCGTAACTGGCTGCAGTATTCTTTTTCTGTGTGACAGACAATGCGAAGTTCAGAAAATTGCCCCTCTTTTTGCACACGTTCTGCCCGCTTCATAGTCGCTTCGGCGCACATGTGCAGACAAGTTTGGAAACAAACCGCTCAACTTCTCAAGCTTTCGTCAATTGTTTCAGGCAGGGGACTTCGAGATGCCAGAGATTGTAATCGAAAATGTAGCAACACATCTCAGCATGGTTTTCTCTTTTTGTGTTTGTGACGCGTCACTGTTCAAACGTCGGACATTTCGTTAGTTGTTCACATGCGCACGTGTTCGTTCTGGTTTCCGCTGCACTGTGTTGAGCCCTCCACTGAAATGTTGCAATCACCTGAAGCTTGTCTTGAGACGTTCAGAATCCAAAGGGATGAGAGAGTCGGCTTGCTTGAAAATTTGTGTCGCTGGAGCGTGGGCGTAATGGAGTCAGGCTGAGGAAACGTCACGTGGTCATTGAGTTGTGGTTTCAGAAGCCGGGGCTGACGCACGCTGTGCATGTGTTGCAGGTGCCGAGCTCGCAGGCGGCGATGCCTGTGGCGCTGTTTAGCGGCGGGAGGCGCGCGGCGGCAGCGGCGGCTGGGCGGGTCCAGTCAGGTCGGGGCGATGACATCCTCATCACGGAGAACAGCGACGACAGCGACGAGGACCGCAGGAGCAACCGACATCACGTATCGCCGCAGAAAAACAAATCCGTAAGTGGTCGCGTCTTTTCTCTGTTGGAGACCTTCAGAAATTAATTTGCTCAAAGCACGTACGTTTTGTTCCTTGTAGAACGCGGACGATATCATCACGATTGATTCTGATGACGATGATATCGAGCCTCCTTCCAAGCGGCCGAACCGCGGCGTGAAGCAGGAAGCAGCAACTCCGCCGCGCCAACCACACGACCTCAAGCCGGACAAGCGGCGACTGGATGAGGCGATGGCGTCGTCCTCGCGCAACTCGACGTCGTCTTCGGGCGAGAAGGGCCAGTGCGCCGCCTGTCGGCAGAAAGACGCGCGCATCGAGAAGCTGCTGACCGACGAGCGGAAAGCGGCGAAAGCAGCGCAGACGACGCTGACGAGTCTGCGCAGAAACGTGCGCGAGCTGCTGCGCGTCATTGTACCCGACCTGACGCTGGACAACCTCGAGGACGTGGACCCGGTCGTCGTGGAGATGGTGCGCGTCAACAGCGACACACAAAACGGCGATCGCAGCAGCGCCGCGGCCGGCGGGAAGAAGACAGTTGACGGGAAAGGCGTCAAGAATTCCTCAGGTCATCACAGCAGTGAGGACAATGAAGATGCGAGTGACAGTTCGTTCGAAGCCCGTGGAGTATCTGAAAAGGCTCAAGACTCTGTTGACGAACTGAACGCGCAACCCATCGAGGTAAAACCAGAGAAGAACGACGGAGACTCGGGGTGAGGAGAGCTGTGAAAACTTATTGGCAGAATCGTCTGGTCAAGCGTTCTTGTTTATTTTGACACATACAGTGCAACACGAAGGAGAAATCAAAATCACACAAGGTTTGATCCAATTTGAGTCGAATGGGCTGAGTGAACAATCGTGCGGCTTCTGTGTGAACAATTATGCTGAGGAGGTGTATTGACTGGCCAGTTGCGGCCCATCTCAGCTGATGCCCTGCCATTTCCAGAAATCTGCTCATTCCAGTCATTGACAATCACGATTTCAAAGATGCCATCAACGACAGCGTTCGCTGATCACAATCTGCGGCTCATTTCTGTGTCCACACTTCAATTGGTGGCTGCGTGAAACGCACCGAACACAACCTGATTGACTAGTGTTGACAACTTGTAGATTTAATAATGTTTTCTGCATTGTTTACGTGTTATTTCGTCTTTTTTGAACAAGTAAATGAAAGCAGACGAAGGCGACTGGATGTCGTTTGGGAGCGTCTGAAGTTTGGTTGATTTCAAGAGAAAAATATGACGACATGAAAATCAGAGGCCTGTAGAAACGGTCGCTGTGTTACATGTACTCTGCAAGCGAAGACGGAATGGGTCTCATCCGTCGCTGTGCAGTGCGAAAGCGAACATCAGGCATCGCACGCAGCCAGAACACTGTTGTCAGAAGCAAGTGACAATCAAAGACATTTACTCCGGTGAATCCGCGTGAAGCGCCGTTTGCTTTGAACTTGCCTTGGTCGCGTTGTTGTTCGCGTTGTGTTCCACGACTGAGATATTCATACACTTGTCGGCTGGACAAGATTTCAGAAAAATGACTGTGACTTTCATTGTACAGTTCATAAAAATATAAATATACAGTGATTCAGCGTGACGTTTGGCTTCGCTTTGTCTTTCCTTCACTGGCAGCTTTTTTCTCGACAAAAACATTTGTGTTTGCGAATATCGTTGAGGGCGATGCGGAATTCTTTGCTCTTGACTGCGAAGATGAAGGCGTTGCAGAAGAGGTTGAACGCGACGGGGATGCCGAGCCACGTGAAGAGCTGCTGCGTGACGCCGCAGTGCCCGGGGCAGAGGCAGTACACTCCGAGCGCCGCCATGTAGGGCGTCCAGCACAGCGAGAAGCAGCCCATGACGGAGAAGATGAGGCGCGTCGTGCGCTGGCTGCGCCGCACCGCTCGTTTCACGTGGTTTAGCGCCGCCGCGCTCGAGTAGCGCCTCAGTTTCTCCGCACCTTCCACCGCGCCGTTCTGTTGCGTCGCTCCGCAGCCGGAGTCTTTTTGCGCACCGCAAACAGCGCGCGTGGCAACGAAAGAGCCTCGACGCCTGAAGCGATCCGACGCAGACTTCAGGTACATTTGGGCAACTTGCAGCGTCTTGATCTGGAAGAACCACATCGGTATCTGGTGCATTGCAAAGAGAATGACCAGCACAAGCAAGTGGTACTTGTTGATGTACTCCTCTCCGAGAAAGCATGGGAGTTTTTCGTCACGGTCCATTGCTTCTTTTGAATTCCAAGAGATTAAAATTCCGAAAGCGGAAAAACAGGTCCACAACGCCCATGTCATCACGATGACGACGTTTGTCCTGTTCCTTGTCAGCTGTTTCTGGAAGAATGCAGGGTGGCAGACTGACAGATACCTCTCCACGCTGAGCAGAAAGACAGTTGTCACAGAGGTGCCTCCAGATGTGACAAGGACGAAAAGAACTGAGTGGCATATTCTCCGTCTGAAATGTGAAATAAAAACATCTAGAAAGTATCAGGACCGACAAAGGTTGTTGACAATGAGATCAGTCTTTTCAGTGCGCGACATCCTGCAGTAGTTGAGCCTGCGTGCCTGCTGCAATGACTGTGATGGCTGTGTGTGTGCAAAGGTAAAGTTCTTCTGCGTGAGGTTGTTTTTCGTCAGACTTTTGCTTTTCTGGAAATTCCCTGAAAAAGATGTTTGTCGGGGCGAGCTTTTTTCTTGTTGTTCGTTCAAAGCAGTCCCCCTCAATAGTTGTGGAAAAAGTTGCCAGACAAGGGACACCCCCTTCCCTCTTACAGAGTTCAAGAAAACCAAATTTTTTTTTGTTCGGAAAATTGTTGAAATTTGTTCGAGTACGAAAACTGTGCACTGTCAAACGTCGCGCGATTTCTGATCTCCAATCTCATATTTCTGATTCACTCGCTTTATTGCACGCAACGCAGCAAGATTTTCGCTGAAGGTTCGAGTGAGTGCAACAAGAGTCTCATTTCCCCAAAAGTGAACCTGACTTTCCTGATTGGTTGAGTGGTTTATTCACCTTTGGAGGTGCACGATGATGGCGACGAACTTGAAGGTGAAGGCGAGTCCAAAGAGAATGTCTGCGGCGGCGAGGTTCGCCATCAGCAGGTGCAGCTGACGCGTCGCGAGGCGGCAGCGCCACCGCCGCAGCGCTGCCAAGAAGACGCCGTTCGGCACCGCGATGAGCAGTCCCAGCGTCACCTGCACGCAAGCAGCAATCACGCACCTTCCAGTCTTCACAAAAGTTGGTTGTTACACAGAACATATGTCAGGGGCTGGTGGCGGCAAGACAAAATTTTACCTGCACTGCCGCAGCGGCGATCGTTTTGTTGTCGACATCTTTGAAAGTCAAAGCTTCACTTGTGGCGTTTGCTGGTTCGTGCGCACTGCTGCAATTCATGCACATGGTTCAGGGCGTCAAGAGTTAGAAAACAAACGCGCCGACGATTGACATTGAAAGTGTGCAATCACCTGCTTTCTTCAACCTGAAGCAGTCAGCTCCACTTGGGTCCAAAATAGACTGGCCTTCCATTATCGGAGTCACACAGAAATAAATGGTTTTGAGTGGAAAACACTCACCAGATTCTTGTACAGGGGAGTCCTGCTTGTCTCAGTTCGGTTTTGAGTTCGAAAATTATACTGCGTGACTTGCGTGACTGACACATCCACATGAACAAAGAACGCAAAGCACCAAGGTCGATCCCAAAGAATAAGAAAACATCAAAATTATTTCGACAGGACGCAAATATCGCACTCGCCAAGCAGTCAGGAAGAGAGACCCCCCTGCTGTATTAATTAATTGTGTTTGCCGAGCTCGTTTAGTTGCACTGCTTGTGGACAGCATCACAGGGCTGCCATGCGATTACATGCAATACATTTCGAGACAATCTGAGTGGTCCCCAGTGTTCATGTCGAACAGATGCAGTCACTCCAGTGGATCAATGCACGGTGCTTTGGTGGATCCTGGATCGGAGTAAAGTGGGGATCCTTTGCCTGAAAGAGGAAACTCCAGATTTGACAAATTGTGCTTGCTTGACCCCCCCCCCCCACCACACACACCAACAATTTGTGGGAGGTATGTCAGCTCCAGCAACATGCCCATTCCAGGTGATCAGCTGGGTCTGTTGTGTTCACGCATGTTTTGTGGATCTGCTTCAGGTGGGAAAGTTTTTGCGAGTACAGTGTACATTGATGCCCACAGCCTCTGGATCATACGTGCGGAAGATTGCAGCTTGGGAGCAAGGTGGGTGCTCTCCGTGCAGCCTCTTTTCACATCACAATGCGCGGGGCATGAATGATCTGACGCGTTTTGGAGGTGTGGAAATCTGACATCACACACATTTGTCAAGGACCATTCTGACCCGCCAACAGCGTACCGGTTCGTTCGTGTGTTTCATTACTGTTTTGTTCCAATCTGGAAATACATAAGAAGTAGTGCTCAAGGCATTTGCGGGTGAATTGAATCTCGTTGCTGAGGAAGAAAGAAACAAAACAGGAAAACTTAGAGAAAGAAAGGAAAAGGGGAGAAGAGAATGAGAAATTTTTCTTGGCCGGGGGGGGGGGGAAGGATTGACTGCAGGGGGGTATTGGCTGCAGGGGGTTTTGGCCATGGGGGGTCGGTGCTGGCTGGGGGGGGGGAGGTATTGGCTGCGGGGGTGAAGCGGGAGGGGGTGACTTGGAAGAAGGGTGACGTTGGGAAGGGGTGACATTGGGAAGGAGTGACAAGCGGAGGGACAGGTGGGACAGCAGGTCCACTGGCCAATGGCGCAGCGTATTTCCATCAGGCGCTCCTCCCTGAAGGGACTTCACACAAAAACAATGCCCCAAAGACCGACAGAGGCCCATTTTTAACTTTGATTGGAAGAAACTTTGCAACAGGCAAAACTAAAATTTAGCAAGTTGAATTGAGCCTCAAGCGCACGTTTGAAGGGAAAACAAATTTCCCGCCACATTCCATTGACCGCAGGAGATGGCGACTGTAGGACCGACGAGTGCGCAGCGCATGTGCGCAATTTCCGTTGTCGATGTCAACTGTAAAGCTGACTGAGCATGCTGCACAGGAAATAAAGTTGAATTTTCCATCATCAGAAGAAATTTTCTTTCGGAATCAGCATCAGATCTGCCTCAACATGCATAGTGTCATATGAAGATGATACGTGCGGAACTTTTCTTCCCTTGTTCTGTTCAGATGAGGTGAGTTGAAAGTTTGGACAGCTGTGATAAATTGTGTGAGCAGCATGTGAAAGAAAAGCTGCTTTCCCACACGGTGTCACGTGCAGTGTCTGAGTCTGTGTGTCACGTTGCTGGCTGTGTCACCTGGCAGATTCAGGATTGGACACAAGGACCGACTCAACTCTGGCCTTTCCGAGAGGGGAAGTTCTTGAATGGGCTGTCGAAGTATTACCCCCACCCCACCCCCAGAAACCGTCAGCTGTTGACGCTGGTGCTTCAAGGCGTGTCGAGGTGGAGGGGGCTTCGTTGTCTGACTGTATGCAGATTTACGGATGGAAAGGTGTCAGGAGTGTATTCAGGATTTAGTGAGTGTTTCCTCTGAGAGGCCTCCCCCAGGAACCTGCCCCCAGTGTTTGAAAAAAAAATAGCCCCATTGAGTTGGCGGTGATTTAAGGCTTTTCGGTCACGATGTGTTTGGGTCGCCGTGTGTTTCCGTCACTAGTTGTTTTCATTCAGACAGTTACGAAATATTACACCCAAATGTACTCAAGACCCAACGTTTCTGCCACATTTTGTCAATATGGATACATACAGAAATATATCTTTCATCAAATCTTTGTACTTTCTGAGATATTACCCACTTTATGCGGCAAAGTCTAAAAATTCTCTGACCTAAGAATTGAAGAATTTTTTGCCCTCACAAACCAAACATTTACACTTGGCAAATTCCTCACGAAATGACACGTAAACAAATTCAGAACACAACCTCCCCCCCCCCCAATTTTGCTCCCAATTTGAATTTCGTCTTCACCAAGAAACTGGTGTCCCCATGGTTCACTTCCTTGGTGCCTGCATGCGATTCACTCACTGTTTCGGTTTCGGCCGCTCAAAAATTTGTGCAATCTGAAACGATTGATCAACGTCCTCAAATCACCCAAAACGAAAAACATTGTTCTTGTTTTGCTTGTTGTCAAGTGATTTGCTTCCTCGTTCATACATTGCCAAGAACAGGATTTCGACAGAAATCCATTTGCACTTACCCTTTGACACGGACAGATATGGAACAGTTGATAAAAAATATACTTCCAGGGTTTTCGTGTTGACAAAGACCTTCTTAATTTTTGTGTTTCTCTTATTTGTTCACGAAAAAAAGAGAAGAGTTGTGCACACAGAATTGAACCTGATTCGCAGGGTTTGCAATCTCGGTCCATTGTCACTGTCTCGGCACGTGCACCGACATCCACTCATTTGCCTTTGCAGTTCTTTGGTGAGCAGAACTGTCAATTGATCAAGCCACGTCAAAGTGTAGAAGGTACAAAAAAATACACAGATAACTCAAATCACATCTCTGTGCTGAATCTCCCAGTGGTCCCAGACTTTTCTGTCATGACGCGACAGGTGCCGCTTCTCAACACACAAAAAATGTTTTGTCCTTCCATGTCCATCGAGTGGAACAGGAAGGTGTTGCGACAATATTTGAGAGCTGAGATTCTTCAAATTTTCCACCGTTGAAATCTTGCCTGTTGCACACCCCCATTCAAAAATATTTTCGCAGGACACATTCAAAATACCACAGGGTTCCCACCGCACCTGAAAAACCTGGAAAAACAGGGCCAGACCTGGAAGCCCTGGAAAAACAGGGGTTTTTTGGCAAAAACCTGGAAAAATATTGCAAAACCTAGAAAAAAATTTTGACCTCACCCTAAAAAAGCCCAAGAGCCTCAACAAAAAAAGTATCTGAAAAAAAAAAATCCAGCTCAAAAAAGAGGTCCCAGATTTTTCTGTGTTTGGATAAAGGTTTGGGAACTATTGGTTTTTGTTGGAACTTCAACAATGTAGTTCTGATATGAAGAACTCATTTCAAGCCTG
>JAAUXT010051173.1_pt1 | contig 19805 bp, 31 predicted proteins | sample 7278171 | NCBI WGS metagenome assembly JAAUXT01 (sample SAMN14350112, study PRJNA611818) | marine sediment metagenome | isolation source: surface marine sediment (1.8m) | place: French Polynesia: Moorea | collected 2018-08 | reverse complement strand
TGAGTCTCTTCATGATGATAGCAGACTGTTCTGGGCAATTGCCGACACTCAAAAGGCCATCTGGCAGCGACCATCAATGCCACAGTGCTGTCTGACCTCGGCAAAAATAGTTAGAGTTAACTGCACCCGGCGGTGCACAGAGGGTCGGTCTCAATCATGACAACACTCAGAAAGGGTTCCATCCTCGTATGCTTTTGTCATACCAATCGCAACACGAGTGGGTACGCGGCAAGGACAACGTAACGATGGTTGACAGCCTTTCAAACAAATTTTTCGTTTTCGAGCCTCAGCCAAACGTATGTTTTGCGTCGGACAATGATCTGCTGATTTTTCGTTCAGGAAACTGTTGTCGTTTGTTTGGAAGAAAAAAAAACCAACAAACAAACAAAAACAAAACAAACACCAAACGGGAATGTGACAGAATTCTGTGACAGAAATTCTCAGCCTCTTTCTGCAGCACTTGAGGCTCGGGGAAGGATTTACCAGCCGCCCCAGCGACTACACACCATCTAACTGAGACGGGCATTCAGCGAGACTGCTGTGTTGTCGCAATGGTCTTTGTGTGTGACTGATGACCTTTCCGTTCCGCACAGCTGCGTGTATTTTTTTCAATCACAAATAACAGATCCACGTGTAGAGAGTCTACTGCTCGGTGAACTGGACTCAAGATCCATCAGCTTGTCACTCTCCAGGATGCTCTTTTTGTCTTTCTCAACTGTGAGTTGTTCTTCCTGATCTTGCTGTGAGGAAAACTTTTGCAAAAGTTTCAGTCAAATCTCGTGCAGGTCTGAGCCACACGGACAGCGAAAAACGCAAGTTAGCACAGTCAGAAATGAAATCTTCACAATGAACACTCACCAGCTCCGCCCGATTTTCTCTGTGATGTTTCACTGACTTCCGATGACATTACGGTGACTGAAGGGTGATCAACTCCAGATTTTTTACGCCTCTTTTCGCGATTCTTTATCAGCTGTTAATTCTTCTCAGGCTCATATTCTTGACGCCTCTTGTATTCCAAAGGCTTCCCCTATAGATCGACTCCACGTTGGTCAGTAAATTTCCAGTTGAATATTTGATACGTCAGAAGCAGAAGAGAAAGTTGGAATTAAGTCAAGAAAAATCGTCTTGTGACGACTTCAACCGGAAGTGGATTACTGATGTCGTAAAAATTTGACCAGTTGTGGAGCTGAGCTATTACTCCAGTGTTTCTCTTCAAATAAATCTTTCCAAATGCAGTAAATTTTTGAAATTAGTCTAGTGACAAATTAAATTCTGTGTGTCGGCATGTTCTTTTGTTTTTCCTCAATTTTTTATACTTTGCGCGTTTGAAGTGGTTTCAATTTTGAGGTTTTCCTAGTAGCCGAGAGTCTGACTTACGGCAGGGTCAAGGAAACGTAAACAACAAGTTTTGAACTGTCAACATTTTGAATGTTTTTAAGAAAAGTTTGATCTTCTTGTTCGAGTAGGAAGGGAAAATCATGTAGTCCGATTCTGTGACGAGGTAGGTACATTGTTGGTTGCTCAGTTTCTCCGCTGAGGGTGCAGTTTGTCTTTGTCTCGACCTGTCGGGGGAAAAAATATTTCGCAGACAAGCAGATGTCCAGGTCCGAGCCAATTCACTCAGACGTCTGTTCTTTGTTTGTTCACGACATCGTTGCGATTTGCAAGACGATGAGGTCTTAACGTGTGTGATTCCAGACAAGGATAAACGCCTCAGCCAGAAGGAAGACAGCGAGCACCTCTGAGATGTTGGTCAGTCGGTACCGACCAATTTTGTACCTGCAATACCTGTTGTTGGCTGTGGATCTGTTCATGAACTCCTTCACAGATTTGCTGCGATTCGAGAACGTCATCATCCTCGTTTTATACGTGTAAGTGTCAGCAAATGGGTGAGGGTGTTGCGTGACCGCCGTGGTGTCCGGCCTTCATTTGTCTGTTACCGAAGCAGGAACTGTGTGTCTGTGTCGTGCAAGCCCACCATCGAGACCAAGGCTGGGATTGTTCTGCTCCGGTGACAGGAAAACTATTTGTTTTGCAGCATACAAGATGTCTGCATTCTGTTCTCCGTCATTGTGATATTCCTGCTGTTCTTCAACACTTACATTTTCCAAGCGGGTCTGATAGAAATCCTCATCAGCAAGTTCAAAGCAACTATCACAGTCACATTTGTGTACTTCGCTTTGTGCATTGGTCTTCACGTGTGGACTGTGGTGAGTTGAACATTCTGTTCTGTACACAAAGATTGTCGTGTGTGATAACAGGTGAAGATGCATTTCAACACAACGAACGTGTTGTGCATAAGTCTTTGGTCAGTCAATTTTGTTTGTTTCGTACCGTTTGATAAGACTCGGCGTTGGGATGATCCAGAGGCGTATGTTTGGGACAACGGACTGATTACACTCTTCGTGTTCCAAAGAACAGGTGGCTTTCTTTGTTCGCCGAATCCAGAATAGCATCACCAAACTGCGCTCATACGATTATCCAAATCCTTAAAATGCTGCTTTTCTTGCAGGCGCGGTCTTGTATTATTATTTCTACAAGAGAACTGCATTAAAGCTTGGGGATCCAAGGTATTATCAAGATTCAGAATGGATTCGAAGAGAATTTGAAAAAAGAAGATAGAACAACGCCAGGAAGAAGTCCGGTTTTTCTCGGTGTCAGAACTGTGTATCCGTTTTGTGGAATGAGTGCCGTCCAGCAATACATCAATACCTCACGCTTGTTTTTGCCAAAAAGATTGCATGTCAACAGTTTTCAGTTCGTCACATTCCATTGTCACTTCTCGCAAGGAAACCAACAAATGTTTCTTCCGTGCGTTGTCATCCGAACATTGCAAGCGTGGAAGTAAAGACGAGAAACAAAGCATTTCATTGTCAGTGCTTTTTTGAGTGCGTCACAAATGCAAGTTTCTTGTTTGGCCACGGAAAACAGACATGAAACCGTTGTCGACAAAAACAGTCTTCTGGGAACTTCATTTTCCAAATTGAGACCTTTTAGCCGTTGCATTTCTTGTTCTTCTTCAAACAAGCACCCGTGATTTTGAACTGGAAACATTGCCGCCTTTTTGAGTTTTGAACAGAGTTACACGTGAGAAACGCACTTCTATCTTCCGTGGCCATAGTGCAGTTTCCCCACAGAACACAGACATACCCACATCATCACAAAACAGCGCGAAGTTGAGGCAAAATTTTAGATTGCTAAAAGCTGACTAAAGAAGAAAAAGCCTCAATTCGATCTCACTTTTTGTGGTGCAGACCACGAAATACTCAGAAATTTACAAGAACAGAAAGTGTCCACTCCACTGGAGATCCAAACACTACAACGTGATGTCAAATCAACGAATTGTTGTAATTTCTTCCCACATTTCATACAAGAGACAAAATTATTGTGGGGGCAAAGTAAGGCAGTGGATCTGCAACAAGTACGACATGTACACGACCACTCAAACTGTGAAAAACTGACTTTGTAATTGTACATTGTCCATCACCCGGTGCTTCTCAAAAACAACAATCGTAAACAGGCAAAGATGACCCAAAACACTCCGAGACGAAATCTACAATATGAGGAATGATTTGAAAGTGAACAAAATTACAACGACCAGCGTGACCAACAACAAAATATGCCGACGCACGGTTTTCGTTTCCAGTGCAAAAATATCTGTGCCACTTGAAGAAACTTCTGATGAAAATGAGAACATCTGTAGAGTCCGTTGTAAATAACGCGTCACTGTGACGTGTTTCTCCTCACTTCAACACGTTAATTTTGATTTTGGGATCACATAGGTGATTCAAATGCAGAGGTTTTCAAACGTGAACAAACACCAAGCTCAGCAGACCTTTCCGATCAAGCAGATTTGCTAACGATCAGGCGCCAAGTGCGTCAAGCGACACCAGTGTGTAAACGAATTGCACTTTGTCGTAGATCCAACAGCATCGACGTGTACCAGGGCAACTGCATACGATTCACACGATGTTGAGTTTCAAGTTACACTTTCAAAAGGCAAACTACAGCTATATTCAGGCACTCAGCAACAACAAGACTTGTCCTGTTTTCACTGGACAAAGTTACATTGTTCACTTTTGTCAACAACATATCTTCGAGCAAAACGATTCTGTCCAACACAAATATTCAACCCATGCCTGCAAACTGCGCAAAAAGAACAACAATATGAGAACAAGGACAAAGTGACAGTGATCGCGTCGCTACAAAGCTACACTGGTCTCTTCTACTCTGACGAACGAGCGCGTCAGTCGCGCTCTTCCCGGAACTGGATGAGGTAGCGCAGCGCGCACTGGTCCTGATTCTGAATGATGAACTCGCTGTCGCTCGTGCCGCACTCTCCAGGAGGAAACGCGTAGTTCACAAGTCCTCCCAGAGGAATCGTCAAACCTGCACAGAAAAACAGAAAGAATTTTCACATCATCTGACAAGACGACCAGAAGTACTGAGCCCGAACCTACACTACAAATCATCGCACCTGTCGGTAAGGTGACACTCTTCGCTGGATCGGGCAATGAATCCGGCACGGCCCACAAACTGTCGAATCCTTCTTTGGATGTCAGGTCCTGCGAGTTGCTGTAGGCCTTCTGTATTTTCCCCAGGGCAACCTGACATGGGATGATGGTTTGGTGTGTGAATATCACATTTGTCTCAAAGACGGTGCTTCCTGTGCCCACAAACCACAAATGAGACAGCGATCAACCACGTACTTCACACAGCAGCATGAAGTTCGGTTGATCGGCAGCGGAGTCACAGTAATCAACACTCTTGCTGAACTTGTCTGCGAAGTAAATTCCCTGAAACAAAAATTACGTTTCAGCTGTGTTCTTGAAAGGAACACGGCTTCAATGACGCAACCCGCAAAAACAATCTTATGACCAAACACCATTGCGTACATCTCCAAAAATGGCTCCTGTCCTGAGCACGGTGTCCACGGCCGACAGCAGCAGGCCCTGCGTCAGAATGCTGACGAGGTTCGCGCTGTTCGTCCCATGGAACAGGAGGCGGCGGTTGCCGATCTTCGTCGCGGACAGACGCTCGTTTTCTCCACGTCTCTCGAGTTGGTACAAAGCTTCGATCTTGTACGAGCCTGTCGAAAGACAGTTCCAGTCAGCGAAAAAAGAAGTTTTTCTCACAACTGAGAAACATTGAGTGACCCTTGACAAAAACCTGCGCGTAAGCATGGCAGCTTCCAAAGGTTTCTTTTTAGCTTGAAAAAAGTGAAAGACAGCACAGAATACACACGATAATAATTTTCTTCCATCGTTGTGTGGATGTATTTCAGAATGTACTGAGTCATCACTTCGTCGTCGTCCATGCTTCTGATCTTGCAGTCCATGGCGCCATAAACATAATCCAACGGCGATATTTCTGCCAAAAGGACACAGCTGCAAAAATTCTATCCTTCTCCAGAGACTAAAGGCGACTTCTTGCAAAACTTCAACATTATATTCAAACCTTTGATCCTGTGTTGTGCGCCAGCCAAAATCTTCGCGATCATTTCGTACTCCAACAAATTCTGGATGACTCCACTCTGTTGATTCCACATGGCAATCCTGTCGATCGGCCTGATTTTCTCGTACGCGTATCCTGACTGTGGCACCAGGTGGTAGTATTCACTGCTCAGTTTGGCCATCTGCGTAATACAGTATGCATCAAATAGTTGTGCGGAAATTGTTAAAATGGCACGCATTGTGTCCCGTTTGCCCGTGGGGTAAATGTCAGCAAAATTTCACTGGTACCTTCTCCGCACATTCCTCGAAGCCTTCCATGTCTTCAACGGTCCTGGTCCGCCTGTTTTTCTTCTCCAGTTCTTCCACTACAGGGCTGCGTGTGAATATATGAAACATTAGTGGCATATCAAAGCTGGTTTTGCTGTGTCCTGAAGCTGGCTGATACAAAGAAATGGCCAAGTACGCACGCTAGTTCTTTCAGAATCATTTTCGCCTTCAGCAGCGTTTCTTTCTTCATACGTCCAAACGGCAAAAGGTCTGCATCCACCCCAGTCGCTCTCATCGCTTGATCGATCATGTCCATGTCAATCTACAACAAACGAACACATTGATGTACGGCATTGCGCTCACCACGAAGACGAACTGCAAACTGTTCAGCAGTGAAAAATGGGACGGGCGTCCTTCTTACCAAATTCGTCATCAGCTTCTGAAGATCCTCAGGCAGTTGTGACGGTCTGCTGCTTTTCTTCAGGTCAATCTCCAGTTTCTTCAGCTGGGGTCCTTTGCGTCTGTCTTCTCTCGGAATCAGCCGGTATTTCTTCTCGTGGACTTCGAAGAATATGTTCACCTCCTGCCACTTGTTTCCGGTCTTCGCACGGAAAATCTTCTTGAATTCTTTGACGGCTTCTTCCTTCGTGGGGAATGGTGTTTGTTGGTATTGGCCCGTGTCTCCGATTCTTCCCCAGTTGGTGAACAGGATGTACATATCTTTTCCCTTCTGATGGACAACCTGGCAAAGTGTAGAGCAACAGGATAACGACGTGTTGTGCCCCGAATCAAACACGTACTAAGTGTGGGTGATGTGATTTGAAAGGTAAGTCACCTGCATTTTGTAGAAGTTGTACAATCCCCAGGGAGCTTTCCTCACATCAATCTTCGTGAGCAACACGTCGTATGGCATCTCCTGATCTTCATCCATCTCTACTTCTCTGTGAAAAGAACGGACTTTTCTCCGTCAGCAACGCAGCAACCAGTCGGACCAGTTCTCAGTCGGACACCCACGAGGCAGGAACATTTCAACAGACGCACTCGGTGCAAAAGTGCTTGAGTGAACATTTCGAGGCAGTTTAGCGACAGCTGTGCGTACAGCTTCGGTAGAATTTCTCGCTTTGAAGTTTTGTGAACGATACGGTCCACAGCGCGGCATCGGGCTTGTTGTATCACTCACACATTGCTGGGAAGATGTTCACTTGGAACAGGTGTATCCACTTCAGCAGCCAGTCTTGCATCATCCTGGATGTTTTTCAACAAAGCTGATGCATCCGTCTTGAAATCTGGTTTGTTCACATTCTCCACAAAGTATCGCGTCATGGTCTCTGTTTTGGGATGCGGCAGTTTCTGAAAACATTCCACGCGGAATTCTCACGTTCTTGCGCTCAACACTGCACTCACACACGAAATTGACAAATTCATTTTGACAAAATTTACCCATTGGGATTCGGGTACTCCGAGCAGCGATTGTATCCCCTGTGCAAGCTTTTTCGCACAACATTCCAATGCCAAGTCAAGCGGCGTTTTCCCGTCTGCGTTCTTGATGGTGAGCGAAGCTCCAGCATCGTGGAGAATTTTGAGCAACGTGGTGTTGTTGAAGGTGCCAAACTCCAACGGACGGACCAAGTGATGGACGGCTGTGTTGCCCTCATAGTCAGTGGCGTCAAGCCACACAGCTGAGGTCTTCTGTGAAGGTAACCTCTCGGGGAAAAGCTCTAAACAAAGCAAAGTAGATTCTGCCATTCAGAACTGTGGACAATTTCTGCTCGTGATGAAATAAACGTACAAGGCACGAAATGAATGTTCAAACTAGTGCGAGTTTTCAGGTTTGGTTCCGGGCAACAAATTCACGCACCATCTTCGTCGACAGCAACTTCCTCTGCGTCTGCATCCGAACCTTCCTCTTCCTCCTCCTCGTCCTCCTTCTCCTCTTCCTTGTCCTCCTCATCATCATCCTCGGTCGCTGCATTCAGCGCCTCCATCGCCTCGCGCGACTTAGACGACGTTCTGATGAGGAAGAGTCTCCTCGACCCCGACGGCTGCTTCTTCAGAGCTGTCTTTGTCGCTGCTTCAGGAGAAAAAGCCGTCACTGTACTGTTCTGTCCCAAGGGATCAAAAGTTTTGGAAAAGAAACACATCTTGAAACAGGAGCAGTTTTGCCCAGACACCAGGTACATTTTGGGGTGTCATTTTGTGAGGGCATCTTCTCGAGGGGGTTTGCGATACCTTTCTCTTGCTCAGCTTTCTGCTTCTGCAGAGCTTGTCGCTCTTCAACTGCGGTCATTTTCTTGTAATCGTGATCCAGCATCAGACGCACAAGGTGGACATCATTCTGTAACAACCACGCGCTCACGTGTGAATTTTTGTTTGGTGATTCCTTCGTCAACAACAATCGCAGAAAGTGCCCGTGGACTTACTGCTCTGACTGCGTGCATCAAACAAGTCAAGGCATCCTGAGACGATCTGTTCACGTTGTTTCCCAGAAGGTATTTGGTTGTTTCAAAGTCACGATGAACAATGGCCCAATGCAGAGGCAACACTGCGAAAAAAGTCAACACATGCCGTGTCAGCAACGTAACAGCGATATGACATGCGGAACCCTTGTGAAAGTCTGTAGATGTCAAAGAGATAACACAAAGCTCTCACTTGGAGGTTGTTCAATCGTGTGACTCCGCAAGTACTGCTTTTCGAACCCCAGGTGTTGTCCTTTTTTCTTCGGCAAGTTCCCGAGGAATGCCCGGAACTCAGACTTGACGTAATCACAGAATATCTCTGTTTCTGCTCCTCTTCGGAGCAGTTCGTGCGTCGCATCTCTGAAAGTGCACGGAGAGAAGGTTCATCGTGCGAAGTCCCTTCAGGGCAAGCACCTAGTGGTAGTGCTGAACAGGCAGCCTAGGCCAGATGACCCCTGTCCCCTCCCCTCTTGTCCCCCTCCCCCCTTGTCCCCCACCCCCATGTTGTCCCCCCATGCCCCCCCCCCCATGTATGGTATCAATATAAGATAGAGCACCAGGAGCCTGAAAGGCCCAGTTGGCAACCAGACTTCAAGCCCACATGAACGAACCAGGGACTTCGCACTGCAGTTGCCTTGAGCACCGCTTCCCTTGTTTGTAGGTTCTTGATCTTCACAACCACACCCCGATGAATTGAGATACTCACAGTGAGAATCTGTGACTGTCCTGAACGCTCCATAGTGACGCCGCCAGAGGCGTTCTTCCGAATCCGTCCCTCATGTTGACATCGAGAGTCCTGTCGTGGTCTGCAACAGGAACCCCCACCATCATGAAACACCCAGCAAATGGCGGATTGAAAATCATTCCAGAAGGTTGAAGGCACAACCCTCACCAAGCAAATATTTGACGAGAACGGCGTTGTTTCTCAGGGCGGCGTAGTGCAGGGCGTGACACCCGAATATGTCCACGGCGGAGATGGGGACACCCCTGCTGACCAATTCTTCCGCAATCTGCAAATTGCCGGCGTGTTTTATGGTTTTTCATGAATTCTGCTGTGAATTCAGTTTGTGGTATAGGGTGCAAAAATGTCTGCAGTTGACATTCGGTCATCATGCCCATCCATCAAAATGTTCTTACCCTTTTCTGTGTCGCCTGCTGCGCGTTTTCCACAGCTTTGAGAGCGAGAGTGTGAAGCAGTGTTTGTCTGTCTTTGTTCAGTTCAGTGAGCAGTCGGTTTGTCTTTGCTTTCCACATCAGCGTCAGGGCCAGGTTGAATCTTCTCGTTATAAGTGCCGTCTGTAAACAAAGCGTATTCGTGTGAAGTCTGTCACGCGACAAAGGTCAAAGCAGATTCTGGAGTAAACTTTGCAGGCATCACCTCAACAGTCTGAGCGTACTCGATGCCAGCATCATCCAGCATACTGATCATCATGGACACAACTCCTTGCCAATCGTTTTCCACGCAAATCTAGAAAGAGTAGAAAAAAGGTGGAAACAAACAAGACAGAATGAATGGCACTGGATTCTGTTCAAGCTTTTGTAATTTCACGTCCAATCACCTGCAACAAAGGAACGACCCTCCTCCCGTCCTCCGCTTTCTTCGCTGGTCTCCATTTCAGTTCACGAACAGTCAATTCCTTCGCGATGTCCTTGTTGGCCGTGATGTTCTCCACATCATCCTTTCGTTCCTCGTGCGTCATGACGTTGATGTCTGCGTTCTTTTGAAGCATCATGAACGTGCAACTGGAAAACCAGATTTGTACAGCTGTTGTGTTGCGGTTCCTGTCACAGGCACCTGGTTTGAACGTGTTGTTCATGCGAGAGGGCAATGACAGTTGGAACGCGTTTCAGCAAGCAAGCCGTCGTGACAACGAGGTCTACCGACAAAGCCATGTGGTTTGCTCGGGGAAAATAAATGCGAGAAAGAAGAATCGAGTGTCTTGAACGACAGTTCAATGTTTCTTGTGGTCGGGTGAAAGAGACACGATTTGAATTTGTGTGTCACCAGGAAATCAACCAACCTGTCGTGCTTGTTCATGGCGGCGTATGCAATGGGTGTGTTCCCGAGTTTATCCATTGCATCAACGTCGATCCCTTTCTGCAACCCAAGAAACCGAGACATAAGCCCTCAGCTTTTGTTGATCTCGCGTTTGTTTTCTGCGTCACAAGTGCGTACAAACTGAAAGAGACGAGGACAAAGACAGCAAGAATGAACAGACGTGGACCTGAATGAGATGCATGCAACACGTCCCGGCTCCTCTGTAGGCCGCCCAGTGGAGTGGAGATCGGTCCAGGTAGTCCGTCTTCCTGAGCCCGTTGCCTTTGAGCGCAGCGGTCAGCGTCGTGCACAGTTCGATGGGATCCACCTGTGACGCTTCCGCTACGCTGATTAGAGAGCAGAAAAAGAACTTGGGGGATTGGAAAGGCGTCAGTGAATAAAACATGAAACGTACCAAAACAAAACGAGGGCGCACATGTTGACAACGACCATAGTGACAGGCTCACTTGTTACAGTCAATAAAGACGTAATGAAGCGGCATCCTGCCGAACTCGTCGACGGCGGCGCAGTCTGCGCCAGCAGAGATCAACGCCGCTTCCATCTCTGACGTCACGTTCACGCTGGCGGCGTTGTTATTGACAGCCTCGTGCAACGGCGTCCGCCGGTTCTTGTCGCAGATTTTGGGATCCGCGCCTTCTGACAGCAAAGTCTTCACAATCGAAATTGCTTGGCTGTCTGCAAAAGGCGAACGAAATTCTGAAGGTCAGCAGGAAGAAACACATCTCAAAGAAGGAACTTGAGTGAGAGCACTGAAAACTGAAAGTAGATTACTTCTGTCGAGACAGGCCGCAACGTGAAGTGGCGTTTTTTCAGATTCTTTGTCCTTGATGTTGACATCAACCCTGTACGACACAAGAGCCTTCACCACGTCTTCGTTGCAAGCCCTGTGCGAGAGTGCTGGTCTTTGACACATCATAACAAAATGTTGGCGGATGCAAAGGGAGAAGAGAAAGTGGGTTCGTGAATTTTCACGTACGTGACAGCATGCAATATCGGTGGACGCTTGTCGTCTTTCTGCTCGCAGTGTACATTCACATCAGCTCCACATGACGCCTGCGAAAACAAAAGATGTTCTTCATTTTTAGTTTAGAAACGGCGAGTTCACATTTCACTCCTCGATTGACAGTCAAGAGGATTTGTGCAGAACAATTTTCGTACCAACAAATGCACTACAAACTGCGACTGTTTCTGATTCGCCTTCACTGCCAACATCAGAGGCGTGTCTTCCGCCAGGTTAGTCAGATCCACTCTTGGTTTGAACTTCAGAATCAGCGAGAGTCCCGGGCATCTCTCATCTATCTCTCCACGTGACGTCCAGGACGGTCTGTCTTCGGCTTTTGCCATGAAATGCAGACAACTGTTCTTCGCTACAAAAAAACAAACAAACAAAGTATGCAAGCTGTTGTTGAAACGTACAGAAAATAATCACCAATCTCCAGCACCAGCTTCTTCACACAAACCTTCGTCACGGTCCTGGTACTGATCCTCCTCACTGTGAGGCCCAGGTTCGTCTGCACCGAACGTTCGCTTTTGAACTTGAGCGTCCACGTCCGCTTTGAACAAGTTCAGCAGCGCCTCGATGAATTTGCGAGCGTGCTCGCGCTTCAAGTCATTCTCGTCTTGTTTGTGGAAACTCTCTGCGGCAGTTATCTGTGAAGAAGAAGAAAACCTTTTGTTGCAACCCCAAAACGGAGGCTTGGAGTCGCAGTTCGGCACTTCGAAGTGACAACAGCATTCAACACACCCTAGCGATGTTTTCTCTGCGGGTTTTGTCGTTCTCCTCTTCAGTAGCCTCGGCGGTGTGGCGACGCCAATGGTATCTGTATCTGTGGCCACCGCTCTCCTCATCCTCTTCTTCCTCCTCAGGATCATCCGGGATCTTCTCGTCTTCCGGATCGACGTAAACGTTGTCTTCCTGCAAACAATCACAAGAATTTTTGTATCTGGTACGAAAACACTTTGTCGAAAAGTCACTGAACTTGCACTTCTCTCAATCGACTTTGCGTGGGTTTTGGTGACAAAACATCAGAAACTGGTTCAGTACTTACGGTCCATTCCGAGTACACCTTGCACGCGTGCAGAAGGGGAACAAATCCAGATTTGTCAACCACTTTCACCATCTCTGAAAACTTCTTGACGGCCTCTTGTCCCATTTGTTTCTGCAAACAAGAGATGAAAATTGCAGGCCTGCTGCCGACATTGCGTCTGCTACAAATGGACACTCAGACCAATCGGCTTCACCATGAAGATGTCAAGCAGGTCCATCGCATTGTGGTCCATGAGCTGCGTGGCCAGAATGTGGAGAAGATTTTGCCCGTCATCATTTGCCTCTGAGCTGACCACGGCACCGTGCTTCAACAAGGCGTGGATCAATTCTTGATTCCCCTGCAACAAAACAGACAAGAGATGATCAAGTGCGAATGCCCATAAAAATCTGCACTGGGCGAACGAAGTTTGCGAAATTTGCGCTTTTTTGGTACCTGATTGAGCGCGACAAGAAGAGGGGTCATTCCACTGTTGTTCTTCCCATTCACATCACAACCACCTTTGATCAAGAGGTCGGTGATTTTGATGCACCTGCTGACTTTGTCTGGATCATCTTTGACGCCGTCAGTTTCCTGCAAGTTACATCATTATGCACCTGTCGTTTGCGTGCAACAGCTCAACTTGCGTCAAAATCGGTAAGAAATTCGAAAACGCATGTGAAAACGAAGGCACTGACTGAAAGTACGCTGTTGGCAGCAACGTGATGAAGCTGCAAAAAACACAGAAACAGTGGTCAAAATTTGTACCCGTGTGTGAACACTGTTTCTTGGTCAGCAACAATAGATCTAACCGTGTTGATTTTCCGGAAAATGTGCAAAACCAGCTCACCGCGTTGTTCCCAGCAATGTCAGTGAGAGTGACGTCAGCCTTTTGTTTCTTCACCAAGTACTCGACTTGCTCCACGATTCCACCCTCCAGAGGACTGCAGCACGCCAGGCCCACCAGGCTCATCCCTGTCATTCAAACTGTGTCACACAAGAGAAGCACGAAGGCACTTTTGTTTCCCAAGAAAGGCCACCGAACTGATGAAACGTCTTTACCATCTTCATTTTTGAAGTTGATGTCCACGCCTGGCTGATCCAACAGGATTTCTGTGATACCCATGTGTCCTTTCAAGAAGGAAATCCCAAGTGGTGAGATCTGCAACACAACCCAATTGCCCATGTGCATGACAAAACTGTTCAACTGTTTGGCACACAAACTGCCGTCAACGTGTGTTGTTTGTAATAATGTAGACTGCCGAAATCAACAACTTCACGTTTTAAACAGAGCTGCCGGAATTCGAAAATCCGCAAAATGACTGTACCTTCCAATTGTTGAAGACATTGGGATTCGCTCCGGCGGCGAGCAGAACTTTCAAACAGAAGTACCAGCCATACGCCGCTGCGTAATGGACACACGTATTTCCAGACGAGTCTGCGGCGTCAGGGTTTGCGCCTTCACGCAAGAGATACGAAGTCACGTGCGCGTGGCCGTTCAGGATGGCGTGAATCAGTGGGGTCTTCTTCAGCTTGTCTGAAAATAATTGAACATCCGCTTTGGAGCACATCTAGTTTTATCGTCAAAACATGCATCTGCAAAAGACAGACAACACAAAAGTAAACGCAGACGGACCTTGCTGCTCAAGAAAAGCTCCATTTTCGAAGAGCAGCTTCACCATGTCGAGGCTGCCGTGCGCGGCTGCGAGGATGACGGGCGTTTTCTTGTCTTTTCCGGCGCTCATCGGAACATGAACGTCAGCCCCGTACTTCAACAGCACTTTCACACAGTCCTGCAAATGGTCTTCAGAATTGAGACAATTTCACGCAGTTTCTTACAGTTCGTCAGCTTCTCATCGACCCGACTTGCACCCCAGAAGAGAGATTTTACTTCATAACAGCAGCGGACTGCCGTGAGACTGACGCTCCATGACCACACAACTCACCTCGTGGCCCCCTTCAATCGCGATGTGCAGCGGACACAGACTGTACTTCGGGCTGACCCGCATGACGGGTCGATTGATGCCGCCAAGTCCCCATCTGTCAGCACCGCTCGGCTTCTTTTCCTCTTTGTCTTCTTCGTCTTCATCGTCATCATCATCATCATCGTCTTCATCTTCTTGATCTTTGCTGGGCTTTGCTGTGAAACATCATACAGATGAAGGTCAGGCTCCAACTTTGTCCCTCGTGAACGTTGTTTTCCCGGAAACAAGTTGGCCTGGTCACTCACTTTCGGACGCGAATTTGAGCAAAAGTTCGACGTTGTGTGCTCGTCCGACTTCACATGCGATGTGCAGTGCCGTCTGTCCAGATTGATCTATTTCACCTGGGTCGACATTTCTTCAAAAGACAAAATGTGTGGCGTCAAAAATTAGTGGATCACAAACACCTGGAGAACACAACCCTCACTTTGTGCTGAAAAGACACGTACTTTTGCAAGAGGAACTTGAGCGGATCGGGACCTTCGCAAGCGGCAGCGTAATGGATCGGTCTCTTCTGCTGTCGATCCAGCAGGTTGTACTCGGGCAGCACGCCCAGCAGTTTGCTGAGATACTTCGCGTTTGGATTGATCGCAGCGCAGTGGATCGGTGTGATCTGCACAAGGTAACAAATTTGCAATTGAACAGCAATCACCACACCCGGACAACTATGCGCGCAGTCTGTTCTGCGAAACTGTTTCCAACAAGAACTCGCAAAAACCTGCATGTTGTCCCACGGTTTTTTCCTGGCTGAGATCTCTCTGAACGGCCTCAGATCCTCAGTGTTGAACAACAGGACTTCTTTGTGGAGGTGATTAAAGTTGGAGTCACCAGTCTTGAGCAGGCACTCGATGATCTCACCAGCAGTTTCACGATGACCATATCTGAGCGAATCGAATTCAACGGTGTCAATAATCACTTCTTTCGTTACTCCTGTGTCAGAATGCGGAAACAAATTACACGTAAGCACCTGACGGCATGAAAGAGCTCAGTTCGCAGTGCGTCTTGAATTGTGTCGTTGTCCGTGCAGCCCGCAAGTCTCGCCATCACCTCGATCTGCTGTTTGCGCCAGCCACTTCTCAGCGCGGCTTGAACAAGACTCGTCGTGTCTTCAACTTCAAACCTTGATTCCACCTCCTGCATTGAAAACAACAAGTAAAATGCACACAGCCTCGCAGAGAGGAGAACACAGGTCCCCTTGTGTTCCTTTGAAGGGTCTCCCCAATCTTGTTCCAGAGAATTGACTCCATCGTTTTTGGCAAGACAAATAGAACACGGCAAAAACCTTGGTTAGTGCGTTGTTTCCTTCCTTGCTGCCTCTGCTGACTGCTATCTTTCGGATGTGCCGAATGCCAAGGGATCTCCAATTGTAGCTGTCAAGAAATGCGAAATCCAGACAGTAATGTTGGAACGCAACGATCTCAAGAATGAGGTTTTCGCTCTGAAGTGGAGCGGTTGGTTTTCTCACCTGCCTGTGCTCACACTTTGAATGAAAGACCTTGCTGGCTTCACTCTTTTCCTTTTGGACGTCGAAAAGATTTCTTTCATCAACAGGTGAACAGCCTTTTCATTTCTCATTCTCAGGGCCGTTTTCACCGTACTTGCTCTGCACGCCACAGAGTACGAAACATCAACCTGCAAAAGGTAGACATGGCTTCTTTACCTGCAAACCCAACACAAGTGACACAGCCACACAACTGCAACAGGAATCAAAGACAGATGGAATAATACCGGTTCCACCCACCGAATGCACTTTGTCCACGTCGTCAATCAACTTTTGAAGCAACTTCATGTCATTTCTTTTCAACGCTCTGAAGATCAACTTGCTGTACACATTTGTTGAAACGAAAGGCACTTTCTCGCTGTAAAATAAAATGAGAAACACGCATTCCGAAAGGATGCCCCAAAAACTGCATTCTACACAACAGTGAAATTCAACAGTTGAACGACTTCAAGATTATTTCACATGAAAACGTTCTCTCATTTGTACTGACTCCATCTCCGTGAATGGATCCTTGTTCCACACTTTCATCCACGGTTTCGGGATCAGAAGCAAGTTGGGATTTTTTCTCTCCTCTGGCGTCAAGATCCGTTTCTTTGGTTTTTCAGCTGCAACACAGAGTATCAGACGTTGATAACACTTCGATCAAGAAGGCACTGTGTGAAGAAACACACGACTGACCAAAAAAAAAAAAAACAACTCACGCTTTGGCTTCTTTACTTTCGGTGGTTTCTTTGCTGCTTTGGGCTTTTTCTCAGCTGGAAAGAAAAGTTCTGTTCATTCCACTGAAGTGTTCAGTTGAAGTTTGGATCGAATTCCCCAAATCCTCGATCCTCCCCTGTTCTCACCTGTCTTTTTGGCCTTTTTCTTCTGCGGTGGTTCCTCCTCCTCTTCCTCCTCTTCATCATCGTCATCTTCATCCTCGTCTTCTTTTTCACTGTCACTCTCACTGTTCATGTCGTCGTTGTAGTAAATCGCTCCTTCATCCGCCTTGTGTTTCTTTTCCTCTATCAACTGTCTTTCTCCAGGAGGGAGCCGAAACTTTTTCCCTTTCATTCTGCGCAGTTTCACGTGCGTCAAGATGCAATCGATCTTGAATGAGCACAATGAGAAATTTGTAGTCACGACACACCCACAAGTGAATTGACAGAGCGACACACTGTTGAACTATTCTCACCTCAGATTTGTCGACGTAATCTTCCTGGAACACGTCTTCCTGACCGCTCACTGGGCTCAACCATATGACGGAGAAGTACTGTGTGTCTTCATAAATATGTTGCAGGAGTTCGCACAAATAGAAATCCTCTGCAAAACAAACAACCACATTCATCTGGACAAAATGTTCAAGAAATGTGCAGGTTGTTTGGGTGCCAACTTCACAGGAATTACTCAACGATTGACGCACTCCCAGTCTGATTGTCGGCCCTACACAAGGTTTGGCGTCAGAATGACGTCAAATCTGTCAACTTACCATCGTCGCTTTTCAAAGCCAGATATTCCCCGCTGAGGTAGAGCAGTGCTCTTTCATCCGAGCTGTCTTCCTCCTTGCTTTTCGGCGCCTGTGGGCTTCTCTTCATCCTTTTCTTTGGAGATTCTTCGGCAAACTCAAACGGTCTTTTCGGAAATAATTTCCTCTTCGAATAACCAGACACTCGTTTCACACTGCTTTGCTTCGTCGCGAGACTTGCTGGCTTCGCGACTTGATGACTCTTGGAGCCAACCTTGGTCAAGGTTGCTTTCCTCTTCACACTGGCCGAGTTGACAATGCGTACACTGGATCTCTGTTCCCTCAGCATCGCGCGTGCCTCGCTCAGTGAAATGATTGAGGGAGATTTGTTCTTTGTTTCATCCATTCCCCGGGTGGATCTTTCAGAAGTCGCCTTTCTCCGCAACTCCACCACTTTTTCTGCGCTGGTCTCCTCAGTTTGTTTTCGTTTTAACTCCGGAGAGCTCTGTGGACTGCTTCTCGTTCTCATCAACCCAACATCGCTTGTTCTGCTGCTCGACCTTCTCTTCAGGCCAGACGCATCGTCACCACTCAGGATTGTCGTGGACTTCCTGGACAGAGTTGGAACTCCACTGACAATGCTCGAGCTGACGTACAAGGGCGTGACAAGCACCAAAGGTTTGCCACTTGCAACTGAGGTCTTCTTCCGCACCAGGGCAGGTTTTGAGGCCTGAAGCAGAAGATTCATTGCCAAGACACGACTCTTTGTCAACACGTTGTAGCGAGTAATGTTTTACGCACAGCACGTTCCTGACTGACCTGCGCTGCGTGCGTACCGAGCACCTTGCGTGGCACCATCCCACCTGTGGAGCGGCGAGCTGTCTGCTTCGTTCGTGCCATGCTGCCTCACTGCCGTGTGTCAACAGGCGTCAACTGCAAAGAATGAACTGAGCAATGCAAATGTCCAAGGACCATCTGCACAGCGAGGAACAACTGAAACGAGTGTGACAAGACGACTGTCAACTGAACGTTTGTGTTTTTGTTTTTCTTGCTTCGTCAGCAAATTTCTCTGCCTGTCCAGGCTTGGGCCGGCAGATCTGCATTGTCTTCAAATGCACCGTCATGTGATGCAACATCCGGTGATGGTCTACTATCACAAATTGTCAGACTCAAAAAATTCTCCAGTTTGGAAAGCAATTTCGGCTGAATCCAGCCCAGCTGAACATGTTTATTGCGTTTCCGTGGCAGAAATCAATCCTGGGGCACAGCGAAGAAGAATGACGCCCAAGCAAATCTCGCTTCTCACTGATGTTACAAAATCTCGCAGTTTCCTGCAGACATCTAAAGCGACAAACGTCACATATTGCGTGAAGATGCAACTTATCTGAGCATTGGTTGTCACCTACCGAGCCCTGACCGGCATAAAATGAGACCCGTCCCCCCTGGCAAGCTGGAAACCGGGTCGCAGCGCGTGCAGAGCCGGGATCGTCGCAAAGTTTAACATCAACTTCCGGTTTGACTGGTTGCGGCAGGTGCGCTGAGGGGTCAGTTGTCATCGATGAATAATCCATCGAGATAATTTCTCTTTTCAGAAATTTACAGACTAGTTTGATACAGTATAATTTTAGCTGACACATACGAATACTAAATTGCAGAAACATTAATTTTGCACGCAAATTGCCAGAAAAATAATTTGCGGAACGGCACTTTACAACTGCTGTCTATCATGTTTTCCGTTCTGGCGGCGGGAACGTGAAAAACAAATGTCCGGATTCTGAACCAATTTTTGGAAGTTCGAAAAATATTGGACCTTTAGACAGACCGGAGAAAAAGGTGAGGTGTACAGATGGTCTCCACAGTTTTACCTTTGGCATCACGTCGGTGCCAGTGGAAGAAATCGCAGTGTTGCATGACACGACACTCCGCTCAAAAAATCTGTCAATCTGGATCTGTCCAAAAGGTGGATCCAGAATTTGGGTCCAGGTCTGCATGCATTGGACGTGATGATCCATTAATTCCCCTCTTTGGTTGTGGTTCACATCTTGCAACACTGAACTGCACAACGATGTTGACTCCTCAGATTGTGTTCCACAGTGGATGGACATCTCTGCATCGGAGTTCCTGTTGCCGCAAAACTGTCACTCCAGATTCCACTCGTCGCAGTTTGTGTTCAGTCCTCGGAGCGCCTGTTTTATTTGTTTTATTTCCAGCATCCTTGTTTTATTTGTTTTATTTTCCCATTTTTGGTCAAATCTGTTTTATTCCTGTTTTATTTAGCAATTTTTTGTTTTATTTTGGGCAAAATCTGGAATTCACGCAATATTTATTGTATTTTGATGTGATGTGGAGATAAGACTTCCCCCAAAAAATCCCAACTGAGGGAGATTTGTCATATTCCTTTGGCTCTACTTTTATAGAGTTGCCAAGTTTAAGCATTTATTTTTCAGATCAGAATATTTTGACTTCAATTCTTCATTATCAGCCACATTAGCGGTCTGATATTGGTTTGCCCCTGTATCCGTGTCTGTCCGTCTTGGGCAGACAAAACCTCTGTTTTACCCCTGTTCAAGTGATCACAGACTGGAATCACAGTGGGTGCAGACACCCTTAGGGGTTCTC
>JAAUXT010087766.1_pt1 | contig 19808 bp, 17 predicted proteins | sample 7278171 | NCBI WGS metagenome assembly JAAUXT01 (sample SAMN14350112, study PRJNA611818) | marine sediment metagenome | isolation source: surface marine sediment (1.8m) | place: French Polynesia: Moorea | collected 2018-08 | reverse complement strand
TCTGTCTGTCTGTCTGTCTGTCTGTCTGTCTGTCTGTCTGTCTGTCTGTCTGTCTGTCTGTCTGTCTGTCTGTCTGTCTGTCTGTCTGTCTGTCTGTCTGTCTGTCAAGGAAACTTGATCAGAAACTTGATGTGCAGATCAATGTGCAAACCTCAAGCAAGACCAGAGAAAAACACTGTCAAAAACTTTTTCCAGCATGACATTTCATCTGAACATTTTGTCCTTTGGTTGAGCGTGAGCTGTTGCATCAGGTCTCCAAGGTTTCCATGCGTTCATTGTAACCTAGAAACTTTTTGTTGCTTAAATTTATTGCAGGCGGTTTGTCATCCACGCGGAGCTTTGCTTCTGTCGAAAACCATGACAGGCCTCGCAGATTTGTTGATGTTAATTTCATCGCTCAGCGGGGAGACCTTCACACCGAACGCTCTAAATTTATTTCCCGCGGTCAAATGCCAGGAAGAACTGAGCAGTGGCTTCTGCTTGGTGTAATGTGCTGTTTACGCAAACGTTGTTTCTTGCTTGCTCCTCACAGGTTTTGTTTAGTTCTGCTGATTTTTTGTGAGGAGGACACCCCAGAGACTGAGAGCATGCAAGTTCGCATCTTCAGATTTTCGCTGGGTCCTGTGACCACGCCGCTGAATGAAGGGGCTCATATGTCCCGGCCTCTGACATTGTGAGGATGTTTTTTGTCACAGAGAACAATGGGTCTCTCTGAAAACAAATCTGGACGCCTTCATTGTTATGTATGGGGGTGCTCAGGCCAGCATCGTTCCAGAGCCTTCAGCTGGCTGAGCTGTTCCGCAGCGTTCACCCAGAGAGGGGAGCCAAGCTCTCCCATCTCTGTTAGCTGGGTCGCATAAAGCAGTCACACATGTATGGATGGTTCAGGTATTTATTGTCACTTACCTGAGCTTCAGAGAAGTAAAGCCCAGAGTGCGTAAATATAGGTGTTTATATCGCTGAAGCTGAGAGCGGGAAAGAACCATGTGTGATCGAACTGGCAATCCAGGGTTCGATTGGTATTGGTTCGATTACACAACATCATGGAAACTCTGGATCCTTGGACCAGATTAGCTGCTCTTAAAACCGGGACCTGCTTCCACAGACCAGGTCATCTCTCTCCTGAGACTCTATCGCCTCCTGGTGTCGCAACGTCCCGCTCCCCGCGCAGGTGTTGCCGTGTTTAACGGCGTTCTCCAAACTCACCAGGTGGATGTTGACATTTTTCCTCGAGCATCGATCGACTTGAGATGAAAAGTGAAGCACGAGAAGCAACCTGAGACGCCAAGGCAGGCAATAAACTGAGAGTTTGTCAAACTCAATCAACGGACGTCTTGGTGGACACCATGCAGTGTTGGGAGGGATCCACGGGATTTCATTTGTTCTGTTGCTCCTTTGTGTTTCACTTGGCAGTATTTTCATTGTGACCGCAACCATGTGGTGTTCTGGACAAACGCTGGGAGGTGGCAGCTGGTTTTCTTTGAAAAGTTTGAAGCCAAAACTGAACATGGTCGCCTGTGGCGGAAAGAACCGAAGAATTTACGACACACAAATTCAAGACTGATGGAATTTGTTGTGCACTTGGTGTCTCCTTTTGTAGTTGAAATGCAAGTACACACACGTGAATCCCCAAAGGCAACATTTTTGGATTCGTTGATGTCAAATTGCATTTGCGCCAGAAAACAATTTCCGGAGTGAAACAACAATTGCCTCCCATTTCACTTCAATCTTTCAACTGAGGTTTTTTGCAGAAAAGTGGAAAAGCTCTGCTTGAAGCTTGATTTCAGAACGGCTGAGAACTTGGTAGTTTGCAACCGTGCTTTTCACAATGACATGCAAATCCCCTCAGCTTCAACTGGAGATTGTTGTCTCACTTGTCAAGTCGGTGTACTTCTGAGAGAGGCGTGCACATCAGAATCTCGCCCTCCATCTCCTCGAGTGCACGGGGCTCAGCCGCGAGTTTATTGCATCAGATTTGCGTTGTTGGCTCCACATCCACTGCTCTTGACTGACTCCAAGGCAGAGCAACAATCAACATCGTTCTTTGGAAGCCATTCAACTTGCTTTGGCAGAACTTTTCACAGACCAACAAACACGAGAAAGGGCTTTACTCGTACAAGATGTTCCCAGGGCCCACAGCGACTGTGTGTGATGGCGAAATTGTTGAGGCTGAAGTGGCGACGAGGCAAAGACCATGAACCAAGTACCAAGGTTCTCTCGGCCCTTGTCCTTTGAGCTTGTGCATCGAAACTCATATTTCTGCCATTGGTTTGAAGATTCTGCAATCCTTGGAGATGTCAGCCTCACAAAATGTCATTGACCAGAGACCTAAATTTCCGACAAGTCACAACGCAACCTTTTCCGACAGGCACACAGTACGCCGGGGAACGCTGGGTCTCATCCACACAAACTGCGGTTGCACAAACTTGCGCGACTTCTTCGCCAGGTCCGCAAAGGAGCTGAACAAGAAGCATTTTGTCCAAAGCATCGTGATGTTTTGTTGCGCACAACCAGTACGAAGATGGGAACTTTGACATCAGCTTGCGCAAATCTCAGCGGAGACAATGGCTTTTCGTTGTTTCGACTTGTCGCCTCAGGCTGGAGCCTCCAACACTGTTTGTCTCCGCGTCAGAGAGTTTAGCAGACCATATGAATGAATACCGCAGCGGCGATTCAACACCTCCCCATCCATCAATGACACAAGAAGTTTGCAAAAATATCGACCATTGTACGTGTACGAATGTAACACTGATTGCAAACAAAAGGGTTTTTCTCAGTGGCCCTGAAAAAGGCGTCGAAGCCACCACCAGTGCAAAAGGATGAGGCACCCGCAGCTGGGAGGGAACGACTGTTCAAGTCGGGGCCCTTTGAACGTCTCAACTCACCGAGGAGAAAATACGTTCAACGAAAAAACACCCAACAAAATCGGGAAAATCAAAGTGCCGCTTTGAGAGAAAAACAGCCGTAATAAGTGTTGTTTTCTGTTTTCTGGAGGGGATTTAGCTGGGAGCTTTGGCGCACCGCCTGCACTGCGCACACAGACTCGACGATTAGTTCTTGGTCTGCTCCAAGTGTAGGAAGATCCAAGAAGCGCCAAGTTCAACAAGCGGCGTTGGATTTGAATCGTTGAAACTGCGCCGCGCGAACCCGACACCGGAGAGCGACGCGAGGCGCTGCATGACCCGAAATGCAAAACCTGCGGAAATGTGTGGGTCCCTCCACTTGCCCCCACTTATGGGTTTGGAAGTACAGGCTGAATGAACAACTCAGCATACGTCATGGTTAAGTCACACTGTACACAGGATCTTTCTTTGAAAGGAATCGCACTTTCTACGTGACCAACATACAAAGCTGTTGACAATACAGTGATGTACGAGTGTGCATCCTCCCGGTTTTCTGTTCGCTTTTTTGAATGTTTTTGCGCCAAGTCTTATTCGGCCTGTTAGAAATGTACAGAGAAGAGTTTTATTCACACCGAATGGTCTGAAAAGACAACCACTTGTGATCTCAATAAAATATTTATTTGCTCCCCACAGACTGACAGGATGAACATTCCAACAATAGTCCACTGCGTCTCCTTTTGAGTTCCCTCCTTTCGCCAAAATATGTCACGTTCTATCTTCAATTTATGGGGAGAACTTTTCTGGTTCAAGTAACATCAGGTACAAGGCACTCCGAGGAAATTACGTTCTGAGCTCCCAGTAACTTCAAGGTGGCTGCAGCCAGTCTGCGAATCTTGAACAATTTTGATTGCGCTCGACTTGCACTGAAGCATAAATTCTGGTCGTTGAGGTTTGGTTGTTGTTGATCACATGTTTGTGGAACGTTCCGTGCACCACAGGTTGCTGAGCACAAAGCAAGTTGAGAAGAACACAGGAGCATGTCCTGGCAGAACAGATTGGGTCTTTACCGTCTCGGGTTCTTTGCCACTTGTTTTGCAAACCAAGATTCAACCTGCACAGAGAAACACGAAGCGCCCAGAGATGTGATAATTTTCCTGTTTGTTCTGGTCTGCCACTCAGTCTGTGTGGATTTTTCATCTCTACGTGCTGCGAGTTCAATTGTCCACTGGTCCTGGCCTTTTCAGTGTGTTCTTTGGTGTTCAGTACATGTGTGGGTTTTTCGGAGAGCACAACGAGACTCAAGCCAGAAAAGCTTGTTTAAATGAACATTTTGGATGTAATGGTGAAAATGAGTTTGCACACCCCGCCATGGCCCCGAGCGGTGTGGCCAAAACGATACAGACATTGTTGGAACATACTCTTGTGACACACTCTGATGCTGACTGTATTTGAACAAACCAACCAACAATTGTCATCCAAAATTCCAAAATTCTTTCAGTGCACTTTTTTGCAGAAGGATTCAAGGTGCACTGGTTACGTAAGAAGATATTTACGCACAGTGAAACCAAATCACAATTTGGCAGCGACGTGCGGACCAACAGTGCAACATGAGACCCAAACTTTCTCGTTTCTATGCAAAGGGAAAACGGAGTCGTAAGCCTCGTAGTACACGTTACACACGACTGAATTTACCAAAAGCCTCGCTTGACCTCTTCTGAGCGTGCATTTGCAGCGAAAAGCGCATTGAGAGCGAAGTGCTTAAAAAACGCCCATCCTGTGCAGCATTAGAAAGGTGAGGCAAGGTGCTCAGTGACAGTCATAGGTTGAAGGGGCTTTGTTCCCATAATTGGTAAGCAGCCAGCGATACTCATTTTTATGCGGAAAAACAGACTGTGGAGATGTAGAGATTATACAAAAGGCAGATGTCTGAGAATTTATGTGGCTCAATGAATTCGTAGCTTCAGGCCTTGCTACACCATTCACTTTGACAATGTTCACCACGATCAGATGGGCTCTCGTTCCTTGTTTTCACTGTGACAGTCAAGTTTCCCCTCCCACGTCGGCAAAAAGTGGCGCCGTCCCTTCGCAAGTGAGGCAAATCAGTGGAGCTTCACCCACTCGGCCACGATCAGATCCTGCTCTGTGTGCGCCTGCTCATCATCGCAAACACACCACGTATGCACACAACAAGCCGGGCCTCCGCAGCATACTTGATGTGGTGCGCAGACTTTAAATAGCTCGCTGTACTTGCTTCGCAGTTTCAGAAGGTCTCTACAAACCAAGCGTCGGAATATTTGTCTGGTACATACACGTCTCCACAACATACAGACCTCTCTCATTGAAAGAGAGATCGTTTCGACATGGCGACCCAGGATAACACAGGAACAGGAGCAGGGACATCGCCGACCGGAGGTAAATACTCACAGACTCACATTTGGTCAGTGTGATTTGGTGTCATTTAACGAGAGCAGAGTTCCCTGCAGGCCTGACGCGGCGCATGTCCGCGGCTTCAGATAGTCTGTCAGCTGCGCGAAATGAAAAGCCATCAATGTAGGTCGCGTGAATGGTGGTTCAGAAATGCTGTATCTTGGCAACAGTTGTATAGGATCCGTGCAATCATGCCTGTGTATTTGAGAAGTAAATCAATGAATTTACAGAAAAACAACATGTTGGAGAGCCCTTTTGCAAAAGGATATGACACCGTTTGTGACGGCTAAATCGTTCACTTTCGCGGCCAACAAAGCGAGACAGGGCGTGTGTGGACGCGACATTGCATGCTTGACGCATGGATGTGTGGACAATACCATCTTCCATGAGCCGTTGAATCCCAATGCTGAGGATGACTTCGGTAAAACTTGCTTGGAATTTTAACGCTCAAAGTCTTTGTTGGCGGGGATGGCTTTTCGAATATATGGAATACTGTCCCCTTTCGGGTAACCTTATGCTTGGAGGCACGATTAATGTTGACAGATTTGCTTTTTGAAATGGGCACTTTTTACAAGGGGTAGAGGTACGGACTTTGAGGAATGTCAGCCGTTTGAAAAGAACAAACTTTACAAGATCAAATTTTGTAGGCTGGGAAGACAGTGAGCAAATATGAAAGCGTTCAAAGCTTAATATTTTGAAAAAACGCCGGAAAAGGCATGAAACCGGAAAGAACGACACGGTGTCACGAATGGGCTTTTGAGATGCAATTTCAACGGTGTCAAAAGAGGCTGTGGGTGCACTTGTGTGGCCCTGTTCCGCCAACTCTTACCAACTTGTTTTTGAGGCAATCTTGACACGTGGAAGGAATTTCAACTTGTAGCAAATCTGCGTAAAATATGCAATCATTTAAAATCACTACCTGGCCTTTTCATAAAAAGCCCGAATGGAATGGAGAGGCATGACGCACACACAACCTTGGTGCGGTATTTTCCTCTGCACAAAGTTGGACCTTTGGCAAGAATGATCTTGGCATGCACCTTCGGAACACGACATCTCGTCTCCTGCTTTTGTGCAGTTTTTATCGCCAGGTAGTTTCTGTCGCAAAAGCAGAATGCATGTCAAGAGGAGCTTCGGTGTGTTTTCATGTCCCCCACCCACATCGATATCCGTATCTGGCAAAAAGTGGCTCTGAATAAATTTGGGATTGTGTGCATTGCACCATCTTTAAGTGAAAACAAGCAAAAAGCGATCGAAGCAAAGCAAGCGGAATGCATGTCTTTGGAGTTCGTTCTTTCGAAAGCAACCCCTGATCAGCGCCCTGTTGTTTCCCCAAATGAGCTCAAACTGCACGTGGCAAAAGCACACGTACTTGTACGAAACGAATCAAACCATCCTGTCCAGAAAAAAGTGCGTTTTTGCAGCAAAACTAAATTGTTCGCGTCCCTATTCATTGCAGACACAGATGTTTCTCTAACTGACGCGTGTTTTTGTGCGCAGGCATTCTTGACATCTTCCAATCCTTTCAATCGGAGATGCTGAGGAAGAAGAACGCCCTGCTGGAGCAGCACAAGAACGATCCGAAGCCTCTTGACCACTATTTCAGCCTGAAGCCGCCCAACGCAAAAGGCGAGGGCGAAGGCAGGTTCTTCACCGTCCAGCAAGAAAACGAGGAAACGGCTGCAACCGACGCTGGTGACGACGAGCTCAACAACATGTTCGCAGAGGCACTGAAATCCCTCGATGATCCCGATGCCATCAAAGTCCCTGATCCCAAGTCGGAGGAAGCGCCCGAGAACAAGGAGGCGCAGTCAGAGGAGCCTGCAGCAGCAGCAACACCCGACGACGACAGCAGCAGTGGCAGCAAGGCGGAAACCACATCCTAGACGTGACTCACGGCCAAGAATGTGTTGTTCTTCAGATCCTCCTTCGCAATAACAGTGACTCTCTTTCTGACTACAGACATCAAACGAACCAGCATTTATTGGGAACTGCTAGTGACCTGAAGGAACATGACCCGAAGGAACATAATTTTTGACTTGTGCACCACTTCGCTGGCACTCGTTCAGACTTTCAAGTTTACGAGCTAAAAGTTGTGAAATCTGTTTCAGATGACAACTTTCAGCGGCTGATGGCCAAAGCGGACAGTGTGAATGCTCGCATCGAGGAGCTGATGCGCAAGAAGGAGGAAGTGCGCGCCAAGCTTGACGCTGCCATGTCGCAGGGCGGCAGCACTAGTTCTACTTCCGCTCACTCTGACACTTCCGCTTCCGGCCACGGGGCCCAAACTCCGGACGAACAGAGAGGCCAGAGCAACAACTAGGTGACCTGCAGCAGCAGCAGCAACAACCCACCAAAGTCCCCACCCCTGCCCGCCCGCATTTAACTCAACCAGCATCTAACATCTGCACCTCATCACAGGCTGTTCTTTGACTTTGGGTTCTTGAGTTTGAAGTCACATGTACTCTACATACATACCACTTAAGGAGCTGGTGGTACTAACACTATTAGTTCTCTCCGGAGAAAGTGACGATTACGAGAGCAATACGAACATCCAGTATGTTGCTAAAATATTGCTCAAGGCATCACAGAACTGTGAGCGATTTGAACTGAGAGAACAAGAGACTTTACCGGTTTGTTCCCTGTGTTTCAGAGGACGTGTTTCAAGAGCTCTTTGAAAAGGCAAACGCGGTAGCGTCCGCTCGGATTGACGCTTTCCTGGGAAGCTCAGGCTCCGACGCCAGGCGCGGATCTTTGCAACTGCCCATCCCCTCTCCCACAGCTCTATCCTCCGCCCAAGAAACCACAACTTCTTCTGACCAGAAGAAAGACTTCCAGTCCTCCAAATCGTCAGGAAGGAGAGCCACTGTTGGTCAGATTAACACCAGTGGAGCCAACGTGCCCAGATACCTCGCTGGCACGAAGAGTTCTGCCAGCAAGGTTGTGTCTTCAGACAAAGTGTACGGAAAGGAAAACAGAGGGGGTGGTTCCAGACCACCCACTCCCAGTGGACGGCCACCGACTCCAAGCGGACGACCACCCAAACCGAACTTTTCAAGCAACAGCAAAACCTACTTCGCCTTGAAGCCGGCCAAGCCTGTTCCAGGGAGCCGGACACCAAGCGTTCCCACCACTCCGACGTCACCAAGCACAAAATCCTTCTTTGGAGGAGGAAAAGCACCCAAGGTTCTGTCAGTTCCGTCATCACCAGCATCCAAAAGTCCTGTTCATTCGAAGACAACCAAGACATTTTCGGCTGCATCAGCATCAAGAAGTAGCAGACCTACAACACCTACACCTACAAAGCCTTCAAAACCTATTTCGGAACCAAACTCACCTGTGACCAAGAACGCAAAACTTTCTGTATTTCATTCGAACGTCGAGTCCAGTTCGTCAGGCTCTGCGCACAAGGCACAAACAGCCACAACACCCGTGAGGAAATCCTCCACGTCCGAGTCAGTCCCGTCGTACTTGAATCCAACACGGTCCTCAGCTCGCAAGTCTTACTCGCGAGAGAAAGTTGTGACCAGTAAAAGTTTGTTGGAACCTGCCAAGGCATCTGCAGACTCTCCGCCCGAAGTTAGGAAGAACGTCTCTGAACTGCGAGCAAGTTTCGAGCAAAAACCCGCCAAACCCGTAGTGTTTCCCAAGGGAAAACCACAGTACACTCGTGAGAAGGTGGTAACAACCAAGACCTTGCTTGGATCCACTTCGCCGGAACCAGCAAACGAAGACTTTTCTTACAGTGTCAAGTCTGCAACAACAAGTGCAGGTGTCAGGACTGTCCCAGTCGAGACCAGCCCGACATCAAGTCCAGAGCCCCACATCACAAACGGCAACCTCGACCAGTTCTTGCACACCTGGGAGAGCGCAGAAAGTCCTGTGATATCACGCGCAGATCAGCCGAGTTCCCCAACAACACAGACCGAGGTCACTGAGATCAAAACCTCGGCGACCAAGCCGTCAGACTTTGAAGCGTACAAATCGTACACGAGCCCAGGCGGCTCCTACACACGAGGCTCCTACACGACCACAGAGGCGTACGAGCCGAGCTCAACCAACGGCACAACTGAGCACACCGAGATAAAATCCTCATCAACTGTCGAGCCGATTGGTCTCGACGGGTTCGGAGCGTACGCGAGTCCGTTGGATTCCTACACTCGCGTCACGAGAAGCAGCAATTTGTACGAACCGAGTTCGGTGAGTAAATACAGGGAGATCAAGACCTCGGGAGTCGAGCCAGACTCCGACTCGTCGTCTTCGTACACCGGGTCCGCACGACGCGCCTACACGCGCGACAAACTCAGGTCCATCAACAGCAAAACCCAAGCTGACCCCGCTCCGAGCGAGCCAAGTCGCAGGGAACTGATCACGTCGCGCTACAAAACAACGACCACAACGACCACTGAGCCTCTGGCCATTCCGCGCATCACGGTCACTCAGGACACCGAGGAGTTTCTGCCGCCCAGTTCGGCCAAAGGCACCAACTTCGCCCGGAGGTCCATTCTCGAGTCGTCCGCCGCCAACGCCGCGCAAAGTGACGCGAAGCCCAAGAAAAAGACATTTTCGCTGTCCGATGATCTTGAGGCGGAGTTCAAAGAAACCCAAGATTCATACGCACTGAGTCAGGAAGAGGAAGAGTTCCCCAATCAAGATACCATATTGTTCGACGACATTGGCGGAAACGCAGGCTTCACCCCAGGCCTCGACTCGTACCAGTATCTGCACCAAACGTCAACTTCCGACGACCTCCCAGAGGGTCAACTCGTCACCGTGGCTTCCTCAGACGACAGTTTCCCTGCTCAGGAGGGAAGCCGCCTGTTTAACTCCAGGCACAAGTCGTCCCAGAACTGGGTTCGGTCGTTCCCGGCTCGAAACAGCGGTGACGACATCTACATCTCCGACTCCTCCAGCATCACCCCAGAAATCTACGAAGACCGAGGTCACGAGTACAGCTACGTGACCACAGAAACCAGGAAGGTCCGGCCGAAGGATCAGAAGATCCTCAGTTATGAAACCACTGAGAAGGTAGCAATCCCACAAACACCTGTTCAGGAAGTCGAAGAGTTCGAGAAGATATCGATCGAGACCCCGCACATCAGTGGCCTCCCGCTGCCTGAGATCAGCGCCCACAAGTTCGGAAGCCCTCCCACCAAGCTCGTCGAGAATTTGCAGAAGAGTCATTTCGAGTTCACAGCGAGCGACGCCCCAATCCCGACTCCTCCCATCGAAAAATATCGCCAAGCGGTCGTTGACAAGTGGTTGGAAGGCAAGACACGTGGCGGCACTCGCACCTACAGGTCCAGCTGGGCCGTTGGCAACAGAGGTGCCCAGACATCCAGTCAGCCGACCAGCGCGTTAGCGCAGTTCGAACGCTTGCCCCCGGAGCCTATACTCTACCAACCCTCGACGAGAACCAAGTCTTCGTACCACACGAAATCGATCCACACCGAGTCCATTCCGGGCCCCTTCTTCGCGAATAAACATTCAGACTTTTTTGACAGCGAAGATCCCGGGAACTACATCGCTTCCACTGTCTACCGGACTGCTCAGCGAGACAAAAGCCGCAAGCCTGTGACCGTCACCTACGGAGAATTTTCTGACGAGGAGAACACGTCTCCCAGGTCCGTGCAGCCTTCCACTCAGTCTGACGAGGATTTCGTACCCATCAAGGTGGAAGTGGTTCGCAAGCAGCGCGTTCCAGCACAGACGAAAAAGGTCAAGAAAACCACGAAAACCGTGACCACGTCTCGCAGCGGTGGCAGAGCTCCTCACGGTTTCTACGAGGTGCGAGACCAGAACGACGAAATCGACGATCTGAACGGCACGGTGGAGTATGTAGATTCGCGCGAGTATCGCAACACATCTCCAATGAGACGCAGCACGCAGAGATCGGAGGTAGTTCGGGAGCGGGTGTCGATGCCGGGCGGCGGGTACCAGATCAGGGAGAGCAGGTCCACTTCCGGTGGGCGGGGCGCGAGGGGCTCGAGTCCGCCTCGCAGCAGCTCGGGGTACCGGCAGAGCCGCTCCCCGCCCCGACGCGCCGACAACATGGACGCGTACGTCGTCGCCACCACCTCCCGCGGCCAGCCGCCCAAGGAGAAGAAATTCCTCAAGAAAGTCCAGCACGAGCTGGAGCAGCAGCGTGGCCACTGGAAGGACGAGGTCGAGAAGATGGCGGACAGCTTCACCCTCAAGAACAAAGTCTCGACTCGGGAGCTTCAGAGCCCAGACAACCCCGACACCAACTCCAACAGCTACGTGGACCACAGCTCCGGGTACCCCGTCTTCAAGGCTTTCGTCGACGTGAGCGACTACCCGGCGAGCGGCCTCGACGTCAGCATCGACAACCTCGAGAACAAGGTGGTGGTGAAGGCGGCGAAGCGCGGCGCCGACGGCATCACGCGCTCCTTCACGCAGAAGGTGCAGCTGCCGCGCTACGCGGACGACAAGCGCCTCGTGACGAAGCTGAGCCGCGAGGGCGTGCTGCGCGTCGAGGTGCCGCTCATGTTCCACTTCCAGCCCGAGAAGAAGAAATCAAAATCCTTCATCAACCAAGTGGTCACCAAGCCGGACGGCTCCAAGTACATCGAGGTGCTGGTGAACGTCGGGCACGACACGAACGCCTGGAACCTGCGCGTCCTCGTCGACGAGAAAGATCAGCTGCTCGTCATGGCCGACAAAAATGTCGAGTACCCCGACGGGGAAGTCAAGAAAGCGAGTAAGCTAATCAAAAGGTACATTCTGCCCCAAAACGCTATTGTTGGTGGAATCAAATCGAAGCTGGGAAGGGATGGAAGGCTCATGGTCACAATACCTCTCGCAGAAACGATGAGCGACTGAAAACGTCCGACAAATGAACTCGAACCTACACGTGCAAGGGACAACTTCAGCATGAACTTGAACTCAACCGAGCATTCCAGAAAATGTGAACAAGAGCAGTGTATCTTGCATGCGTGAACATTGAGGGAGAGTCAAGCAGAAATATTTGCGGTTTAAAGGTGCTATAAGCCTGTACAAAACGATGTATTCAATCCTTCATTCTCATCGAAATAATACGCTCGTACCAATCGGGTTGTCATCTCAAGGACCGGAGAAGAAACGCAGGTATCGAATGAATTGTGGTCATTTCTCAGCAACTTCCAATCTCGAATTGGAGCTCGAAACACCAACCATTTCTCTTGTCGTAAATTTTTCCTTGTCTGCGCTTTCGCATTTTTGTGCCAACACGTATCTCATAATTTATTCAGAAAAACAAAATGTGAGGAGATTTTGTGGTCAACAAAGGCAAAACTGCAAAAAGGAGAATCTCAAAAGTTGCACGTATCTTGGTCGTACCTTTCATCCAATTGTAAAAAGGACTCGACTGTAGCTGTTCTTCTGATGGTGTCAGCAGCCTTCGCTTCGAAGTGCCTTCATCACGCGAGCGGAGCCCGTGATCCGTTTGAATGTTCAACAACAAGTAGATCTGCGTGAAGCTCACAGCTGTGCGAGCCGTTGGCTTGTGTGAATCGAAAGGTCTAATTTTACAAGCTTTTAGACGATTCTTAACAGATTAATTTATATTCCAAAAGTATCATGCTGTTGCAATTTTTCGTGTCTTTCATTTGAAATCGACGCTTCAGTGCGGAGATGACGTGAATGGAAAAGTACCATGACGTTTCGTATTTCTTACCAAGCTGCTTGCTAACACTCATTTTTTGACTTTCAAATACTCGTAGCTTGCGAGCTTTTTGTATAAATAAAAATTACCACAAAACGCCGTGTATTTGTTTCCATATCCAACGTTTCAGAGTCAAGGTTGGATCCTTCTTGTGCACAGGTGTCTGATCTTTCAAAAGTTCCTCAAACAAACCATTGAAACGACAAAGATTCGGATTCGAGACACCGCGGTTCGCACGATCAACATGCACAGATGACTTGCATACAAATTTGCTGTTTCCGTCAGTCGTCATGAAACTTGACACAAGGTCAAGCAAATATATGAAAAAGAATCGAGCCGTTAATGCAGAAAGTGCACACCAAACCGCCGTTGTCTGGAGGCGATTCGTAATTGCATGGATCATAAACCAGAAGGAACTCGCCTTCCCCAGACGCCTTGCACCGGTAAGTACGTCTTGTACGATGCGGAAATTCCTTTCAGATCCAAACGTTTCAGGTTCACGCTGCCACCTGATCGTTTTTGCCCCCAGAGAAACTGGCGATTGAATTCCTCACTCAAAAAACCGTGGATTGTTCCATCGAAATCAAGTTGTCGCTGGCCTCAGAAGACGTGTCCAATTGTTTCTTTCTGCACGACGACGAACCAACAACTGAAAACCTGCGGTTTTCGCAATTCATGGGCTTGGAGAAATCACGACCTGTGCGTGTCTGTGTGGGGGTGTGGGGAGGGGGGCCAACAGTGTCAAGAAAGATCGCACTTGGGGCCCAGCATGGACGCTACTGCTACTCGTACACAACCCACCCACCCCTTGATTGTCAAGTGGCAGCACAAGGCCTGGTCCCACTAGGGCCTGACCTGGTGCCACCACCCCCTTCCCCTATATTGGGTGGGAGCACCAGGCCAAGTCCCACCAAGGCCCTGATCTGGTGCTTCCACCAGACCCCCCCCCCACCCCCGCATTTCAATCTGAGTTACCCTTCTTGGGACTGTTTTCTGGCGCACTGAAAGATTTCCACAGATGAGAAGAGAGGACGTGCGTTCCCTGGTGGCGCGGCTGCAGAGGCCGACCGTGAGCAGCGCGATCCGGAGCCAGCTGTGGGAGGCTCCGCTCCCGCCGCACCGCTCGTCTCCGATGCCCACACAGGTGACGACTGCAGCTGACGAGTTGCACATCCCATGCAGTTCTACACTGGTGTCAAAACGCACTGAAGGCAAACTGATTCTGTTGTAGCCCAGACCCGTTTCAACTCCCTGCAGGAGAGCAACTTGGTTCCATGTCCCATCGCCTGAACCAACCAAAGCTGACAGGCAAACAACAGTCCATGGAAAGTTCGAGAACGGACTTGTGGTTGGACAAACGAACACAAGAGTGCAACATCTCCAAGTGAAACTTGTGAGACCAAGAACAGCCTCGGAATGGTCCGAATCTTTGAGGCGAATACGGAAACCGACAACTGCAAGTCGACGACGAATTGCGCTGAACAGCTTTGACGGAGAAAAAGACATCTTCCCCCTCGCATTGCAACTCACACACAAAGAACAAACTTTCCTTGGCAGAGGACCCGTCAGAAATGTCGCAAAGCAGCGAGACAGAACCGTAGTGTCTCGCTTGACAGCAAAGGCAAGCGACGGAGGTGGCGTCCAACCTTGTCGCAAACTTGTCATTCACCCCAAAACACTGACTTCTCAAGAACGCAAGGAGCAGGGTGCACCACTCCTGAGTGGATTGCCCAGATCGCGGAGCGTCCGTGAAATAACGAGTCGGCTCTACAAAGGCGAGTCAGTTCGCCGCAAGAAGGTCCCGGCTTCCAATGGGCGGGTTCTTGTTCCTGTTTGTTGAAAAGCAGAACAAATTCACAACGAATGCACTGGTCATGAGAGCAGACATGTTGCCAACTGATATGTCCTTTTGGATTCTGTTTTGTTGAACACACATTTTTGTGTTTTCGTTCGAAGTTCAGTGTCACGATCTGAAGTGGCACATGGTTGCACAGGGCGAATCCAGAACATGTAATTCAACGCACACCGAACAGCTCGACTTACGTACAGCCATTGACCAGTCTTGTTTCCTGTGCACATTCTCCGAAATCCTGCAGAAGGATTGAAATTTGAACAAAGTACCATTCTTGAAAAGATGTAGATGAGTACGCAGGCCAAACGATTTGTGTTGGTTCCGGCTGGAATTGTCAACAGCAACAGTTTTTAAACAAAGTGTGGACTGCCATGGCACATCGTTTTGTTCTGACTGAAATCTTGGGGGCGAGTACGTCACTGGCAGAAGTGACAATCTAATATCTGATGCGACACGCGACGGTGGAGGCTCGGACCTGGGGCCACCACGGGAACAACACGGGCCGAGCCTTCCGACCAGGAGCAATCTGACAGGGAGGCACAAGAAGCCTCAGCAAGAAAGCGACAATGCTGAGCTTGAGAAAAGGGACCAGCCCGTCACTCCGCTACCTTGTGTGGCATCAGGACAGAACAGCGCTGCCCCACAAGCTCCTCGAAATCGGCTCCGTGTACAACGCTGAGGTCCTGAATCTTCATCTCCCACCGCGGTTTTTTCACTGTCAGCTGCTTCAAGTCAAAGCTTCAAGTCAAAAACTTGAAGGATTCTCTCGTTTTCGACTGCGCCAAAAATGTTGAACAAGTTATTTTTGATGGTTTGGACATGTATTTTCTCATCTCCGTTTTGAGGAAGGTAACATCCGACGACATAAAGGACTTTGTAAACAGTCGGCAAATGTCTGTGTGCCAAATATGGCATGCAAAAAGAGGAATGAAAATAATGTTCCATCCAATGTGAAACTTTCGTGGTTGAATTCAAACATTTCAAATGCAAGCAGGTCGCCAGCATATTGTGTGACTCGTACACCAAACCAATGTCCTGCATACCTCCGTGCACAGAAACTCTCAGGATCACAAAAGCACCTGCTGACTTGAAGTGCACTTGCACATGAACGCACCAGTTTGCTGTTTGCTCTTTGTACCGGCAACTTCCGATCCGCCGTTTTCATTGGCCAACTTTACCTTTGGTGCAAATTCACAAACGTTTGTTTTCCCGTTTGGTCTGCAAGCTCACGGAATAAACGCACAAACCGCAAGGCGGAACGCACATTTCACGCATCTTGACAATTTCGGAAGAGCGTCAAGCAAAGATTCTTTTCTCCAATTCCCGAGACCCTATAACTGGATTCTGGTCACGTTGTTTGCACATGGAACGGTGCATACTGTGCCGTTTCAGTGAAAAGAGCAAACCGCGGAGGTCTGAACTAACTCATCCAAAGTGACGGGACGTGAAAGGCCGTGTTTTCCCGGCCAACGTGCCGCTAATAACGGAAGAGCAGAGCTGGCCTGACCTTTGTCACATCCGATGCTCGACAACGTCTGTCACTTGAAGAACATCATCTGGGATTTCGTTCCTACGGAGATCTTCATGAACGGAGGTCCAGAGGTGTCTGTGAAATGAAACGAAAGGCGACAATTTAAAACTCTGACTTCATTGAGTTCCGCTGATCGGTGCCCTCTTGGATCGTTTCTTGTGCGAAGTGTTTGTTGCTTTTTCAGGTTCTCTCTTTGAAGAACTTTCGAGGAAAAACAGAGATCAACGATCAACGATCCCGCAGAACCTCACAGCAGGCATTGTGCTCACAACATGCACGAAAGCAATGGTCGCTTTGCCTCCAAACCCAATGGTTGGCTTTGTTACCAGGGGGTGGGGTTGCGGCAAAGCAACTGTTGGTTTGAAACCAATGGTTGCTTTGCCCCACACCCCCAAACCACCCCTGGAGACAAAACCAACGGTTCTTTTGAGACCTTGGGAAAACTGGACCAAAGGCACAACAAATAAGACAATGGAACCAAATATTTGGACCAAAGTCTGCGAAGTGATAATTCGGTTTGCCTGTTGGGCTTGCTCTAAAGGGCAAACCCAAAAGAGCGCCGTTCAAATCACCTGAATAGTGCAAGAAAATGCTCACTTCGTTCATACGGCCTTGATCGTTTGTTATCAAAACGGAAGTACCCGTTGAGGTACCGGCAGAGATACTTTGCGTGCTGCTCAGCGAGGAAAGCCATTTTGGGTTCACCGTTGTAACAGCAGTCACCTGCAACAATGTAAATGGTCTTGTTAAAAAGTGTCGCAGCGCTGATGAAACGGCTTGAACTCAGGCTCAACAAAAGAGCCAAGCCTTGACACACGCTTTTGGAGGCACAGAAGACGAAACAAGAACAAGAAGAAAACGCAGAGCACCCAACTAGATGAAGGGGGCAGGTGTCACAGAGAAGAAAGTGAAACCAGGTTTCCTTCTTGCCACACTGCGGGGGAGGTCTCGGGGGGGGGGAGGGCGTTTGTGAATACCAGACAGACCAGAGCAACAAAAGTAGTACACACGTCGAAGCACGTGTTTTTGCGAGCTGTAGATGTTTCAAGCCGATGGGTCTGTCCAACATTGCACGTGGAAAATTGTCACCCCAGTGGACAACAACAACAACATTCCAAATTTCTTTCGCATTTCCTTTCCCCACTGCTTGAGAAATTCAATGCAGAAGATGTTTTTGATTGGTTTTCTGAGCCTTTTTCGTGCGTGTATTTTGCACCAAGCCCATGGAGAGCTTATGGAGAGCAGGATTCTTGCCTGTCTTTTCACAAAATTTGATCCCAATGACCCAACTGATGTTTTTCTTTTCAAAGTTGGAAAAAGTAAAGGATGTTCTGACACTTTTGGAAATGTATTTCAGGTATTTTGTGCAAAGGCGCGTGGATTCTGACTTGGCAGACGGAGCATCAGATCGGACAGGAGGACGCGTGTGTGGGTGTTCACTTTCAAAAAGTAAAACACCCTCGGTGTGTCAAAATACTGGTGTGTTCGCAAATGGTCACCGTCTCTTTAAAAACAGCAAACGTACAAGATTTTCTCCCTCTTTGCGGCACAGCATTTTTTGCAGAGCTGGATTGCAACTTTGCCCCACCCCGTCCGACCTCGTCTCAGTGACAAACACAACTGCCGTACCAATGGCATAGACGTCCTTAAACCCATCGACTCGGAAAAAGGAGTTCACCCGAAGTTCACCGTTTGTTGTCATGGCTGCACCTGCAAAGGGAAGAAGACACAACTGCCAGACTTCTGCGGTTCCACAAAGTTTCACACACAAACGATGTCCAAATTCCGCCATTTGTTTCATTCAATCAAATTCTGTCGCACAAACCGAACTTCTGCTCATATGCGTCACTGTTGATCTTCAACCCAGTGCACGACAAAACCAGATCCGCGTTCACTGTGCTGCCAGAACTCGTCACCAGATCTCCAGAATTTGGGTCCTCAACCACCTTCGTTCCTGGAAAGAAAAAAACAAGTGCGGTCGGGGTGTTTTGCCAAAGCTTGTCAGTTTCGTCTTCGTACCGAACGCACACAAGGATTGTCCTGCCAATGTTTGTGGGCCCTCCCTCCGTGGCGAACCCAGGTTTGCTCGCACCGACTTGCTGAAACGTCGCTGCAGTATCACCGTGCTAACTCCCCTGTCACCCAGGTGCGCTGCTTTTGTGAAGCGGCTGTCCTGGACACTGTTTGTTTGCCAGGCTCTGCAGCACAGTGCATCCACAGAGTACACCGGTGAGTACAGCACGAACCCTAACTTTACCGTGCATAAACGACCAACTTACCAACAACCGTCCGCACCCTCAGTGTTGATTTCAGTCTTTTTAACACCGTGTCTCGAAATAGCTGAGGAACGAAACTGTAGTCGAGAATTTGTTTTCCACTGTGGTACAAAGTCACCTGCAACAAAGTAACTTCTTTCACCAACATCTAAGTGAACGTTCGAATTGAAGTATCTCGAAGTGCTCGCAATGCAGCCGTTTCTGCTGCGCCGTCCTCACCCTTTTCGCCGGGTACGCGTCCGCTATTCCGGCGGCCATCTCGACTCCGGCGGAGCCTCCACCGATCACCGCGACCTTCCCCGCGCGTTTCACCTGCAGTCAGTTCACGCTGCGTTTGTTACAAGGTGGAGAGTTCTTGCACCAATTTCAAACAAAAGGAGAACGCGCACGGCTTTTGGTGACCGCCCTTGTCTACAAAGTAATCACTGGTCATTCCACTTCAAAGCACCCAGAACCAAATGTGAGTCCACCCCTGAGCCGCGGTGGCCTCACCTTCTGCGCCAGAGCCTCGTACTGCGCCGCAGCCTCTGTCGCCGTCTGTCGGTCCAGTTTCGTCGGGAACGGACCGGTCGTCCCAGTCGCGATCACCAAAGTGTCATATCGGATCTGCAATGTTGTTCAGTGGAAGAATTGATTTCGTTCACCATGAGAGTTCTCCTTGTGTTTTTGCACTTGAGAGAAACACACCTCTTCACCAGCAGAAGTGGATATCTTTTTCTCTTCCGGGTCGATGTGAGTGACTCTGCACTGCTTGAAATGTTTCCCCAACCTGATTTCCAGAGGGACGAACGATTCCAGAGAAGAACCTGAAGCAAATGTCCTGATCGTGAAACTTGTTTCTGTTCAGCTGCCTGATAGCAGTGAGCGAGCTCCAACCTTCTTCCATGCACAGGTGCACTCCTCTGCTCCAAAGGAACATTCTTGACGCTGACGGACACACACGCGCGCGCACACACACACACACACACAAATTGCAAAAGCAAGGGGCCCTGGGTTGAAATCCCTGTGAGGTCAAACGAAATGTTTGAGCCAAAACTTCAAACAAATGTTGACAAAGGCTGTGCTTGCTGCCAGGCTTCACTTCTTTCTTCTTCTTTTTGATGGTCGCGGTAGCGGCCATCTAGGTCCCGCTGTTGGCTTAACCCTTAGCATTCATGTGTGCGTCTGTCCACACTTTGGAATGTAACCTCCCCCCCACCCCCCACCACCACCAGACCCC
>JAAUXT010134355.1_pt1 | contig 19811 bp, 14 predicted proteins | sample 7278171 | NCBI WGS metagenome assembly JAAUXT01 (sample SAMN14350112, study PRJNA611818) | marine sediment metagenome | isolation source: surface marine sediment (1.8m) | place: French Polynesia: Moorea | collected 2018-08 | reverse complement strand
CCACAAAAAGGTTCCTGTGAAATCACACAATGACTTTTCGAGACCTTTGGTCGAGAAAGGAGTTGTGTGATTGAACAGGAACCATTTTTGTGCAGTGTGAGAACCCTGTCTGCTCTCCTTGGCGCATTGTGTATGATCAGCACTGTCCTGCTGTGTCTTATGTTCAAGGTTCAAGGTGGATTCACACAGTTTGGTTCGGAACAAACCTCCAGGACCCCGGCGCCGCCAGTCTGGTCGCCCTGGATCCATCCCTGATGTTCATTTCTGCAGTGGACAAGAAGTTCGTTTTGTCTGCGGGGGACATTTACACGCAACAACACACTGCAGACACAGCGCTGTAAAACACGTGGAAACACCTGAGATCCGCCAAATTGCATTTCGCCGTCAATTGGGCTCACCGCCGGGCACAGCTAACCCAATTGGGGAGCGCCTCTATGATATATGGCGTTTGTCTGTGCGGCGTGCAAAATTGCTTCTGATGTCTTGAGTGTTTCGGTACAAGCTGAACAACGAATTTTCTCGCAGGTAACGATGCCTTTTGGTAGAAGCGCAGCTGTGAACGGAGGTTAGGTTCGTGCGTCTCCACCGCTGATTGCGAGGCAGTCTGAGAGCGAGTCTGAGCAATCGAGTGACGGGTGGTTTGTGCCCTCATCTGGTTGCACTGAGCACAATGTACGAGTAGTGGCTTGTTGACGAAGAAAAGCAAAACTTCTGTGTCACCGAGCTGCACGCGCTTGGCCTCAGCCGCTCCTGAGCTCAATCATCGCGACTGCTCATCCAGTCTCATCCCTGCTCAACGCTCGAGGCTGGAACTTGATTCTCTCAAATTAGCAAACTTCAGGTGACGTGGATTGGATAATGATTAAAGTGGAGAAAGTTGACAGGACTCCTTCTTTCTCCGTGTCCTCGTTGTGTGAGAGGATCTAGCTGTCCACACGCACAGACACCTCATCATGAGAGAACGATCCTTGACCGACAGCTAATGAGTGTTTTCAAGTTTTCGTGCTGAAAAAACAACAGAAACAGGACGTTGCAGCCAACGAGTTACTCGTACCGCTCGAAAACGAAGATTGCAAAGAATCCTTGTTGTTCGCTCGCACACACCACAAGAGCGCATGAAGTTTCTCAGGATATTGGGGTGGAAACGAGGAGAAACTTTCCAGGTCAAGCAAAGACAGGGCTTGTGTCACCCCCTACGAAATGTTCATGTTCTTTCTATCTCACGTAGATTCTTCCGTTGTCCTGTTCTTTCTTCCTTCTCTGCTTTCTCTGTCCCTGATCTGTTTCAATCGATCTATATGTGTCGCTCGGTCTCTTTGTGTTCTCGTCTCTGTCTTATTTTCCATGACATGTCCCACTCTGTCCATCCCACTCTCCTTTCCCACACCTTGGAAACACGCGTGCAATGTTTTTCCAACTTCATGATGAACAGATCAAGCCCAAGCTCTCTTCGAAACCCAGAGGGCCGCTACTTCATGCTTGACCAGCTTGTTCAGAACAAATATTCTCGCAAGGCTTTCCCATGAGACAAACGATGAAGCGGACATTGTTTTGGACTGCCCCTGTTTTCTTTTGTTTGCTCTTCCAAATCAAAGATTTCTCCATTTCACTTTGATCTCCCGAGATCTTGCGCCGGAAGTGTGAAGCAACAACAGCTTCCGCCTCGCAGACCACGGCCCCTCAGTACCAAGTGTCTTTTCCCCCTCCTCCAGCCATCCCTCCACGCCTATCTGACTGCAGTGTTTCTTCACATTGTTTCAAGCTGTTGAAAAGGAGGCCGAGGCGGGTCCGCTTGGTTAAATATTTGCCGACGCCAGAAGCTGAGCAGTTGATATGCAAGGAATGAATCAGACATCACTTCATCGCAACTTTGTTGGTGGCAGGGAGTCAATTTGCAAGTCAATTATGCGCTACAGTGTTTTTGCCATGTAAACACCAGACTTATGGATTGCTGGCATCCACAGACATACACAGAGTGAAAGTGATACGTGCCAGCAGGCGTGAAGTTCTCCACGTCTCGGGTCTCAAATCTATCAAAGCTCATGGAACGAGATACGCTAACATGATGCTCGCTTAGCGTGGGTTCGTCCAGCAAACACGACAAGCACAAAGAACAAAGAAAGTTGTCCCCATCAAAAGCACTGGTCATGCCACGGATCACCGTTAAACTGAGCCTGGCTTTTCAATCCATAGAATCTACTTTCAAATTCGGAAGAGTTCAGATCTATCGTGCCAGGTTGACGAGAACGCGAAGACAAACGAAATCCACCATGAAACAGTTCTGAGTTCCCTGGGAATGGAATGCAGCCCTTTCTCGTGTTTCAAGCTGTCCGGTGTTCACGTAGACCTGCGAGCGAGCGTACACACGCCTGCGAAGCTGGATCAACCAACTCAACCAAACCCGAACAAGAAAGCGACTTCAGCACACTACGTTTTTGGTGGATCTCTTTGTTTTTGGTGGGTTTGTTTCAAGACGACATGACAATATTCTCGTCTGTCCACTCGTGAATACACACATTCATTCAAGAGACCAACGGACGGGTGGGAGTGGGTGAGTGAGTTGCGAAACCTGATGGAGACCTTCAATGAAGGCACTTGTAACACAACACGGAAGTGCTCACGATTCCTTCTCTGAGTCTGTTCACCGAGTGAACCTGTCGTCGGACGACACGCGGACGTCAGTGGCTCCGGGCCACTCATTACCCTCCAACCCGAGCGGGAGGCGCCGATGATCGCAGCTCCGCGTTGGATTTCTCGCGATGAGTCTCTCTGGGCCATCGACTTCCGGATTCATGTGAAGGGATTCAGGTCTCCGGGGGGGCACAATCCGACTTTCCAAGGCAGTGACACAGTTGTTGCTGCGGACACCTCGAAAGTGGACAAACATAAAGTCTGGACAAACAACAGATACGAGGGGGTCTTCAAAAGAAACCGCTGCAGCGCAATTTTTCGGGTTTTTTCGGAGTGGTTTCTTGTGTTGTTCTTCATTGCCTGAGGATCACAATTGATCTGGTCATTCCAAGCTCATGCCAAAGATCGAGGTCAGTCCTACCAGGTCAATTGGTACGGCGAATGATGCGACACACGAATCTTTTGAAGACCCCCTCGTACGTGTGTGAGTTTCTCCCTGTTCTCGTTTCCTTGAATGCAGATCTGGATCAACGAAGGTGTTTTCACTCGCAGGTCCTGGATCCAACAGCGGGCCTGGGTCCTCCAGTTCTGCATGGTGGATCCGACAGACGTGCTGCGTTTTTGACGAGGGGATTTACACATCACGGCGATGGTCACAAAGACCTGTAATCCTCCCAGAAGGGTCCCAGTGCGAATTTCGGTCGAACAGATTGGACCTTTTGGTATTCTTTGCGGATCTCTAGCGGAACAAGCGCAAAATGTCCAAGCATTTCACACTTCACAAATTTGCTTGTGGTTTTGCACTTGTTATGTCTCGCTTGACCCGGATCTGTGAAAATTGCGACCAAAATCCGGTTGAAGTTTGAAAATTTTGTCTTCAATGGCATTGAATGAGTTCCCAAAGCTGAAACACCGTTGGCTTGGTTTTGTACAAATCTTTATTCACTTATCAAATTTACATTGCACAAAGTGAGAAAACTGAAGGAGTCCCATGTTTGACCACATCTACACTCTGAGCCCAACACAGTGAAAAAACGGTATCGACCAAACTTTTACTTCTCACCCTAGATTTCCATCTGTTGCTTCGCACGAAGACATCTGGAAACGCATCACATCTGCAGAAATATCACTAGTATTTACACCATCTGTGATTCACGCCTATGTACAGTGCTTTCATTGTTCAAGTTTCGTGAAATGGAGCAATTCGAAAGCAGCGAGCATTGCAATGAATTGTGTCCTCACTGCAAATAGGAACCAGCGAAGCGATCTATAACCCGTTTGAAAATCGCAAGAAAAGGCTGCAGGAGATTCTTGTTTTGACGCAGATGTTTGTTGGTCAGGTATGTCGGATGAGCTGCACGACGAATCAGGGACAACGTGCGTTGAGCTCTTGATGTTCGAGAATTCACTGCAAACGCCTTGACCCAGTGAGCTCAGGTTCTTTTTGGACCAGACCAACCAACGAGTGAACGAAAATACTGTATTGAACTTTCATCTTCACTTCACCTTTTCACACAAGGAAAAGGATCAGGTTTCGCGTGTGCACAGCAGAAATGCAATCCATGACGACCAATTTCAACGCACATTTGTTTTCAATCTGTGAGAGAATCCTCCACGTGAAAAAGAGACAATAATTGAGCCGAGATGCAATTTCTCAATGTTCAGAACCACCACAAACACACCCAGAATTTCAGGAAGCCAACGAAGCACTCAACTCTCTTCGCGTGGGAGCGTCACATCGCATTCTGCACTCACATCTGGGCTTCCCTCACCCAATATGCAGGTAGGAACATCACACACAATTGTTCTGCGACAATTTTTCACCAGACTGCGGCAGCACTGGGTAAGAAGTGTTCTCTTCTCTCAAGTTTTCAAAACTTTTTGCCTCGTCAAGCTTGAAAGTACACAACGCAAGGACTCGGCGCTGACGCGATCCTTTCCACACACGTACGAAGAGAGGAGACTGCGGAGACTGCTACTGCACAAACAGACGAAAGGACGGTGCTGCGCTGGGTGCAGTCTTTGGGAGGGACAGCAGCAGCTTCAGTCGTCGATGCCCCTGCCGTCCATGTGGCCCTCTGACGCCACCTCGGGGTACACGTACAGAATGACCACCGTCAGCGTCACGATGGCGATGACGAAGATTATCAGCAGGAAGCGATCCACGATTTTCGCCACGGCCTTCCATTCCTCTTTGATTTCCTCTCGCTTGATGTTCCTCCGCATTTTGGTCGTGATGTCTCTGCGGAGAGACAAATTGAGAAGTCAAAAAAGGAAGCAGGGGTTACTTTGTAAAACAAACGTGTTTTGAATGTAGATCTGATGAAAACCTGAGTGAATTGAAACTGAACCTATTGTGCGTGTGGGCTTCGTATGGAACGCGTAGGCTGCAACATTTTCGGATGTTTGTCGTGCAAAGTGCGGAACGTCCCACCGAGGGAAACGTGACATTTGAATAATAGATTTGTGAGGATAAATCATTCAAGCATCTCCAAAGCCGTGAGCTGTTTCATGTGTCATTCATGGACCCACCTTGTTCGGTCCCGCTTTTCGCAACAACCAAAATACTTGTTTCGCTTCTTTTGGAAACATTTGTTGCGTTGACATTCAACCACCACTGTGGACGGCTTCGTTGCGGCCAGTCAGTAAAGTGAGAATGGCTGTCTGGAAAGGGCCTCCCATCAGACATGGCTTCCTTACAGAACGTGTGTGAGAGCGCCCCCTGCTCCCCCTCGCTTCACGACGTCGCTTACCTCAGATGCTCGAGGATCTCCTCGAAAAGCGGCTGTTTCTTCTTCGGGGCCATGACGGACTCGAGATCGTCGTACAGACCCTTCATCTCCTTCATCATGGAGGTGAGGCCCGGAGCACCCTGCGCGCAACAACACTCACTTTTTGTACTCAGTGGCGGATCCAAAAAGGGGAAAAGGATTCTCTATCGCCCAGGTCGCCCGATCCTGACTGACTTTGAAAACTTGTGCAAGCCTGCAGCTGATGCGGTGTGAGGAGGAATTGAGTTTTCGAAGGTCAAGGGGCCGGGCCCATGGTACTCTTATGTCACTGGTCATTGTCAAGCGTCACAGAATAATCACGCACCTATTTTGGGACAAGCGGCACTTACTTTTCACCTGCACGGCACGAGCCGGGCACAAAACAGTCGCGCAGCAGCCAGAAAAAACCTACGATGGGACGTGGGCCTCGCATATGAGGGATAAATAATTGAGTGACCTGGAGTGACCACTTCACTGTGTGTGGAGCTGCTAAACTTGGGCGCTTTACCATGTCAAGGGCTCATTCACGTCTGTGCGAAGCGATGTCACTCGGCTGGGAGCAAAGGTTGCGTTGCGAGCAAGAGGGAAAACGTTGGGGTCCTGTGTTTGTGGGTGGATTACAAAGAGAATTTTTTGTTGGAGTACAGTGTGTTTGTCTCTTTTGTTGACAAAATACCGTTTCGGCTTCAAATGTTTGGTGTTGAACCTGAGAAGCACTGTGGAATCTTCTAGAAATTGTCCGTGTTTGTGTGTGAACTTGTGCATTTGTTGCCCGTGCAAACTTTCCGACACTGAGATTGTCCCATCCTCCCTGTCATAGATCTGTGCTTACGTTGGTGTTGCTTCGCAGGCCGCAGGTCTCCTCCTCGCAGAAGGAATCCTGGGGGCCGAAGCCGCGCGCGTTCGGGTGGCGCACCGTGCTCATGCGGCCGTGCGCGATCTGGAACAGCGACGAGCTCTCCTTCTGGTACGGCGTCGTCACGCAGATCACCCGGGCCTGCAGAAACAACAACACAGCTCATTTGCGGTGGGCCACGGTGTGTGGACAAAGTAACATTCAGAAACATTGCACAGTGCGTCAGGAAATCTTATCCACCAATCAGAAAAAAGACAATCCGGCAAATTTTCAGCTGCACCGAGTGCAAATGGAGACGTCACAGAGACACCAGACACCTAATTGTCGACGTCAAGTTTCTAGACACTAGCATGGAGTCAGCTCACTTTTCTCACAAAATTCGTGACAAATAAGGCGTGTGCTTCGGTCGCAGCACGGTCGTTGTCAAAGTGGATTGCTTGCCCTGGTGTGAGCGCTTATCTGCATGATGAAGTCGCCCGCTTTGGTTGCGCCATGACAATGAAATATGCATCGCAATGTGAACTCGACTCGTGCGAGCTGGGCAGATAAGAACGCGTCTCCCACCTCCAGGACCGGGTGTTCGTGAGGTGATTTTGCTCGAACGGCGCGCGTGTGGGCCAACGCCATCGAAGCCAAAACGAGGCCTCGAGCGTCCAGCATAATCACGTGACCATGACACAGCTGCTCACCAATTGAATTCACATCCACAGCAACCAGGTGTGTTGGTGCACGTCTGTCTTTTTCTCTTTCTTTCTCTCTTTCTCTCTTTCTCTCTCTCTCTCTCTCTCTCAATCTGTCTTTCTCGGTCTCTCGCCTCTCTATCAATGTCTGTCGATGTCTCTCTCCCCTCTCTCTCACTCTCTCTTTCTGTGTCTGTAGTGAGATGGTACGTACCATGAATCCGAAGGCGAGTCTGCGGAGCCACTTGGGCACCGGGCTGGAGGGTTCGTGCCAGTGCAGGTCGAGCACGACGACGCTGATGAGGATGGAGATGACCGTCATCACCATCACCATGATCACATACATACCTGCAACGACCAGCGTTCTGCTCTTGAGGTGGGAGAAAAATCAACGTCAATCTCAGAGCACGACCAAATCAACTGTGAACAGTGGCATTCTTTGTATGCGGCCAGATATGGGCTGCGAAAACACGCACGGACATGACAAGAGGGCCATTAACGCAATCAAACCCTGTCTGCGGGACACTGAAAGAGAAATGAATGGCTCCGTCTTCATCAATCTGCACGATCAACGGTGGGTCCGCGGCTCCTGGAAGATTTAAGACGGACGAGGCGGACACCAGTGAGCCTGTTTTGGAAATGAATCTGTGGTGAGGAGGAAGCGGGGGGTCTCATAAATAGCCAGTTACACACGCATCGAGGCGACTCCTCATTCAGGAGCGCGCTGATTTACGGCGAGGGTGTCCTCTAACGAGCAGCGTCTGTTTTTGACATCATCATAGGTGCGTTTCATTATTCTCGCTCGGTGAGTACGAATTGAGCCGATTATGATGAACTGGATACGAAACGGCTCATTTACCCGGCAGACGCGTCCACTCGATTCAGCGATTTGTTCATTCATTTGACAGGCTCATCGCTTGCGTGAACACTGCGCACAGGCATGTGCGTGCATTTGAACACAACCAAATTTTTTCGGACTGACACATATATTTTTTGTGGACACGTTCGTTTTATTTTCACATGTCAGCGAAGCACACATTTGAACATGTTTTCTTCACTTGTTCTTTCGCTTTGTTTCCAAAGTAAAACAGATGCAAGTCTACCTGGTATGTTTCTTCTACAACTTCTTCAGCAAATGTCTCACAAAAACGTGAGTACTTTCTGACGGACATGCACAAATCAGGGGCACGTTCAGTGGTGTTTGTCTCGCTTGTGTCTCTGCAATTGCCAAACCAGTCTCAACTGGGCTTTGTTTTATTGGGGTTGCAGCTGGTCGGAAAAGATCGACGAAGCGGGGACCACAAGCATTAGCGCCTGGAACTGAGGAAGCGAAAACATGATGGGACCTACTGGAGACAAATCTGTCCGGCTTGTGACAAAGGTTTCTGGCTGTGACAAATCCTGAACATTCGCTCAGGTCTTTAAAACGGACAGACTCAAAAGAAAAACTTTGGCGCCTCACTCGGAATCGTCAACAAGACACACTCCACACACCCTAACGGGACACAAAGTGCACGGATTTCTACATGCAGTCTATACTCTAAATCACAAATGTGGACGTCAACATGGTGTGCGGGCTCATCACCCCCACCCCTCAAAAATCAAGTACGTCAGTTCACTTTCTCCTTTACGCTTCGCTGGAGTCTGAGTCAGTCTTGGTCACGAAGGTCTCCCCCAACTTCTTTTCTTGTTTCTATCGAGTTCACTTGCCCCTTCCGACTCCAACCTTTCTCTCATTCTCTGCTGAGTGCAGAGTCAAACTGGAGTTTGCATGCTACTCTCCTCGCATCGGAGAAGACGCAACGGTCGGCCTGGAGTCAACACACACATATTGCTGGCCTTTTCTTCCAGATGTACAAAAATTAGCTGCGGATAAAAAGTTCCGGCTTGTGGACCCTGCCATCCCCGATACATATCGATGTAAATTACAGACAAACACATCTCTTGGCCTCGCTGATACATTTCCATATCCAATAGAGTCTACAGTTGCAAAAGAATTGCAGAATTCAGACGCGGAGAGGAGGGACTCAAGGAGGGACTCAGGCGCCCGACTCCTCATAGTCCCTGCTTTTCGCCAGGGATGAGGAGACGACAGGGTAAATGTACAGTATGGTGACGGTCAGGGTGATAATGGCGATCATGAATATGATCAGAAGGAAGCGGTCCACAATCTTAGCGACCATCTTCCATTCCTCCTGCACTTGCTCCCTCTTTATATTCCTCTTCATCTTGGTGGTGATGTCCCGCAGATGCTGCAGAATCTCGTCGAACAGGGGCTTTTTCTTCTTGGGCGCCATGACCGCCTCGAGATCATCGTAGAGGCCCCGCATGAGGCTGTGCAGTCCCACGATGTTGTTCTCGTTCAACAGATCGTCGTCGTCGCAGTCGTCCGCGGCGTTCTGGTGCACGAGCTTCGGCGGTGGCGCCCCCGGGAGCCTGAGGCGCCCGTGCGCGATCTGGAACAGCGACGACGACTCGTTCTGATACGGCGTCTTCATGCAGAGCAGTTTGGCCATGAAGCCGAAGACGAGACGACGCATCCAGCGGGGGACCGGGGACGAGGGCTCGTGGTGGTGCAGGTCGAGCACGATGACGGAGATGACGATGGAGAACGCCGTCATCACCATCACCATGGTCAGGTAGATACCTACAACAGAACAACACCGGTGTGAAACGCCAAGAAATAGCAGCACAGAAGAAATCAATGGAAATTCATCACGTGGCGTTTATTGGGGGGATTTTTCGCCGGAGATTTGTTTTGTCACTGTGAAATAGAGATGGCCGTGGTGAGATATGAGACGTTATTTCCTGTGCATAGGATTTATCTTCTCAGCTCCACACAAAGCGGTTCTCACGTTGGGGCTGCAGCGCCGTCCATCCAGAATGCGACAGGCATCTGCAGGTCGCTTCAGCATTGAATGTACAAAGCTGCTCCCCCAAGTGTGAGAGGAAACCCAGCCTGTCCACAGTGGGGTTGCAGCCTCATTCACTGAATGCTGAGTTCCACTGCAGCGTTGCAGCCCCCGTGAGAACAGGGTCGAAAGCTGGACAGACACGACGGGAGCCCAACATGGCTGTTTACACCACACAAACACAAGTCTGAGAAATCTGATTAAACTCAGCGCGTTTTCGCACCAACATTTAATCGTTTGTGTCACACAACAAAAAAGGAGCAAGAAAGCCTCGAACTGGACACGAAGCAAACGATTTGGTGATCCGACCGAGGAAAGGACAAAGAAAGAAACATTTTCGTGTAATCAGAGGATCTGGTTCTGGGACAAGAAACAGAATTATTGATGACAAAAGGACTTTGAAATAATACAGTCACAGTCTCTGCATTACCTGAAAGTGGAGAGAGATATCTGCTCTAGCTGAAAACAAGGGGAATCCTGTGCTGCACCTGGAGCAACCTTGTGCTTCCCTGGATACTTCGTGCAAGTTCGAGGGAATTTAACTTGAGCTGTACCACCAGAATGGAGAAAAGAAAAGTTCCCTGGAGAAGGTAGAAATCATGTGTGAGGGAAATGATGACAAAAACGAAACAAGGCAGAACGTCCCCAAGACTGTGGTTGAACCTAAGGGACAGAAATCTAAAATAGAAAGAAATATCAATGTCCACTTACCCTCTTCTCATCAATGACATGTTTGGCCGTTTTGTGCTTGACTGTCTAAACACCGATAAAACACTGCGACGATAAAACACTGCGACTTGGCTTGAGCAAGATAAATCACTATGCACAGTTACGAGTGAAACGTAAATGTTTGATGAGCGAGTGGCGAAGGCAAAAAGGACATCGCTTCAGGGCGAGAACCACGCACTTTGACAGGTTCCTGCAGTGTCCATTTCTCATGTGTAAACACACAGACAATCACAAACAAACATCCTGAAAAAGAAGACGATTTGTTGAACCGGACACAAACTGAGTGATTCGGTGCTGTGACGCAAGAACTTCAGTTGGAACGCCGTTCAGTTTTCATTTTTTGAAGAAATCATTGCGTGCATGAATGATGACCACGAGACAGATGTGAAAACGTGCTCAAACAATTGGGGTCTTTTCACGCTCAAACTGGGAGGGCTCGGTCCGCCATGAATCATACTCCAAACCCGATCATGACAAATTTTACAAAGCCAAGAGGTTAATCTGCAAGTGCAAAGCCAATCTTCCATTCGTCCACCAAGTGATCCATTTCAGCGGGTGGGTTGACCGGCACACAATCTGGCAGATGAAAACCCCCGGAAACCCATAACTCACCCACGTCTCAGATCCGGGTCCCTAAATTCTCCGCTTCGTTCTCAAATGAGGTGACAGAAAATTGCTTTCCATCAGCATGATGAATTTTCAACACTCTGTGGTTGTTTTTCCAAAAAACGTTATTCGGCTTGTTTTGGAAGAACTTTCTTTTGAGAAGACTGAACTTGACCCACGGAGGAAAGAGCAAGTGTTTGTTCAAGAAAGAAGACTTGCTCTTCCTTCTGGTGTAAAGTTTGCGAAAAAAGTCAAACGAAACGAGTTGTCTCAGCTTTCCTCAGCTCGAGTCAGCCTGTCGAAAACTAAGGCATACAACCATGCATTTGCGACCACGACTGAAAGTCTGTCGCGCTCGGGGTGTGGTTCGTGGTGGTACCAGAAGAGTTCCTTCAGCTCGTGCACGCAAATGAGGGAGGGAGGCCAGAGGCAGAGGAAGTACAAGCTCCCTGCGACCATGGGAGGGGAAGAGGTCATGGTATGTTGTTGTCTGATGTGGGCTCAATTTTCCATGCACCGTCATTCTCCAACAATCCCTTCCCGCACAAGCTTGTCAGAAACGCAAACGCCATGCATCAAATTCTGTGAGCATTTCAACAGAACCCTTCACCTGAAACAAATTTCACAATTCCTGCGAAGTTCCGTGCGCTTCCAGTAATGCATTCGTTTCATCGAAGCTGTCTTTGATCTGCCTCGAAATTTCTTGGGGGGTTCAGAAAACCTCCACAGTTTGATGTGTAATCTCCTCTGTTGAGAGTAACTCAATTAAAATCGCTCAGATGTGTAAACCTCTTTGTCGAGTGAACAAGGCTGGCAAAACGCCCCGAGGCGAAGTTATCTAAACTGTACCTCATCAGCGCGAGCTCAATGAAAACACAGTGCACACTGGGGAAATCGCTCTTACCTATGAGTGGTACGTAGTCTGAAGTCTTTGGCACATTCTCGGCAATGAGCAGCAGGAAGACGGAGAATGAGAGGAGAACGGTGATGCCGAGGGAGACTTTCTCCCCGGAGTCCGGAGGCAGGTAGAAGACGAGCAGGGCGAGAATGGACATGAGCAAGCACGGTGCCACCACGTTGATCATGTAAAAACGGGGCTTTCGCTTCAGGTGCAGCACGAACTTGACGGTTGGGAACGTAATCCCGGGGTCCGACTCAAAGCTCTGGTCTATCTTCATCGCCTCTGTTCTCAGCACATCCCACTCGCCGTGCTTTTTGTACACATCCATGCCAATCTGACTCGTTCCGTTGAACAGATTCACGAATCTGCCGTCGTAGGTCCAGTCGACGAAGTCCATCTCGCAGCGCTGCGAGTCGAACGGGTAAAGCGTGATGTCGAGCTGGCACGACGTGACGAACTTGCCGCCCGGCACCCACTGGATGTCGCCGTTGAAGTCGACGCCGGCGCGGAACTTCTTGTCCGCCTGGTCGTCGTAGATCGCCTCAGCGCTGCAAAACAACAAGGAAAGCCTTCCGTGGGTGGGAGCCGAGAACAATCTCGAGGAAATGAGTTTGGGCTTATGTGTGGGATTTGGGATGTAAACGTGCAAAGAACTCTTGCTTTGAATATCTTCTCGTATGTCCTTTTACAGGAAGAGAAGGTTGTGTGCGTGGCGAAGTTTTGTCCGTGTGTTTTGCTAAAGACAGCAATGCACACTTGTACGAGGTTGTATCAAAGAATTCTGAGACTAAACTTCACTAGTTCTCGGCCGCGCGCAAGCATTTCTCTCAGTAAGTGTTTACAGCCTCAGAATTCTTTGGTACTACCTCGTATACCTGTGCTGTTCAGAGTTTCTTCGGAGTGAAAAGTCTCAAAGACAAAAGAGTTGAGTCTTGGGATTTGTTTTCTATTTTACGGGGTCGGTTGAAACTCAATCTCGCTACAAAATGCAGCCTGCAGCGGAAACCAGAACTGGCTTCATTCAACTCATGTCTTGACCTCTTCAAGAGAACACCGAAAATAGAAGCGAATGGACACATCCGAGGAAATCGGACACCTTATCATTGGATCTCTTTTATCCAGCTCTCAGTTCGCCTACTTTGCCTCACTTACAAAAATTACCCGCATCAGGAATCAAATTACCTGCTCCGAATCAGAGGCTGTTTCAGCGGCTCTGATTAAAGGGACTTTCTGACGCTTCTTTTCAGGGCAGCAAATTTACCGTTTCAAAGGCGGGTCCAAGACCGGATGTATCAGTTGACCCAATCTTTTTCGTTCGAGTGCTTCTTGGACAACTTGCGTGTGGCGCAGGCAGACGTGTTGTTTGAAAGTTTGGAGACCTTTCTCCGGTTTGCAAAGTAACTTCGTGTTCAATCCTGTTTTGATACCCACAAGCGAGGAAGAATTTCGTCTCAAATCACACACCATTGGCCCCACCTTTTCTGTCACCAACCAGACAGACCAGGCACTTCAGCACACTCGCCCCACCAAAAGTGGCCACACCGAACCCTCCACGCGCTCTCACTCAGCGCACCTGTTCTCGAGCCCGAAGTCCGGCAGCCACAGCAGGTTGGGCGGGATGATGATGCGCGACAGGTTCCCGTATTTCTCCGGCTCCCAGCGCAGAAACGCGTCGTGCCAGTGCTGAAACGAACACCATGGATGCAACACGATCACAATGTTTCTTCCGCAAGGTTGCAAGGCTCCGATGACCCCCAGCAAGCTGGAAGGGAAAGCTCGAGAAATGGTCGTGTGTTCTCGCAGCGTTTTCACGCCGCGAAAAATGGTGTTTTTTTGCGCAGATCTGTTTGGAACCAGACTTCAGGGCATGAAACCTTTTGAGCATGAAACTCAATACCCCAAGGGTAGAAAGCGTCCCCGCCCCCTGAGTGCGATGTTTTATGTGTTCTGATGTGGAAACTAATCATGCAGAAGTTGTTCATTTGCAGTGGATGAAGCAGCATTACCGAAAGATGAATGTGGCAAAAACTTGCTTCATTGAAATCTCACCTTCCTAAACTTGAGCTGAACATATTTTTACTGACATGTTCAGCGAAACGGACCAGTGGGCGCAGCGGCTCAGTGCCTCGAACAAGGTTGTAAACCACTCACAGGAGATCTGTTCATCAGATCCAGAGCGCAAGATGTTTGCACTTGGAGCCAGCTCCAATATCTCAGGGTTATTCAAAAGCTGATTACCGCTCATTTGAGCCTGATCTTCGGGGTTTTCATCCACTGTATGTCACAACAACAAATCTCAATCTGACTTGACTGGGGCACAAGGGAGTGTTCTTTTGAAATAACTCAGCGTACTCTTGACTTGTTTAGGAAGAGAGGGAAAAACACGCAAACAACTTACCACTTCGAGCCAACCGAACGTTGTCAGGACCTGGTTCTTCTCATCCTGAAAAAAAACACAAAACAAGTCGTGAAGTCTTCATTCTGAAATCAGAAGTGTTCAGGACCGAATCAAACACAAGAACAACCCCAAACCCATGCAACCCTCATAATGTGCGTGTGTTGGGGCGGCGATTGTTGGTGGTGGTGGTGTGTGTGTGTGTGTGTGTGTGTGTGTGTGTGTGAGAGAGAGAGAGAGAGAGAGAGAGAGAGTGTGTGTGGGGGGGGGGGGGGGGGTGGATGGGTGTGTGTGTGGGTGTGGGTGGGTGGGTGGGTGGATGGGTGTGTGTGTGGGTGTGGGTGTGTGTGCAAGTGTGGGCGTGTGGAGTGGGACAGACACGACACGGAGCGTTCATTGAATCCAACTCAGCCGCCTTTGTGCACACTCCCGAGAGAAGTTGACACGGATATGTATTGTCCTTTATGCGGACAGGCTGGCTTGACATTACCGCTTCATGATGGCAGTAATAACTTGTGTCACCAATCCCGTATTTTTATGCGGATGCTGTATCCTGGAATGCACGTCCTGGGAGCATACGCCTCCGCAGTTGGGCGGGATCGCTCAGTGCACGCAAAATGAGACAAACAGCCTATCTGCGGTTTGGATCAGATATTTTCTTGTCTGTTTGGACTCGAACAGATGATTTGTTGTGACCTATCAGACACCAAGACACACACGGGCTCAAAATGCAACGGGTCACCCCATCCCACTTGAATGTGGGCACAGCTTCTTTCCATTCACTCTCTTGTGTATCTGGGTCCTTCGCGGCTTTGGCATCTACGTTTGCGCACATTCAGCCACTTGGCTTCACACTAACGAGATTTGTCCGTTGCAGTTAGTCTCTTTGCCACAAATGATATTCATGGTTGTGTGGTTCACGAAGGGAACGGCCACCGCTGCGGAGCCACTGCGTTCGTCTGGTGATGGCAGATGAAAGGCGTCACGGCGGATCCAACCGCAGCTCCAGGAACCTCCGTCGTTGGACCCACCATCAAGGACGCATTCACATTCCGTTTGTAGCGAAACAAGTCACAAAGACCTTCGCTCTTCAAAACTGTTGTTGAGTCAATGTAGAAAAGCCGCCCTCCAGCACACATCCAGAATCCGCGCCTGACAAGCACTTCTCACCAAAACTGGTGCAAGATTTATGCCAATATCGCCTGGGTCTGAGGGGCATTCAAAGAAAAGCGTCAGGAAAACATTTGATGTAGCTGACAGTCAAGGAGGTGGATGTGATGTTTTGTCAGCAGGGGCTTCTCCATTTTTCTCTCCGACTGACGCATATGAATGGGTCCTACAAGAGAGAACTCTGCGAGAAGGACTCGACAGGGAATTCACTGCCAGGAATGATGGAAGACAGTTTTCGGCGCAGCAGAATGGCGCATGAAACCTGAAATCATTTTGGGAGCGCGTCTTACTCACGTGGAAAATTTCTGCAGGTTTATGGCTTGTGATTTGCTGTGAGAAAACGAAAATTGAACTTGAATCTCACCTGACACTCGGAAAACTGTTTCTTTTTCGCTTCACCGGCAAGCATTCACAGAGGTGTTTCCCTCTCACCCCGAAAAAACGATCTCGAGGCTTATTTTCTCTGACAAGTACCAAATTAAATTTCCACAGACAAAAGCCAAATTCCAATCTTATTTGACGTCTTTTAAATGCATTTTGAAATTTACCACGCGTTGCCAATTTGGATGGAAAGAAGAGGCACAAAACTTTGCTGACAGGAGCTGGTTGGAGAGTTGCCACAGGAGCGGTCTGACACATGCATTGGATTTCTGTTATTGAAAGGGATCAAGTGGGCCCAGTAAAGACACGTTCTTCTTGGTGTGCTTGGTTTGGATGTCATGAAACGTTGGAGCCTCATCCACACAAACACGCTGTCCGTCTTCCCGCTCGTACCTGGACGCACACTGTGCTTGAAGCAATCCTCCATCTCACTTTTCATTGCTCGTTAAAACGACCTCAAACACAAAAGAAAACTCTGGAGATTCCCTCATTGAATCTCCTCGTCAACCCAGGTAACGCGATATCTTTGCGCATGAACCTTTGTTGGAGGGAAGCCGCAGCGACAATGGGGCCGCCGCGCACAATGGGGCAGCGCACTTTGAAGTTCTCACGGACACGAGAAAATAGCTCGTCATCCGATTTCCGATCTCCAGTCCGACTCGCGACAAGGTCGTGATCCAGATCCGTAAACAGATCTGCTTCCTCAGTTTTACTTTCATGCAACAGTCTGAAAAGCGAATTTTGAGACGTAGAAAGATTTATTCGAGTCGTTTCACATGACTGTCAGCCATATATGAATTCGTAGCATCTCATCATTCATAACATTGGGTTTCAGAGGCAAGCGAGTTCTCTTGGCTTCAGACTGTGTCAGTTCAAACTTTTTTGAGGAAAACAGGAACGTGTGTGTGTGTGTTGCACGACATTCTGCTTTACATTTGCTGACTGCCTGGCTTCGTGTGGAAGTTTGACCAGGAATGTGTCTGGTTTGAAGTGGTCCACGGGCACAGTGGGCATGAAACAATGATGTGCACCCAAAATGCACTCCTCAATCAAACAGTTTTGTGGTGCTGTTTTATTCAACAGCAGCTGCATTAACAGCAGAGCGGTTCGCAACTTGCGCTGAATCTGATTGTTCTGTTGCGCCAGATGCTACGCTGAGTGCATGTCGCTTCCTGCAACTCGCAACACAAAGATCCCTCGATTCCTCGTGAACACTCAGGTTTCATTGTCCAAATTTATTCTGCATTATTCAAGCAGATCAGCAAGAAAGAACCTACAAATGCTCAGTGTTTTTATTTTACTTCTCGGAGCAAGATTCAGAATAACGAGACCACAAACGCTTGCGCCGTGCACGCAGACTCGTATTTTCGCCAAATCAAAGTTTCTATACTGGAGACGAATTTTCCCAGCACATGAGCAAGAACCTTCAGCTGGTCTGAGACTCAGTCGAAGATGATCAGCCGAAGAGCAAATTCCGATGCCCTGAACATACGTAAGTCAGCGGGTTTATCTTGTGCATAATGCAAGCTATTTGCCAAGAAACGAGAATCGTATTCTGTATCACACAGCTTCCAGTAAATTTCGCCTTGGAAACCTGAAAGCTTTTTGTTCGGCCACTGGTGTTTGCTTCACAGAAAAGGTACAAAATCTGTTTCGGCAATGTCGGAGTGGTCACAGACTTTGAGTGGAAGGAACCGTTGACGGAAAAAGTGGTGCACACCGTGGCTCCAGAAGCAAAACCTGAGAACAACGGAAGAACCATGCCATCGCTCGACAGCCTTTAGTGGTTTGTTTTTGAGAAATTAATTGAAGAAAAACAACAATAAAACAAACAAATCGACGAGATGATCAGCTCGTACTCGCAGCGTGCAGACATTAGAATCAGCCACTCTCCTTGCAAATTTTATCATTCGCACGGTGACATTTGAGTGCAGAAATGTGAGGTGCTCGACCTGCTGTGCCTCCTCATGTTGGGTCAGTGATACTCTATCATTGCCCTTCCTGCCACTAACTCGGCTACTTCCCATAATGAACGTAACGTCCACTTTGAGATGAAGACTTTGCATGGATAAATAATGCACCAGAACCTTTGCAAGAAACATTTGCATGGTCATCTTACAGTATTCCCCGTTGCCCCGCGAAACGAACCGAGGCTTTCAGGACACACCACTGAAACCTCAATTAGACACGTACTTTCTGGCTGCATGGCGCAACCAAACCCAATTACAGCACACAGAGTAGTGTCTGCAGTGGAGAGAGAACGAAGCCATAGCAGTTACAAATTGAGATGACTTGACTCTTGACACAGGTGAAAAACACAAAGCTTTACATGAAAGGCGGGTGTATCCAGTGTCTCCGAGGTTCTGCGCCTGCGCACCGTGGGGCCATTCATTAGACAGCGGATTTATGGGTTCGAGCCAAGGTCGGTCCGTGCAGCGTTGACCCGACCAAAGGTGCTGCTCCTGTGTGAGAGGAACACACTCACAGATTAGAGGGCATACCTGCACATGCCACCATCACTTTACATGATGTCCCCACTACGTTGGGAAAGAACAAACATGTCTTCAAAAGCCATGTCCGGTCAGATCTCACCCAAGATCTGAGAGAATCATGGACGTTTCAGGGACAGCAAGGCGGTCGTTTGTCCGGTTGTTTCAAAGCGTTGTTGATGTCCTCGTTCATCACAATTTTAAGGGGTAGATCTGTAATTTTCGTCCCACTTGTTTTGACCAGCGCAACATCGTTCCTTGGCAGTCGGGCCTGCTTTCACCTTGCGTGCTTCGTGTGCCTCGGACAGGAACACTCATTTCTCGCACGTTGATTCCAGTCATTTCCGGAATGGCAAGGCAAGGCAAGCACATGAACGTCAGCATAACTCAAAGGAAACCAGGAATTCTGAACACTCGGGACGAGTTTCTTCGCTGTCGTCTTCTGCTGGAGGTTCAGATGTGAATGCTGGAAGTGGGTGAAATAAAAGCCTCACGTACCCGCCATTCACGATCAATCACCTTCGTGGCTGCAGCTTCATTGACGGGAGGAGAACACAACAAGTCAATTTACAAATTTACAAATTCACAACGTATATACGTTAATCAGAAAAGCCCATCAACTGCCGTGCAGGAAAAGAAACATTCTCTTTGCGTGTTGTGACTGTCTGCCTCAGTGCGCGGCAGTTCTTCATCGGGACTTCGCTGTCGAAGAGCGCTGGTGGTTAAGACTCGCTTCTTCCCTATTCATGAGAGATTAGGGACCACCTACCTCGCAAGTCCCCGCACGAAAGTTATTTCCTGTCTATTTTTTCCGTGTAATCACCCTCCTCTGCAGCAAGTTCACTTGTTGGTTGACAAGTTATTCACATCGGAATCCCACGTGATTCGTTCTTTCTGAGTTGTGGCTCACCTTGTGCAGAGCAAAGCCAGAAGATTATTGCAATAACGGTGGACTGAGTAATGAGTAGTAGAAGTCTGTTCTGTTAAAACAACAATACATATCTGTGATACATTGCAGGATCAATTCTTACTTGGAAGTTGCATTGTTGGGTATGTTTTAGAAGCGCAAATAATTAAGGCGCTGAGTATCCGTGTGTTGAGAGTGTATGACAGAAAAAGACTGTACAAAGCAATAATAACTCAGTCGGTGAATATGTATGAATCAGTAGGGAAGTGTAAGTGCCCGGATTGAAGGAAGCTGTAGCAAGCGCGGAGTGAGTACTCAGGGCGCAGAGTGCGATCTCCTCTGGTGGACCCAACAGCACGGCACAAAAAGTCTGCGTTGGTTAT
>JAAUXT010140660.1_pt1 | contig 19813 bp, 15 predicted proteins | sample 7278171 | NCBI WGS metagenome assembly JAAUXT01 (sample SAMN14350112, study PRJNA611818) | marine sediment metagenome | isolation source: surface marine sediment (1.8m) | place: French Polynesia: Moorea | collected 2018-08 | reverse complement strand
GACTCACTCACTCACTCACCCACTCACTCACTCACTCACTCACTCACTCACTCACTCACCCACTCACTCACTCACCCACTCACTCACTCACCCACTCACTCACTCACTCACTCACTCACTCACTCACTCACTCACTCACTCACTCAATCACTCACTCACTCACTCACTCACTCACTCACTCACTCACTCACTCACTCACTCACTCACTCGTTGGGTTTTTGTCGTTTGTTCCTGGACCTCAAAATCAAACAGTGATCAGGAGAAGATCAGAAGATGGACCTCTTCACATGGCTCCGTCTCCTGCACGAATCCCTCCCCATCCAAGATCGTGACTTTTGTTCGCAGACCTCCCACGTGCAAGAGTCAAATTCACAGTGTTGTATGACTTGGGACTGTGGCTCAAATTGCTCCATAAACTGTAATAGAGATCCAACCCCTCAGAAGCTTGATCAAAACACATTTGTCACAGCTGAATCTCTTAAAGGAGAAGTGATCTCGTTTTGCAAAACATATAACTTTCGATCTTTTTGCAGAGATTTTAGTCTCTCGGCGTTAATTTGCTGTGGAAATTGAATGTCCACAGTGTAGATTTTCTCACGCATCGCTCTTAGATTCCAGTGACATTTCAGTTTGGTTTTTCGGCACGGACGAGATGAGCCTCCACCCCTGCTGTTGGTGTCCAGAATGGGCGCGTTCCGTCAAGGGTTTTCACACAGGCTGGGCGGCGTCAGAATATTTGACGCGCGCAGCAAACTTTTGATGCGCGGGCATTAAATTTAACATGACTCCCAATTGAGAGCACAAAAGAAAAGCAAAAACGGTCCAATCCGTTCCTGGCCTCGCGTCAAAATTTTGGCGCCGCGTCATCTGTGTGAAAAACCCTGATTTACGCGTCCGGCTGGCCGCTGGTGAAGTGGCGCCACTTGGCCCATGGGTTGGAGTTTGGGCAAAGTGGGCGAAGTCAGCCATTTTGGGCTCACTAGGCCAGCCGGTACACGACAAAAGGAACACACGAACTGTTCAAATCAAAATATCCAACGGCCATGTGAACTTCACGCGTGCGATTCGCCCAGTTGGCCAAAATGGTTGAATGGTCCAATCTCCAACCCAGGGACGATGGGCGTTGAGCGTCTTCGGCAGCGGCCATCCATAAGTGAGTGGAGCAAAGCTGTCGAGGTGGCAATACCACCGGAATTGAAGGTCCACGTGGGTCTGACACGGGAGTTTCAGCACAACGTTACCAAAACGTAGACGTAACTTGTGACGAAATTTCCCATTTTGGAAGAGTCCATTTTTGGGTAGAGAAAGGTCTTGCATCCCTTCCTTCCAATGGCTGGTACATATATTGGGAATGAGTTCAAGTCCATGAAATACTGGTCTGTACATTTATTGATGTGGACTGGCCACTTGTATGAATTGTGTCTGCAAAGGAAACCAAGGAAAGACAAAATTCCACATCTACAGTATCAGGTCAATCAGGTCAAAACCAACACCAAGTGTCTGGCATCTTTTCTCTCAGTGTCCCAAGTGAAGTTTCTTTGTGCTTGTGGTGAATGTTCTGCTTCATTGTATCACATACATTTTCATGTCAAGTCAAGAAGAAAAGCACTTGATTGATTTTCACATGAAAAGAAAAAAGATCTCAAAGAATGTCTCTGCCACACACTGTTTTCAAATCAGGAGCAGTGCTGTTACAACATGTAGTACGTACACAAAGTGCTTTCTGTAGTTGCTATTCCGCCCAAGTTTTTGTCTCTCAACCTGAAGGAATAGTGCGTTCCAGGTCATTGTGCCAGTATCCAACACTTGATATTATACCTCATACTTTGGCTCTCTGGGAAGAAGAGGAATGTCTCCCTCATACAAGTCCCAGCTTCCATCACTCTCACTGCTCTCATCAAATCCCCAGTTCACTTCATTGTGCTTCTCAGGCTCTGCATCTTGCTGCTTTTTCCTTTGTGGTCTCTTGATTTCCTTCACTTTCATCTTTGTTTGTTTCCTGGGTGATTGTTCTCTGACCTCTTGGACTTTATCTTCAGCAAAATCACCCACATTGATCTTGGGTCTTGCCCCAGCAAAGATACCTGCCTCAAAGTCATCCATTTGTCCTTCATGATCAGCTCTTGCCCTCTTTTCTCCATTGTCTTTTCTCTTAATTTTCACTGAATTTTCCTGATGTATTTCTGCCTGGACCACAAATGGACTGTCTTGATTTTTTCCTGATTCTGTAAATGAAGCATTTTCAGCCAAGCCCCAGTGGTTGTTCCCCTTTTCAGTAAATGGACAATCTTGAATTGCACCGTTCTCATCCTCACTCTCACTCTCTACCACCACTACTCTGAGTTTCCTGCCTCTGTTCTCCTTTTTTAACCTGACCTCCATGTCCTTCATTGCTTTGATGGTATCTTCTTGGATGTGTAGGGGCTCTTTCACTTGTTTCATCCTTGTCTCTGTAATGGTTTGTTCTCTTGAGACAGTTATTGGTTGCATTTCCACATCAGTACCTCTGTCTTGAACATTCAGAGGTCTGGCAGCTGCTAACAATGTGTTATCCATCTGTGTCTCTTCATTCTGAACAGATTCAATGTCCTCTTGAATATTTTCCTCAACAGGCACTCCTGTTACATTTTGCTTCCTCCAGCAAGTTTCAGTAATTTTCCTTTTCAATGTTTGTAACAGTGAGGTGCATTTGCTAGTGGGTTCTTCAACATCATTGTGATTGTCAGCATCCTTGTGATTTTCAACATTGTTGCAATTGTCAACATCATTGAAATTGTCAACACCATCATGATTGTGTTGGGGATCATTTTTTTGATCATTTTTTTGTTGCTCTTTCAGTTTCTGAAGTGGAACCCTGGGCATGGCAACCTGCAGTCTCCTTTTTGCCAAATACTGAAATTGATTTGAATGTAAAATTGAACTTGAGGAATTTTTTGAGAACTTCAAGAAATGACAAAAGAAAAAGAAAACCACAATCAAACATCAAATCAATTCTTTAAAATTGCAAAAACTTGAACATGACAAAAAGTATATCCAAAGTGCCTATTGGTTGTCAGTGCTTGCTGCCTGCATGGAACACATGGAATACTATTTGACTTACAAGATCTTTGCAGTTGATGTAAGTGTTGGTTTCCACATAATTCTTCAAATTTGTATCATCAATTTCACTGGCCTTAATCTCATCCAGCATGAGTGCAACAAGATATTTTCCATTCCTATTTTTGCTGTGTATATGAGCAAGTGCAAACTCTTCCAAGAGCCATCTTCGGGCTGGAGTTGGGTCATGGAGAAAAGCTTCCCTGTGAATTGTTGAAAAAAGAATGACAGAGGGAAACACCTTCATGGTTCTCATATTGTTTCAGTCAAGCAAATGACACTGTTTCTCTGATAACAACAATACTGTTTGACCCAAAGCAGTGTGGCCAACACAATAAACCATTCAACTAGTTTCTGTTGTGCTGTTGCCAAAGGTGAAAAGTGAACAAAAAATAACCTGGAGATGACAGCAATGGTCCTTCTGCTCTTTTCAATGGCATTCTGGATATTGGCCAAAATGCGCTGCCCTGGCATAAAATCTCTCTCATGAATACAGACAGTGAATCCCAACTCTTCCTCCAGATAAACTTGCACATGTTTTAGCATAAAATCTGTATCTGTATCACTGCCAGAATAAAAGTACTGGAATTTCAAAAGAGATATTCAGTCTTTCAGATGTTCATGCAAAGAATGCAATTCTGTTACTGGTTACCTATAAATGACAAATGCATCATACTCCAACTCATCCACATTTTCTGGCTCATCATCATTGATCAAGACATTGAATCGGAAGAACAAGAGAAATTTAATAGCATTCCATTTTCTGTTCATGATGATGACTGTTGTCATAAGCGTGAGAATAACAGTTCCTGTGACAATTCCAATCCAGATGGGAAATCTGACACATCCCATTTTAGTTCTGTCCAACTGGTATATTGCTGTCCCTGCAACAGTTGTAAATACCATTATTCTGAAATATTGGTGTCCCTGCAACAATTTTTATTACCATTATTCTGGTGAAAACTGGTACTGGCTTTGTAAACTACACTGACACTGACCTTTCCATTTCCCTGAGTAACAAGTGATGTTGTCTCTGTCTCCCACATTTGTGGCATTGAGCAGCCAATCTCTCATCCACATCATGTCACAGTCACACACAAATGGATTGTTTGAGAGCCAAATGGTGGTTTGAAATTTTAGAGCCTGTAGTAAACTTGGTACTTGTTGTAACATATTTCCATTAAGTCTCACAGTTTCCCTGTTGAGAACCAATGTTTTCATGGCTTGATCAGTTATTTGTGTGATGTTAGTTGCTTGCAAATTTATTGTTGTGACATTCACTAATCCTTCATCCACAGTTTGCAACTCTCCTATGTTGTTGCCACTCATGTTCAGCTGTTCAGTTCTGGGGAGAACTTTAGTTGGCAATTGTGTCATGTTTTTGTCACTGCAGTCAACTGTGTTGGCATCATCGTAAAAAGAATAAAAACAGAAGCATCTGTTCAGACATGGCAAAGGAAACTCTGAAAACAAAGAGCAAGGTCTTGCTGAAAGCACAATGAATCCTCAAATGACAAATTACATTTGGGGAAAAAAATTAGCAAAGATTCAAAGAAAGTGTGTTTTACAACAACCTCACAATTAAATTTTATCTTTGTGTAAGCTGCAAGGAAACACAGCTGATGAATGACTTGCCTGAAGCAAATGGAGAGACTTCTGATGTGAAGTTGACATCAGTTCCAACCAATGCAAAATGCATTGATGCATTATGAATCAAATTATCATCAACTTGAGTTACCCTTTCTGTTGTTGACTTGTACATTGTTTTCCACACATACAGAGTTACTGGAATGCTTTGTTCATCAAGTGACGAAAAACCCAATGCGCTTGGTTTCTCCATTTCAAGTTGATAAGATGTCTCTTTGGGCATGATGAAAACACTGTACAAGATTCTCAGATCTGTCCTAACTTTTGATATAACAGAAATCAGTGGCATAACATACGAAACACCCCCCACAAATGAACAGTTCTCTATGAGAGTGCGTGGATTGCCCAAGTACAAGGTGGATCCTATTGAACCTGTGTTTCCAACAAAGGATGTATTTCTGATGATCAGTACTGATGACTTTTGTGACGCATCAATGGCGCCTCCGTTACTTCCACTGTTGTTGTAGAAATAGCTGTTTGAGATTTCTGCTGAGGCACGCAACAATGACAAACCACCACCCATCATATTTTCATACACAGTGGCAAATATAAGAAGAACAGTTGCTGAGTTGTCAGCAACAATTGCACCACCTTTAGAAGATAAAATGTTGCTGTCACAATTTGTTTTGAAAAAATTGCTTTGTGTGACATGCAATTTTTGTGCTCCATAGAAAAATATGGCACCACCTGTGGGTGAGTGGTTTTCTGAAAATTCACTGTTTGAGATTGCAAATGCAGAGCTGTTGGCAAACAATGCACCCCCTATACCATTAGCTGTGTTTGACCTGAACATGCAGTTTTTCACAGCAAATTCAAGATTGCTTTTCCCAGAAAATATGGCTCCTCCTTGAGCAGATGTATTGTTTTCAAACAAACAACCACTGATTGTGATCAGTACCCAAGCCATTGTGGAACTCCACAGTGCTCCTCCCTGCATCCCAGCATTGTTGGTGAAGGAACAATGCATCATAATAAGGGTTTTAGCATCAAAAAGAGCCAATGCACCTCCCATTCCCATAGCTGGTGGCTTCCTGCAAAACAAATCACAAATCTGTGAAAGTGCTGACAAGCCTTGTAGCCTCAAATGTACAAACCCGCCAAGGAGATTGACATGACCACACAATCTTCTGATGCCTATTTTTCAGAAGAAGACTTGCCTCAACCCTGCAGAATTTCTGTGAAAGAAGCAATAGATGCATGAGAGAGAGCTCAAGCTATCTCCATAAATGGCTCCACCTGCCCCAGATGCAGAGTTGCCTGTGAAGTTGGTGTGTGATATAACAGTTTGATTGAGACATCGCACAGCTCCTCCCCCATCTGCAGTATTTGAATCAAATAGACAACTCTTGATGACAAGAGAAGGGCCAGCTATTGCCCCTCCAGTCATTGCCCTGTTTCTACTGAAAATTGAACTTTTGATTTGTATTGGCACATCATATGCTGCAACAGCTCCACCATGTCCAGATGCTTCATTGTATTTGAAAACACATTGTGATATCTCTCCAGTCACATTTCCAAATAAGTATGTATTTGTAGCCATCACAGCTCCACCTAGTGATGCCTGTTGCCCTGCAGCATGATTATTGATGAACATGGATGACTGAATTGAAAATGTTGTGACCTCTGTACTTATTGCACCCCCCATGTACAAAGCATTGTTTCCTTCAAAACTGCAATTTGTTATCCAAGAGTGACACCAAGCAAGGAAGATAGCACCTCCTCCAAATGTTACATAAGGCAATGAAACAGAGTTGTTTATGAAACTGTTCTTCAGTAAGATGAGAGATACATTTTCAGCATGAAGTGCACCTCCTCTAAATACTGCTGAATTGTTTATGAAAGTGCAATTGTAAATTATCTTCTCTTGTGTTGTTACAAGTGGTATATAATGAAAGTTCAGAAACTTTCTCATGATTTCCATTCTTTCTTGGTTTTCAGCAGTCATGTTCCATTTCTTGTTTATGTCAGGGTAGATCTTCTCTGGAAATTCTTCATCAGGATTCATCAAAAGTATTGCTGCACCATTGTTTGCAAAATTGCTAATGAATATGCTTTGTTTGATGACAACAACAAAGGCAGAGGAAATTCCCACTGCACAACCTTTGTTATGCTTAAAAGTGGCCCCACTTATCAAGATATTTACATTGGGTGCAATTGAAACAGCCACATTTTCTCCACTCACCATAATGTTGTCACTAAACTCAGAAGATAGGATGATGCCAACACTTTGCATTGACAGGCTGACCACACTGCCATTGGACAAAGCGTTGTTGCAGAAACAGGACTTTTCTACCTTCAAAACACTGCCAATACAAGCAATCAAACTGGGTATGGCATCTGACAAGGCTGGCAAGGTGGATGAAAATGAGTTGTTTTTAATTGTAGAGTTGGTGATGTTTCCCACACTCATGTGCTTGACTGTGACAAGTAGAGCTGCATTTGAAAGGAAAGTGCAGTTTGTCATGGAGAGTGTGCTTTGATTTGTTGCAGTAATCAGTGGAGCTATTGAAGTGCAATTCACAAACATCACATCACTGAAGTGACCAAAACTTCCATTCAGGATGATTGCACCACAAAAATGAAACATTGAAGATTGCACTGTGATTGTGCTGTTGTTGGCCATAATCAAAGTGTTTGTCTGGAGAATAGTTTTTGGGATTGTTTGGCAATTTTCCAATGTTGCTGAAGCTTCATTGATCACCATTTGGGATCATATGTGGCTTTTTATGATATGCAAATGAACATGTATGCTTGATAACTCTTTCTGCACAAGAATACTCAAATTTGCCAGATCACAATTCATAAAAGTAACATTCATATCCATTACAATCCAACATGATTTGCTGAAACTGACATCTACAGCATTTATACTTATGTCTAGTCCAGGCTTCAGTGGTTTACATGCAAATTTTGAACTCCTAAAAGCTTTACATTTTTCCTGAAAACACAAAGTAAAAACAAAAAGTAACAGAAGTATATTCAAAATGATTTCACCAAGACAGTGTGTTCACAAAAAAAGCCTTACTATTGTGCCTTTGTCTAGAAATAATGACTTGTTTGTCCTTATCTCCAGGCCTATTGTGGGAGGCTCAGCATAATACAACATTAAAACATGCAGGAGACTGAAACAGGCTGAAGCTACAGATTCTCCACAGTCACTGGTGTCTGAACCATTGTGTGAGACAAAATACACCTCAGACAGATTTCCTTTTGCCATTGGGACCTCTGTGATATGAAACAAACAGCAATCATTTTCAGTATTACAACCTGCTTTCAAAGTAAATACATCCAAGGTAATTGCAAAAGAATCATTTCTGTGTTGTCTGTAGGCTGTCTATCAGAGACCCCTGTCAAATTTTACGAAGCAAGTCCAATTTTGGTTTAATTCTGCTTGGGCAGTTTGCATGTGCTTGACCAATTCATGCTTGTAGACAATTCGAGGCTTTTGAGATCACCAAAAAGTCAAGCACAATCACACGACATTGGTGGAAGACCGTGAAGAATGAAAGCGACCAACAGTCCCATCAAAACCAATTGGAAAAAAACGGAAGTTGGGTTACATTTTTGCCCATGCCACTACTCACCGGTCTCACAGGGAACGTAGCCACGGAGTTCCTGTGCTTCCACCACGTCAGCCAAAACAAACAGGATGAGCACAATACCAAACATGGCTCTGGTGAACCTGAACACTCTGCAATGCACGTACACACACATGAATCAGGTGGAGTTTCAACAGAATGAACCAACGCAAACGTAAATGAACACTCAGGTGTCTCTGCAATGCTACAAGTTACATTTTTCAACACGTTTCCTATGGATCAAACGAACGTTATGGCGAGTTTGAGCAAACAGCCCGCAACCTGGAAACGCGAACGTAACTTTTGATTCTCACAGCATACCAAAAGTTGCAGGGTTGCGGCCTGTTTCCTCAAACTCCCTTTTGCAACTTTCATGACGTACGTCAACCCAACTTGTTTTCTGTGGGTTCAGTCGAATTCATTGAATTTTGTCGGCAGATGTGAAGTTCAGTGATCTGTACTCAATGTTTTAGAGGAGAGAATATATATGCTGAAGTAGTTGCTATGAACATAACTGAAAAAGTTGGCTTGATGCCAAGAAACAAAGTACGTTTGCGGTCACGTTCTGGAAGCTAAAACTCCCTACGTCTTCCAAACGAATGTTTTGCAAACATCGGAATGAAGCACTGATAACTTCTCAGGACAAGCTGAATTCATATGGAGATGCGGCATGCGTCATGCATTTTGCGGCACCATTGACTCCTGTGTCTGCACATTTCTTGCATCAAGAATCGATTCCCAGCGGCAAGCTAGCTGCGTCACATTGGGTGTCATGTCAAAGTTTGACGCTGCCCATGCCTTTTGCCGCAAAAGGCAGAACGCAGCCGCAAGCCACAGCTCTATATGAAGTCACCTTTGATCTCTTAAAAAATCACGCTGGGTTGTGGAAAACCCAGGGAAACTGTGAACCGGATCCGAGAAGAAATGAACAACTCTCTTGATCATCATGGACAGTCTCAAAAATTCAGATATGAACCTGAAAGCTCTTGTGACCATGATGATCTCGAGAGTTCTGATAACTGTTCCTAATCGTCGCTCACAGTTCGCTAACCCTGTCAGAACACTAAAAGTCTATCGTTGAATGAGAGAACAATTGGGAATCAGCAGATGCATGATGATGGCACAGACTTTTAGTGTTCCCTTCGTTCCTCAACCTTACCATGCGTTTGTGAAAAAATTGCAAAGAATTGACGCCCAGCCGAGCCCTTCTGATTCCGCATCCATTTCTTCAAATTTCCGTCAAAGCCAGTTGACTGACCCAAATCAGTTCGTCTGTCCAGACCTCATCTATTGTCATTGAAAGGTTCGAATTGTTCTTCGTCTCACCACTTCCCGAGTGAACATTTTGACTGTACTCCTCACGTTCGTGTTGTGTGAGAGTAGAAAGCCACATAAAGTCTTCATACATTTTATTCCGTTTGATTTAATGAGTTGTTTGTTCAAAGCGCATCGGACCTCAACTGGAAAAACCTTGATAAGGGGTGTTGGATATTTTGCCCTCTCAAAAACTACAGATCGCACAAGCGCAGCGCTTGCAATTTCGCCGCCAAATGCGTGAAGTGTTTCTTTGCCCCCTGACTTATATTCAGGGTCGTTCCGTAAGATCTAACATGACGAAGTAAAGAATTGATGACAATTCTTGGTGCGCGGTGTTTCATTCTGCGCGTGTTTTGGTGTAACTTTTTCGAGTGACTCCCACACACTCACTGTTTTTTTTTTAGTTTTTGCCATTCATTTCATTTCTTGAACAGAATCCAATGAGTTTGTGTGGAATGGCATGAAGAAAGAGGAAAATGTCACAGACTCAGGGAGTGTGGGGCCCAACATCATGAAAGTTTTCTCCATGCACCACGCGTGCATGAAAGTACACGAAAAAGGATCCCCGATTCACTGTGGTTTGTTCAGTGGAAAAGCCGAGGCAATTACCTTGCTGTCTCCTTTGATTTAACGACGTCTTTTGTGCACAATGCGCGGGATCATGACTGGGGTTTTTGATATCGAGTTGGATCTCCCATCCCCTCAAACCTGAACGCTCAAAACGCAAAAGACACACGCGTGTTTATGGACACGTTCTGAGTGTCCAGAAATTTTCGTGACTCATCACCCTCACTCCAACCCTTACCCAAAACATCAGCAGCAAAGTTTCTATCTCAGAATGAAACACTGCTTGGGAAACATAGGTTTCTGGGCAGAGTGGGCACTATGGACAGGTCACCCTTTGGGTTGGTACATGCATTGGAAATCAGTCGGGCCTGTGAAGTAGAGTCTACTGCTCTGTACATCTGATATTTATTGCTGTGGATGAGGAACATCTGCAATGGAAAGCTCACAAAGACAACAAATGTTGACAACAACAGTTGAGTAAGGACAGTATGAATGTGGAATCTGTGTGATTTCCACTCAGCACTGATAACAATGAGTGAAGCTGGTCCTCAAATCAAAAGTATTGATCTGGTTGTGATATTATCAAGGGGATTAGTATTGCAATATATGTACCACACCAACATACTTTCTGTGTGTGATAGTGCACAGGAGATCTTGTCCATCAACAACAAAGCACAGTATGTCTCAGGCCATTTTACCAGCCCCAATTACTCTCACTGCTGCACATTATCTATCTGGGAAGAAGAGGAATATCATCACAGTCCCAGCCTGTATCACTTTCACTGCTCTCATCCAGCCCCCACTTTGCTTCATTCTGCTTGTCAGGTTTTGCAATGTGCCACTCTTTCCTTTTGAGTCTCTTGGTATGATTATGTTTATTTATTTCAACTTCTCTCTGTTTCCTTGATGCCTTCTCTCTGAACCTTTTCTCTTCAACTTTGTCCCTACCAGAAGAACCCACATTCATCTTGGGCCTTGCCCCACCAAAATTGCCTGTCTCAAAGCTGTCTCTCACTCCATCATCAACTCTTTCTCTATTTTCTCCATTTTCCTCCTCCTGCGATTTCATAGAATTTTCCTGATGCACATCTGCATGGACCACAAATGGGCCTTGTAGATTTCTTCCTGGTTTGTCAAATTCTGCATTTTCAGCCAGGCCCCAGCAGTTGTTACATTTTTCAGAAATTGGATAGTTTTGAAATGCACCAGTCTCCTCTTCACTCTCACTCTCCACCACTACCACTCTGAGTTTCTGTCCCCTGTTTGTCTTCTGCACCATGCCCTCTGCCTTTTTCATTGCTTCAATTGCATCTGGCTTCGTAGTCAGGGTGTTTTTTGCATTTTCGATTATGGTTGACTTTGTGGTGTGTTCTTCAGGAAAAATTGCTGGGTTTATATCCACAACAGTACCTCTGTCTTCAACATCCAGAGGACCAGCAGCTCCCAACAATGGGTAATCAAGTTGTATCTCTTCATTCTGAACAGATTCTATATCTTCAATATTTTTCTCAATCTGTCTGTCAGACTTTCCTGTCACATTTTGTTTCCTCCAGCAAGCTTCCATAATATTCCTTCTCAACATTTTCAACAGTGAGGGTTTAGCAATGGGTTTCTCAACATCATTGAGATTGTCAGTACCTGTGTGATTGTCAACATCATTGTGATTGACAACATCATTGTGATTGACAGCATCATTGTGATTGTATTGGGGATGATCATTGTGTTGCTCCTTTAGTTTCTGAAGTGGAATCCTGGGCATGGCAAACTGCAGTCTCTTTTTTGCTAAATGCTGAGGAAAGAGATGTTTTTATGAAATTGGCACATGATATGTTTTTGAGAAACTTCATGAGAGACATAAAACTGAAATAATCAAAGAAATCAACACCAACAACTTTAAGTGTGTTTTGGTCAGAGCAACAGCAAACTGTTGAGGTGCTTTTAAAAAACTGTGCTTGTTTGCTGAGAACACAAGTACTGTGCATTTTGTGCAGAACAAAAATGCATTCATTGTTCCAAAGGGCATTGGCTGCAAATTGAGCCCAAATAACTAGACAAATTATGGTTTTGCTTGTTTGGGGTATTTGGATGGTTCAAAGTGAAAAAAATTGTGGTAAACATGGGGTTTAGATGTGTTTCTGGATTTGTTTGAATTTGTTGTGGTGACATATGGATTATGATAACAATGTACATGTGGAGGTAATAATTGTGGTGTTGACTTCTTGATCAGGCATTGTGGACCTGTGCATATTTGTGTGAGGATTATGAACTTTGGGCCAAAAGTGGCAAACATTTGTAAAAATTTAGATTTGTTTTTTTTTGTGGTGCACATGAGGAAACGTTGTCAATGATGGCAAAGAAGAGTTTTGGAGGTTCTCAGGGTATTCTTGGTGTCAGGTTATTTTGTGCTAAAACAGTGACTGGAATGAGCAAAATTCTATAATTCTTCCAGAAAGTTGCAATCACCAGGGCACAAAAGTTTTGTGAGAGCAGACATGTGCAAAGGAAATAATTACTCACCAAATCTTTGCAGTTCAGATATGTTTTTGTTTCAACATGGATCTTTAAATTTGCATCATCAATCTCACTTGGATCAATGTCATCCATCATTAGTGTGATTAGATACTTCCCATTTCTCTGCTTGCTGTGCATGTGAGCGTGTTTGAACTCCACCAAAAGCCATCTTTGGGCTGGTGTTGGGTCCTGGAGAACAGCTTCCCTGGGAGTAGAGAGAGGAAACATGTACACTTCTGACAAATGTGCGTTTCAATGTGTCTTTTTCATAAATTGCTCAGAGAAAGCCACACCTGGATATTATGGCAATTGTTCTCCTGCTTTTTGTAATTGCCTTCTGTATGTTGGCAAATATGTCTTTCCCAACATCAAAATCTCTCTCATGGATACAAAGTGAGAATCCCAACTCCTCCTCGAGATAAACGAGAACATGTTTCAACATGAACTCCCTATCAGCATCACTGCAGGAACAAAAGGGTCAAAGCATCAGAGTTTTGAAGTCAAACAATCAAACAGAAAGCACTCAGAAGCTGTCACTACTCACCTGTAAATGACAAAAGCATCATACTCAAACTCAGCCACATTTTCTGGCTCATCATCATTGATCAATACATTGAACCGGAAAAACAACAGATGTTTGATGGCATTCCACTTCCTATTGATGATGATAACTGTGATGATGAGGGCAAGAATAACAGAACCTGTGACAATTCCAATCCAGATGGGAAATGATACACATCCCATTTTGGTTCTGTCTAACTGGTATATTGGTGTACCTGCAACAATAAAAATCATGTTTGTGTTTTAACCAGATCAACTGCCTTCTTGCAAAATAATATTGACACTGACCTTTCCATTGCCCTGAAGCACATTTTATATGTTCTCTGTCTATCACATTTGTAGCATTGAGTAGCCAGTCCCTCATCCACATCATGTCACAATTACATTCATAAGGATTGTCACCAAGTGATAGATTGGTTGACAATGAAGCAGAAAGTATGGACCTTGGAATATTTTTCAACTTGTTCCCATTCAGTTTGACAGTTTTCCTGTTGACTACTAATGTTTTCATGGCTTTATCTGTGATGTGTGTGATGTTACTGTCTTGCATATTCAAGGTTTTAACATCCACCAAATTTGTATCCACAAACTCCAACTGCTCTATGTTGTTGTGAATCATGATCAGCTGCTGAGTTCTTGGCAACATGTATCCTGGTAGATTTATCATATTGTTGTAACTACAATTCACCGTGTTGGCATCATCATCAACAGAATAAAAACAATAACAGCCATTCATACATGGCAAAGGCAACTCTGGAAATGCAAGAAAATGTCATGTTGAATGGTAATATTTGCTTGGTCTCATAGATTCCACAACAGACTTGTGTCAAAACGATTTAATGACAGAGCACTTTATAACTGTTGTGTATCTTTGTGTCAGGTACACAGTTAATACAGCTCATATCACTTGCCTGAAGCAAACAGAGATACTTCAGAGGTGAAGTTGATGTTGGGTCCAACAAACACAAAAGGGCTTGACAAACTATTTATGAATGTTTTATCGATTTGGATTGCAGTTCTAGTCATTCTCTTGTACATTGTCTTCCACACATACAGAGTCATTGGAATGTTTTGTTCTTGAAGGGTTGTCACATTGAGCACAGTTTGCACCTGTTTTATTTCATCACCATAAAATCTTTCTTTGGGCATTGTGAAAAAGGTGCTGAAAATTCTCACTTCTGTGCTGTTTTCAGGTTGGACATTTATCAGTTTGCCAGTCCAAGATGCAATTCCTACAAATCTACTGTTTTCTATGAGGGTCAGTGGATTGCCCAAAGACAAGGCAGATCCTGTCAAACCTCTGTTCACCACAAATGATGTGTTTGATATTTTGAGAAGTGAAACCTGTGCTGCTGCTCTAATGGCACCTTTCCCACTGTTGTTACAGAAGACACTGTTGACAATTTTTGCTTTGCCTTGCAACAAAGTCAAACCTCCATTCTCATTTTCAAAAAGAGTAGAATTTGAAAGTATAATAGTTGCTGAAGTCACAATTGCACTGAGGGGATACATGAATTTGTTCTGACAATTTGTTCTGAAAATGTTGCATTGTGTGATGTACATCATTTGTTCCCCACTAAAATATATGGCACCAGCAACAGGTGCTTCATTTTCTGAGAATTCACTGTTTGAAATTGCCAATGCAGTACTGTTGGCATGCAATGCACCTGCCTGCATCATGGCTGCATTTGATCTGAATGTGCAGTTTTTCATGAAAATCTCAAGATTGCTTTTCCCAAAATATACAGCTCCTCCTTGAGTAGATGTATTGTTTTGAAACAAACAACTACTGATTAGCACATCAGCTTCAGTCATACTCCACACAGCTCCTCCCTGATCTCCAGCAGAATTATTGGTGAAGCAAGAATGAATTAAAGTGAGAGTTTCAGCAACCATGAGTGCTAGTGCACCTCCTTTCCCCACATTTGTTGTCTTTCTGGAAAAAAGACAAGTGGCAATTGGAACTTGATGCAGCTTGCAGCTGTAAACATACCAATTCAGGAAAGAAAAAAAAGACAACAGAAACTTTGAATGCTTCCTTACTCTTAAGGTGAAGACATACCTAAAACCTGCAGAATTTGAATCAAAAGAGCAAAACTTGCATGAGAGAGAGCTCAACTTTTCTCCAAGAATGGCTCCACCTGAATGAAATGCAGAGTTGCTTGAAAAGTTGGTGTGTGAAATGATATTCTGTTTGAAAAAGTGCAAAGCTCCTCCATAATCTGCAGCATTTGAATCAAATTGACAGCTCTCAATGTCACTGCTTTGGCAAAATATAGCTCCTCCATCTATTGCCCTGTTTGTCTTGAAAATTGACTTTCCAATTTGTATCAACACATGTGGATCACTTGCTGCAATAGCTCCACCAAAGCCTGAAGCTTGATTGTCTCTGAAACTACACTCTGAAATCACTGAAGTCACATTTCTAGAAATTTGTGACACAGCAAAAATGGCCCCACCAGAGGCCAAACTTGTCTTGGCAGCATAATTTTTGGAGAAATTAGATGACTGAATTGATAATGTTGTGACATCAGCAGAAATTGCACCCCCAACAAAAGCCTTGTTTCCTTCAAAAGTGCTATTTGCAATCATGGCATGACAGTAGGAAAGACAGATAGCACCTCCAGCAGGATGTCCATGCACTCTTTGCATTGCAGCAGAATTGTTTGTGAAGCTGTTCTTCACCAGAATAAGAGACACATGTGCAGCAAAAATTGCTCCTCCAAGCAAGGCTGAATTATTTGCAAATGTACAATTGTAAATGAGGTTCTCTTGTGTTGTTGGAAGAGACATGAAATGGAAATCCAACAGATTCTTGAAGAAATCAGTCAAAATCTTGTTTTGAGGAACCAACATCATTTTCTGGTAAAAACTAGAAGAGCCATTTATCAGGAAATTGTGCTCAGATTCCAAACTGATGGCTGCACCATGGTTTGCCAAATTGTCAAGGAATGAGGAATGTCTTATGACAACAACTGAGTGATTTATTGCTCTCACAGCACAGCCTTCATTATTAAGAAATTTGGATGCATAGATTATGATTGTACTGAAAGGTGCAAGATGAACAATTACATGATCTCTCATGCTATTATTGCTGAACTCTGAAGAAAGGATAATGCCAGTACTTGTGTTCCACACACCAACTGCACTGCCATTTTCCACTGTGTTTTGGAAAAGGTGCAGCTCTTGTAACAATAAAACATCACCAATACCAGCTATCAAGCATGGTGCAGGGTGAAGCAAGGTGTACCTAAAAGTGTTGTTTATGATTGTTGAGTGTGTGATGTTTCCCACACTTATGTGCTGTATGCTGACAAGAGGAGCCATATTTGAGAGAAAAGTGCAGTTTTCAATAGAGATGAGGCTTTGATTTGTTCCAGTTATCAGTGGAGCTGTTGAATCACAATTCATAAACTTCACATTCCTGAAGTGACCAACAGTCGCATTCATCATGAATGCACCATGAAAGTGTGCAAAATATGAAGATTCTACTGTAACTTTACTGTTGTCAGCCATAATCAATGCCTGTGTTTTGGGCATTGATCCACAATTTTCCAATATTGCTGCTGCCTCCTTGACCATAATTGGAGATCCAATTTGGGTATTTGTGACATTCAAATGGACATCTGAATTTGATGATTCTTTCTGCACAAGAATACTCAAATTGGACATGTCACAATTTTTCAAAGTGATCTTCATATCTGTCACAATCCACAGAGATGTGTCAAAAGTGACATCTGTCACATAGGCACTGATGTTAAGTCCAGGCCTGAGAGGTTTGCATGAAAATCTGGAACTACTGAAAGCTTTACATTTTGCCTGAAAACCACAAACACATCATTTCCTTCTGATGCAGGTGGCATAACTTCAATTTCTGATGTAGTTGTATTTACAAAATGCTTACCATCATGATTGCATCAACAAATAATGACTTGTCAGTCCTTATCTCCAGGCCCATTGTGGGAGGTTCAGCATAATACAACATTAAAACATGCAAAAGACTAAAACAGGCTGAGTCCACAGATCCACTACAGTCACTGGTGTCTGAGCCATTTTGAGAGATAAAAAACACCTCAAACAGGTTTCCTTCTGGTGTTGGGACCACTGGAAGAAGAAGAAGAGAAGCCAATACTTTTGGGAAGTACCTGCATCTGAAGTATCTGCATCTGGCGCGTGGACATTGAGGCCAGGATTAATGCTTGGTTTCGTCTGTGTGGGTGTTGACTCTCCCACTCAAGAGTTTGAAACAATGTCCAATTGAAACTTATTTCACTGTTGTAAATTTACACGAACTTCCTGGGAAGTTGATCTTTTGTTTGCATTGCCACCACGTTGACTCACCCGTCTCACATGGAACATAGCTATGGAGTTCCTGAGATTCCACCATGTACGAGCAAAACAACGCAATCAAAACCAGCAGAATGCAGTACGTTGAGTGCATCATCCTGATTCCTCTGAAACACACGGATATGCATAAAAAAAATTCAAATTTTCTGAGGGATCATTATAAAACAGGAGCAATGGAAAGAAATTGATGCGCACCCGAGTCCCACGGACTGACTCACTATCCGTAATTTCTTCATATATGGGGTGAGGAAAGCCAACTATGGTCTTCTGCGTTTTATTCCGTTTGATTCAATGACTTTTTTGTGCAAAGCGCATCGGACCAAATCTGGAAAACCCTCAGTGAGGGTGTTGGAAATTTTGCCCTCTCAAAAACTACAGTCTCACAAACGCACTTTTTGCCGCCTCTCGGGCTTTCTCAGGTGAAGTGACCCTTCTCTTTTGCTCGCGTGAGGCACAACATGTGTGAGAGCATCACAGGAAGGGATGACCATTTTATCCTGCTTCTCACTACTGTATTCTGGGCGTTTTGGTCCTTTTCCAGTGTGACAAGCCATCCCCCCCCCCGGCCACTTCCTTTCAGGTGTTTCCCTTTCCTTTTGGCGCCATGATGGAAAAAGAGTTATGTGTGGGAATGGCATGACAAAAGAGGGCACGATCACCACACCTACACAAGCAATTGTTCTCACAGTGCCGCCATTCTCGTGAAAGCCCAGGGAAACCCCTATTGAAGTGAGGAAACCTGTGGTTCCACTGGGTGGAAAACCCACAGATACCTTCCTCAATTCCTTATTTGAACTGCTGACGGGGAATTCCTTCATTCGGGTTGTATTTTCTACCCTCTGAAAATTGGATGTTCAAAAACTCAAATTACACGCAGGTTCAGAAACATTTTCTTTAGGCCAAGAAAATTTCCCTGACCCTTGACAATATTGATATTTTGCGCTTGTTTTTGGATGCCGTGTGCAGAGCAAATCTGTTCACTTCACGTTTGCATAAATCTCACCAGGCAGGTTCCGCAAACTGAAAACGTAGACGTACGCGTGAACGTAGATGTGCAGTCTCACCCTGTGGGACCCAGTATACCTTGGATAACACAATTTATTCCTTGTTCCAAACAAACAGTTTTACGTGCGGAAAGAAATGAACCCTTCTCACAACATGAAATGAGGAAATTATAGGGGGTTTTAGAGAAGTTTGAAAAGCTTGTGGCCAGATTCACTCTCTTACTTTGTGGTCGGAAAATGTGCCCAGCGCGCGCAAGACAGAAATTTCTCACTGGGGTCCAAACAAAATTGGTCTCAAATGGTTTCTCTGCACGCTAACTTGAGGAAATTTGGGTCCTTTGTGTCGAGTGCATCTTTTTGAGCTTTGCCAAGTTGCGACCATGTCTGGGTAAACAAAGTTCCTTTCTCGTGGGAACACCTGGCCCAAGCCAAGGAAGAAAAAAAAATATTGGTGTTTCAAACAGAAATCACCACAAAATGGTCCCTTCGCACGATGAAATGAAACGGGTTCAAACTGCCACGTGTGTGTGGAGCGTTTCTCGCACCTTTGGTGTTGTTGCTGAACGCACGAACACTTTCTGACTGTGGCGAGATTGAGCAAACAGCCCGCAACCTGGAAACGCAAACCCAAAGGTAACTTTGGACTATTACAGCACACCAAAAGTTACGTTTGCGTTTGCATTTCCAGAGTTGCGGGTTGTACGCTCAAACTCCCAACAAGGAGCACTGTCAGCTTGCGTGGAAACAAAATCCACATTGGGCGTGGGGAGAGTTGTGAAAGGTGCACAGATCGATTGTGTTTTTTTGATGAATTGAATGAAAGCGGTGACTAAGCGCCAGAGGCATCATGGACTCTGGCCAACTCATGAGGTACCTGCCACATTGCGATCTGACCCTCTTTAGAATGCTCACTTGCAGAGAAAGAAGCGTCAAGTCAAATTTCCTTGAAGAATTGTAAATTCTCCAGAGAGCCTTGCAGTTTGTTGCTTTTATTGAGTACTTTATTTGTGTTGCAAAAACAAAAGCTTTGATCTTTGTGTCCAATGTAAGCAAGTCCACAGATACCCGGGTCACGCGTGTGAGATATACATCACGGCAAGGAATTTGTTATTTCTGCGGTGCCGAGGTGTCTTACTTGGTCATCACAAAGATTTGTTTGTACCCTGTGTAAAATTCAAATCTCAG
>JAAUXT010078863.1_pt1 | contig 19813 bp, 20 predicted proteins | sample 7278171 | NCBI WGS metagenome assembly JAAUXT01 (sample SAMN14350112, study PRJNA611818) | marine sediment metagenome | isolation source: surface marine sediment (1.8m) | place: French Polynesia: Moorea | collected 2018-08 | reverse complement strand
TATGGGAGAGAAATTGGAGACATATTTACACCCGGGGTCGTACATTTCTGCCACAAATTGCATTTGCTCCAAAAAAGAAGTGCCTCATATGACGACGATAACAGTCCCACGCGGAAACAGCCGCGCAGATGGAATTTCTCCTCGCCATATGAGGCACTTCTTTTTTGGAGCAAATGCAATTTGTGGCAGAAATGTACGACCCCGGGTGTAAATATGTCTCCAATTTCTCTCCCATAGGTGGATGAGAAACGAAATTTGCACCTCAAGCAATGATAACTAAGCCGTGTAATGTGTTGTGTTTCGCACGGTGAGAGATGAATTCTCGCTGGTCTTTTGTCAAATCCTGAATGAAGGGACAAAGACTTTCCGCTCCAAGGAAAAAGCTCAACTCCAGTTTGTTGGAAGGGGGCGCCCCTGGATCCGCCCCCCGAATCCTGTCACGACGTCTGCCGAGTCAGAGTTGTAAATCTCCAGCTTCGATTCATTTGCTTTTTCGTTTCGTCGAGTGTGCGACATTTTTATGGTTGCTGGCAAATAACGTTGATGGGATAATGGCGGTTATCTGATTGTGTTTTGTTGTGTTTTTGTAGCCAGCTTTTCGTCAGCTTGTTCGGCAAGCGTGATTAGCGTTCAGTAAATTGGCTCACTCACTGTATTGCAACAACTGCAATGCTGTTGAACGAACGTGCATTTTTTCTGAGACGCTCACAAGAGAGAAGAATTCCCTGAAAATTTAGCAAAATGGCCTTCGGGCTCGACGCAGTGTGGCAGGTTCAATCTTGGTCGACTTCGATTGCGTTTTGATGAAAGCTTGTTCTTGGACGCGAATGAACACAGCTGTACTTGGCGCCCAACACAATCTTGAGCCTGGGTTCTCATGTCAGGCAAAAATATTTGACAGTGAAGTCATGTCGGACAAAGCAATTTTTCAGCTTTGGCAACCAACCATCAGTCATCAGATGATTTTCCGAGTCTCTCGAATCCTACTCTCAGTCTGTGCCCTGCTGCCATGGCCGCCGATAGATCTGCCTCAGGGCAAAGGAACATTGTGTACAAAGTTTTGACTGTTAAAGATGTTGGTCTGTATTTTGCGCCTATCAGCGTAGAACAGGAAGCGCGACAACAAACAACGGACCAGATCCAACTCGGAGCGTGTTTTGTTGTGATTGGCTGCATGGTTCCAGTCAAGTAGCTTCTCGTAACTCCAGTTGAGTCGTTATTGATCCTGGACCATCCAGCGCCGCTTCCAGAAATAGAAAATTTTTTTTGGTCAGCAATTGCCGAAAATAGAATCGGGATTTTTTCAGGAAGCGAGGAAGTGTTTTTTCAGACCCAGAAGGAAAGCCAATGAAGTGACGGGACCAAAGATGTCCGTTCGTTGCACGGAGACTTGGGCCGGACTGGAGCGTGTTCCTCGTCTGTGCCTTCGTTTTGCCATCTGCGCTTCTGATTTTTGTCGCGTCCATTTCTACTTCAGTGTTTTGTCTTGCGTGGAACTGTGGTTGGACTGTGATGTGAATGCACGCGAAACGTGACAGTTTTAGCTGAAGCAAGGGCCAAGCAAACCCCACTGGAATTACGAGTGTTGTCAGAACAGTTTCGTGCACTTGCGTCTGTAAACTTGAGCGCACAGTTGAACCGAATGTGCGGGTCACGTCCAACTTGAAACCTTGAGAGAACCAGGATCTGGTCAGTGTATCTATCTGTGGAGCAGAAGAGATCCTTGCAGTTGCCCATTACCTGGTAATTTATAGTCTATTTATTTGATATGAAGATAGATGACTCTTTGCTTGCCTATTGCAAAGATATCCTTTCACCCCTGAACAGTTTTCCAGACAAGAACATGGATGCAGATGAGCAGGGATTCCCCCCGAGATGGGTTCTTCTGGCGATTGACAAAATCGGGATGCATCTGGTTTCACGAGATGCGACTTCCGTGATCAGAACCAGATTGTTATGCAGTCGGTGAGTCGGATATCTGTTTTGCTGACTGGCTTGAATGGACTTGAGACTGTTGGTGCAGCAAACTTGCGAAGCACTGTGGAACGCGTGAAGTGAAAAAGGCCCAATGGAACTCACAAAGAACACAGCATTTGGGGTGAGAATGCGCGTCGTGGAGTCCAGTTCTGATGCATGGGCTGAATCTGGTGAAGATGACGGCAGATATCTGGTCCTCAATCCTGATATCCGTGTGCCATTGCCTTTGGAAGTGACCAAAGGTGCAAGAGGTGTGTACACGTAGAACGCGTCGTGCACGGTATGTGTCAGATGATGAACCTCCGAACAGTTTGGTCTGACTTGGCTTCATCCCCAGTTGTTGGTGGACACAGGTTTTCTCCTGCACGAGAGATCGGAAATCAGATCATCAAACGTTCTGCTTGGTCTGGTGCTGCGTATTGTCTCTGTACTCGTACCTCTGAATGCAGTCGTTCCTGCTTTGTGTTCCAGTGCCGTCAAACTCCGTTCCAGAGACTCTCGTTCTCAGGTCTGAGCAATTGAAGCTGGATCAAAGAGCACGCCTTGTGCGGAGCGCAAAATGACTTCCGCCTCGCTCCGTTCCGAATGGCCTGGTTCTCCACGAAATCTCGTTTCGATGCTGTTTCCCAGCCGTGTGAGATACGACCCGATAACTGGAGTAAACACGGTTTCTCTCTCCGTGAGCGATATTTCATGCAAATTGCTTTTTCCGCTCAGGTTGATCATTATCACATGATAAATTGGAAGCGTACGGAACGCTATCGTGTTACGGACTCAAACTCGCTGTTTCTGCGAATCAAATTTCGTGCGTGAGTCTCCAGCATCATCGTTCACAGGGACATGAAGATTTTGGTTGGCGTCAGTTGAGTCTGTTTGTCGCTCTACGCTTGGTTCGTGACGCGTTACGTTGCGTCGCTGACTCGACGTTCTCGCACAGCTTCACAAAGCGCAGGGGTGCGGGACTGAAGCGGCGGCCACACACACGCGTCGCAAATATCAGAGTGTCAAAAATGTCTGTGGAGATGTTGCATAGCTGCACGTCAAAATTGATGCCTCTTGTGTGGCCAGTTTGTAGTGGAAGATATTTTTTATGCGTGCCTGTTTTTGATGCGCGTCAAAAATAAACGCGCCTGTGTGGCCGCCACTTTAGCATCAAAGGTGACGGAGATTCGAGCGCACTCACGTGAAATGTACGAAACTCTGGCTTCGCCATTTCATCCAAACTTTTCTCCTTTCACCCGACGTTTTTCTCTGAGGTGTCAGACGTGAAAACGCGCTCCAGATGTGAGAAACTGCGTCATGGTTGAAAATGATCATTTTTGTAACGCTCACTGACAGGATTTATTCCAATCTTGCCAGCTTGCCGTGAAGATTTTTCTGATTGGGGTGTCGAAGTCGAAAAACGGGTGGTTTCTTTCAACGGAGTGGATTCGATACTTTTTAACAAGATTTGAGGCGTTGGCTGCTCCAGGTATCGGGGTGGTACCGGGAGGATGTGGCGGCGCGCCGCACCTCGCTCCAACCCGCCGCACAGATACATCCATCCATCTGGCAATCTGGATGCCCCGTCTGCTCATAAAAGCGCCCAGGCTGCTCTCTCTCACTTGCTCCCTCACAAATTCGACGGAAGGTGGTCTTTTTCACTCGGCCGCGGTGCCTCGCGCACCCAGAGTGAGTTTTCCATTCACAGCGGACTGTGCTTCACCTGCGGATGAACAATGACAAACAACGCGAATTTGGATGTTTTGGAGCCTGTCGTCTGTGCAAAATTGGTGGATTCAGGATTTCCTGCAGCTCCTTCTGGATCTGAGCAAGGGTGCGTCACGCTTCAGTTGTTTGACGACCTCGAGACACCGGGTCGCGCGGACTCCTCCTGTCGTCACCCGTAGATTCTACTGGCGTGGATATGATTTGATAAAGTCTTGACGTCACGAGTGACTGGTTCTCTCATCTGGTGATTTGCTCGCTTCATTCATCAATCTGCTCTCATTCACGGGAGCGTTGCAAAAAAAAGTCATTGGAACGGAACTGGAGCTGCGTCAATCACGTACCATTGAATCCGAACATGTGTGTGTGTGGGTTGGCGAGCAGCAGGAATCTCAGGGATCTAATTGCACAAAGGCGTCAACAACCCATTTTCTCGCCAATCAGAGTGGGCGACAATTGGTTTCATCACGGTCTTCGTCAGGTGGGCAGCAGCAACAGGACGTCCCCAATCAGTCGTTCAAACATCCCTCGTCTATTTCTGGGAGTGTTTTGCGTCACGCGCGCTCGTCGCAGGAGGAGACCATTGCTTGGTGCGTCGTGCTGCGGTCGAGACAGTTGATCTAAATGGAAATCTGGGCGCAGGAACCAGACGCGAGGCGAGGCGACCGCTGGTTGTACTCCACCGCGCAGCGTCCGATCCGGGAGATTCACTCGAGACTGGATTGTCGGCGTTGATGCCATTCAGTGGATTGGAGTGCTCAGGGGAGGATCACCACAATAGCGCCCGGTGAAATCGATCAAACTTTTCTCCATAGAGAAAGAGACATGTGCTGTGGAATAAATTTGGGGATTCGAGAATAGCAACATTTTTCAAATTTTGCTGTCGTCATTGTGGAGAGAAGCAATTGGAGCAGGCAGTGCCTATTCAAGGGATTGTCGGTGATTTGAGAGAACTGACTTGGAGTGGAAACGATTGGGTGTAATCGTGCGGGTCAAAATCAGCAAATTGGTGCGCACTGAGAATGGATTTCAGTGTTAATAAAAAGTCCACAAGACTTGTGAAACTGTGCAACTTTCCTTCGAAGTCGACGCAACGTCTCGGTGCGTGCGCATGCGTTACAGCATGGAGTTGTGGAGTGTGTTGAGTGACGAGGCCTGTTCTCAAGAGGGATATTCCGAGAAGGAACCAAGTTGTTCCAGAGTGCGGTTCCTGCAGGCGCCAAGACTGAGCCTCGACTCCAGGATGGATGTTGGGCAGACGGCCGTGAGAGGCCCTGACCACCCGGCGCAGGGCAGCGGGGTCAGCGAGCACAGGCACAGCCTCGACCTCGGCCTCTTCAAGTCTTGGAAAAGGGGCATCAGCAACGCCTGTTCAGGCCGTAACATTCGGGGCAGGAAAAAACTGAGCAAGCAGTGTAAAAGTGTGGATGGTGCCATTCCCGAGGAACACGTGGCTATTAATTGCAACGGGGAAGTCAGACAGTATCTGGAGTTTCCGAGTCAGAGTCTGGATCTGTTTGATCTGCCATCAGCGATGGAACAACTGAGACAATCGTTCAAAGCTGCGGGGTAAGTGGTGCTCGATGGAAAAAGGAAAAGGTTGAAGTGCTCGTTTGAGAAGAGCAGACGGAGAGCGTCGTTAGGGATGATTTGCAGATGGCAGCTTCACGAAGCTGCACCAGTCACAATGTACCCGTTGGAAGGCCTCCCAAAACGCGTCTGTTCAGACGCCAGGTTCTTTTCTTCAATCACCTGGGTGCAAAACTGAAAGACAAAAGAGGGGCACTCGGTGCGCAGTGGCAACTCTGATCGTGTACCAGATCTGTTCAAGCCTGAACGTACAGCAAACAACACACTTGCGCGGTTTGTTCTTTGTGAACACGATTGGCACAGAAACTTCCTTCCTTTTGGTGTCACAGATTCTATGTGGTCAAAGACCCAATTCTTCCCCAACTCGTGAAAGAAACTGTGTCAGAAGCCGCAGCTGATGGAACTGTAGGCAACTCGAGCTCATTCCAATCCAATTTTGAAAATAATTGAATTTTTGTTTGCTCTTCACATGAAGATAAAACAATTTTTGTGTGTGTTGCAGGTAATCCTACCTCGGCTCTTGTGCCTTTTGGGAGTCTATTTGATTTGTCTGCGAAATTGCCTGCGCAAGGTTTTTGCAGGCGCAGTCTGGAACTCGTCGGGTTCGTCCTGCAGAAGTATCATTGATTTTGCGTTGTTCCTGTCACAGAGAAGGAGAAAGTTAACTCCAGTTCAATTGAATTTGTGTGTCATTTGCAAAAGGTTCATGTTGTCACTTCATTATTGCAGCAGAGGTTGTTTTGGGTTCTGGGTGAAAAGTTACTTTTGTGAAACTGATGTTGAGACCAAATCGAAGAAATCCCCAAAACCCAAGTAGTTTTAGCTCCACATTGTGACTGAAGAAAAATCCTCAAAAAGAACCAGTGAGTCTCTGACAACTACCGTTGGCGTTCAGAAGGCTGTTTTGTGGTGCATCAAACCTGCAGCCTTGTTCTTCTGTCAGTCATTGTCGAGTGAGTAAAGTCGCCGCCTGAGCCCACTGGTTGTGAAATGTACCTTTTGTTCTGACCTTTAGGGGATAGAAAATGTCTCGAGGGTGAGGTGGGTGACTCGTCTCACGCGTTGCTGCTCGTGTATTTGCAGTGTGAACGGCCGCGAGTTGCTGCGCTCCAAGACGCTGCCGTCCATCCCGATCCACGAGTACCTCGGGCAGCAGGACGTGCTGCTCGAGTACGCGTCGGGGGGCGGCGGGCTCGGCGTCTCCCGCAGCGCCCGCACCTCCCCCGTCTCCGGCCGCGACACGCCGCCCTACAGGTTCCCGCCCTCCGGTGGCGGCGCCAAGGGCAGGAGCCCGACGTCGTGCTTCTACATCCCAGGTAAGTGCGGCGCTGCGCTGTTTGATGTGATGTCGTCAGACGCAGATTTGACGCCGTCGAATGTGGCGTGACGCCGTCTTACTTGACGCAGTCGGACTTGACTTGACGCCTTCAACTTTAACAGCGTCAAGGGGAACGCCACAAGGCGTGACGCTGTTAGGCGAAACGCCAATAAACTCGCATCTCAAGGTGTCGCTGGCGACTTCAGTTCCTTTCCGGAGGTTCTGAATTTTGGTGTCGGGCTGTCCAACAGATGTTCTTCGCTCAGGTTCTGTTTCGGTTTCTCTTTTGTCCAAGGCTCTAATTTGGAACGATCAAACGTGAAAGATATTCTTGTGTCTTCCCATTCCAGCCCAACATTGGGCAAATCACTTGAAAGATATTTTCGGGTTCATCTGTCTCGAGGCGAATCGGATTTGTCCACTCCTTGGCCGAGGTGATACGTCACATCTCGGAGCGCAGATCAGACAACTGCGTTGACTGTTCGTTGCTCACTTTCGGTTTCAGTTTTGTGACACTGAAAAGGTTTTTAGTGGCGCGTCGCGTCCTTGACCAGACCCAAAGTAATGGGTCTCAGAGAAGTGGTTGGTTCACACCACGTCGTACGAGTCGCGCCGCAGCATTTTCCCACTGATTGACTGCCCACCCGCTTGCGTTCAGGAATCCCCATGTCCCTCAATATCTGAAACCCATCTCGTCACCTTTTGAAATTTGGACTTTCGTGCAGAATTTTTGCCCTTCATCAATGGAGGTTCAGGGAGACTGATTGCAGACTGTATGCGCTGATTTGAATCGCTTTCCCCACCCCGAAAACGAATCCTGAGCCGAATGGCGCCTGGAGCGTGTTGAGGGCGATATTACCGGAAGGAGACTTACAGCTTCCAGCGCTGCTTCCTCCCACACTCAACGTGGAGAATTATGTGACCCGCAAAGCCATAAAACGTCCACTTACTCTTGTTTATTGAGAGGGTACTGTGCTAATTCCAACGCACAAGGGGAAATTATCGCTGTTGCTGATTTTTGCTGGTTTTCGAATTTGAATCTTGGTTCAAATGTGTGTTTGGTGCAGGTTTGTTTTGGTGTCTTCAGACTCTCTGTGTCGTTGACTTGATTATGTTCTTGAGAAAAGGTGAAGGTGATTCGGTATGACAAGGATAATGTTCAACATGTGACGCTCCCAAGGCCGTTGTCACCTTCGCTGTCCGTTGCCTTCGGTGTCACTGCCGTCTGCGCATGCATTTGTGCGTCCTTCCACTTGACCACATTTACCTCCGGAAATTGGGTTTGTGGGATTCAGGTTGGAGACCGGGCTTGGGAAAGGAACAATGACATTCTTAGCTTGCTTGTGCTTTCTTTCTTTGGAAATGGGGAGGGGAGAACACTCAGAAAACGTGGTGCTGGTGAGAAGAGAGTGAGGGTCCAGGTGAGCAAGTGCGCCCTGTTCCAGGTGGGGCAGTTTGAATTGTGCCAGAGAAACATGTTCTTTCAATCATGTTGAATGGAACAGACTTTCTGAATCCCCTGAACTTGCAGCTTTCAGCTGCTTGGATTGAGAACATATTGCAGGAGGATGTGGCTGTTCATGTGATTCAAAGTTTTGAAGATCGATCTGTTGAACTGAATTGACACCAGAGAAAAGCACTTGCGCTGCCTTCGCAATGCCTCAATTGTGGCAGAACTGGTGCACCGGGACAGTGGGTTAACTGGGTGGCGGCCTTACCACGAGGAGTGTCCGACGTGAGGTGATGGAGTGGGGGAAACCTTTTCAAATGGCGTTCGTGATTCAGAAAAAAAAAAGACGAAGAACCGTGCGTGCAGGCGAGGTGAGGTGAGGAAGTGGGAGGAGAATCAATCCCCAGGGTCCCTCAATGGCAGAAATTGGACGTCATCGCGGGTGATGAATCTGAGGGTAAAACACGTCGAGTCTGCTTCACCCGACATATATTCACGCACCCATGAAGAAACCCCCAGGCCTTTCCAATACATTTCTCATCTCATTTCTTCAAACTTGAAAATGACATCTTTGCAATGTTGTGTTGTCTGGGTTCGTCTCTGTGTCGGTCTTGGAGAACTCAAACGGAACATAACTCCGTAACTTCGCATTCACACGCAAATTTCTCTGAATGACTTTTCATGGGCAGAAAACACGCAATTATTGCAAAATGGCAAGAGCAATTTCTTGACTCTTTGGCCCGTGAAGTCAGAACGACAAAGACCGATGGTGCTACAGCGAAACATGGCAGATTGCCCCACACAACAGGGAGAACAGCAAAAGCCAAAACAGCTCGGTCGTGCGCGCTCGAGTGCAGATTCAGTGGCCTTTTGTGTGTTTTGTGCGTTGACCTGTGGCAATCTTTGGTGGCGTATCGTGTCAGCGTGTTGTATCTGTGTTGTTTATGTTGTCAAGACACTTGGCCAGTTCCATCTCATGTTCGTTTCGATCACTTGCTGAAAAGTTGGAATGTCTTGTTGCCCCAATCGTGTTTCGTTCGTTTCCCGCAGAAATCCGCACACACTCCCGAGCGTTGCTTGTTTGTTGCAAGTGTGTGTGTGTTTTGTGACTTCAACCTGTCTGGATCGCTGAGGTGACATCGTCACAGCGTGAAGAAGACGGGGAGAGGAGCTTTTTCGCGGTGCATCCATCTCATTTAACGTGACGTGCGAGTTTGAAGCCACCTGGTGTCGCTCCGTGTGATCCGTCATCAATTGCCCCGTTTGGCACATCACCGCACTTGTCGCTGTTACGCTGAAGGGAAGAAGAGCTTCCACATTCACCGAAACACGTGAAACGTGAAATTTTCCGCTGATGCTTCGACTCTTTTCACAGATATTCCAAGGAACTGAAGACATAGCCACAGGGAGAAGATCTAATGACAAGTTTCTCCGTTTTACTCTTTTTTCAAAGTGTTTGTTTACGGGTGCCTGGTTCCATTCTGAGGAGAGTCGCAGAAATGATTTGTTCATTTCTTGCATCTTTTCTATGCGTAAGAACAAGAATGGCACGGCTGTTTGCTGGCTGTCTTACACTTTTCTGTGTGCACAAGATTGACGTGTCGTCTTCCTCGCCTCAGAAGCAGGTCACAGATGTGTGTTCGTGCAATTCTGACTTACAAGGAGAGTGACATCAAGTCAGCTGGCCCTTTCGTGTTAAGTTCAAGTACTGGGGACTCAAGATGAGAAAGATAGGTGAGCATCTCAATGTTTCCCTTGTACGTGTCACAGTTGGCATCAGTCAGTCAGTCGGATGGTGCTTTGTCTACAGGTAGTCCACACTTATGAAGAAAGATCTCATGACGAAACTGAGTCTCAGAATTCTGGAAGAACATTAACGCAACCGCATTGAACTTTGTAGGAACAGGTATTTCGACCACGGTCACACCTTTACTTCGCCGTAGTCGCAGCGTGGATAGGAAAGTACGAAGCATGGCGCAAAAGCGACGCACAGGTACGTTGTGATGATGCACTTTGAGCTGTTTAGCGGCAGTTGAATCTACACGTTGTGGCTGATGCACTCTGTGTTGTACTTAGATTCTGTGTTGTGATGCACTCTGTGGCAAGCGAGGATCACGCAACGTAGACACCTGTATTTCTCTGTGGAAGTTTCTCACTGACTTTTCAAAGTCAGTAATTTGACTGACGAAGAGCAGCTTGGGCACCTCGAGTTCGTTTGATCAGCTTCGTGACAAGCGACATCCAGGCTGCAGGGTGGAGTCAACGTCGTCCTCGAGTTCAAATCATGATGCGCTTGCTCAACCTGATTGTCGACGGATTCTTTCTTTCCCCAAGTATTCTTCAGATCAAAAGGATGTGTGTTGTTGGCTTTCGTTTCATAGCATGCTCACCTGAGAATCAATGCACGTTTGCTTGGAAAAATAGAGTTCGTTCCGACAGTGTTCTCATATTTAGTGTTGTTAGCTGCAGTTCAGTGTCGCTTTATGTTTGTTGCCACGCGCAGCGCAAGGACAGCCCTTCTATTCAAATTTTCTGCACAATTTGGTGCAACTTGTAGAGTTGGAGGTGGGGCAGAACGCCAGAGCTTGAGGTTTTCAGAGGATTCTTTCAAACGTAGTATCCATTCCTTCCCAAGCCCGCGTACAGAAAACTGTGACTCTTGTACAAATCTGATCCAAAGGTATCAAGCCTTGCGTCACTGCACAAGTCCACGACCCAATGCCTGAGGTTTGAAGGGCAGCGGTGCTAATGGTGGCAGCAGCAATTATTGCGACTTGTGCCTCTCGTCTGCAGGTTGAAGTGTGTCGTCTCGTTTGCCGGTGGACGCAATTACCGCTCAAATTCCCTAATGAGGCACCCTTCATTTGTGGCTTTCGTTAACCTCAGTCCGAGGATTTGCATCTGCTGCCTTGACCTGAGTCTGCACGGATCGGGAGAATTTCTCATGGGAAGTTGTTGAAGGAATGTCGGAAGCTTCCGAGTAAAATTGGCCCCTTTGAGGGAACAAATCCGCTTAGAAAGATTGCAGAACTCGGTGAAGTCCAAACTGAATATGTCTACTGCGAGATGTTTCTCTCTCTCTCTCTCTCTCTCTCTCTCTCTCTCTCTCTCTCTCTCTCTCTCTCTCGTGTGTGTGTGTGTGTGTGTGTGTGTGTGTGTGTGTGTGTGTGTGCGGCGTGCTCGTGCGCGAGTTTTTGGTCAACAAAATGCTAAAATGCATGGACTAGATGTGAACGGCATTGCATTTGCAGACTGTTGTCGTTTTTTGTCTTCGACGAAGAATGTGAAACAGTCTTGTCAGTGAAGACAAAGTTGGTACCGCAAATGTTCTCCCTTCTTCACTGCGGATGTTCTGGCACGAAAGTTGTGACAAAATGAGATGTGCGACTGAGCGAGCAGGAGTGTTGCCTCCTGGGAGATTTCATTGCGCGCCTCGCAGTTGAACCTGCTATGAAACCAAAACACAGTTCGCTTCCCGGACAAATCCACTTTCCACGGCAGACCGAGTCATAAAGAAGTTCCCCTAAATATGATATAGAAATCTCCCGTGTCGTTATCTAAACCCTGCGAGACTTTTTGACAGAATCTGGTAACATAATTTGAGCTGGAAATGCCAATGGGGAATTGCGGTTGATGTGCTGCCTGAGAACACCAGTTGAGGTATTTTTCAAATTGACTGCCCGGATTGGCGAAGTGTTGAGTTCCGAGCCGAGAGAAATCACCAAAGTTCTGAATCTCGCAGAAGGATTTTTCGTTCCGTTGTCATTTCCTGGCGGTGCGAGGGAAGGCATGCAGGTGAGGTTTCAGTGGACAATTGTTCTTGCGAAGGATTCAGTGACCAGAGCTGCAATTCCGTGCGTTCAGGCAGGAACGATAGTCATCAAATGAGAGATGCCTTGTTTCTGAAGTACAAGTAGCAATTGGTGCCTTGACACACAATTTCGCCAGAGACGTGGGTCTTTCAAAGCAAATTTGTGGTTGCTTGTGGTAGTTTCACCTGGTCACAAGTGCAGGTCGTGGGATGTCAGCTGTTGAACTGACCACAGGCAGACAAAACAGCATTAGAACGAGAAGCTGGATCTTTGTGTTCAACCACGCAGCCAGAAATAACGCACTGATTGTTTATCAACTGAGAGAAAATTTCCATCAAAATGGATTTCACATCCGATTTCACCTGCAAAGGTCAGCTGCCACAGCACAACGCGAAGTCCCGACGTGGGGAAGTCTGGCCTGTGAACTTGTTTTGAGTTGCAGTGAGGATTTGCACCTGTCTGGGAAATCTATCCAGCAGAATGCATTCACATCAGCTTCGGGGTAAGAAACGAACCGGCACACACAGGAAACTGGATGTCATTTTCATGCATACAAATTGCCACGCAAAATAAGTTTCTTTCTTGTCCTTCTTTTGGAGCACGGAAACGAGATGATTATGTTCACTTCCAGCCAGGCTTCAGCCTTACGAGTTGTGCCAGGCTGGATGAAGCTGGCTCCATGTTAGGATGAAACGTCCGTGCGCGAACTGAGGAACGTTGTGCGACGCACTCCTCCCTCCTCCTTGAGCCGTCTGCTCGGAAATGCGCATGGCGAGCTCGTCATCGTGGACGTTCTGTTCCACCAGTTGTTGAACCGCTGCAACTGCGCTCAGCTGCTCTCCTTGTTGGTTCTGGAAGTCTTCCCAGGTAATCTGTTGGTTATGCAAATTGCGCGATAATTACTTTCCGCACTTACTCGTTGCATCCACAGAATATTGTTGGCGTGCGCCGAAGAGAAGATGTCGCACTTCGTCTTTTAAGTGTGATTAATGCTGCAGCTAATTGATCTGACACAACAGATCCAGATTCAGTAGGCCTGCTTCACGATGGATGCGCGTGCGTTGCGCCCCAGACGAAGCCCCTGCGCACTGGTCGCGAGCGACGACACTCCCCCTTCAGGGGACGCAATGCGTGTCGTATCCACTGTGAGGTGTTGACATGAGCGCCAGGGAAGGAAGTCCGTGTAATGAGTCTTTTATCTACGTATCTAAGAGCAGTAATAAAAGTGTCCAATGGATTACTCGGCCTCATGGAGACCCGCAAATGTCCTTGGCCATTGAGCGAGATGGCGGATTTCTTAATGCCGCTGTAATCTCTTCATCACATTTTCTTTGTGTGTCACCGGGGAGTTTGGATGAAAGAAGAATGTAGGAGAGAAAGAATGGTTTGTGAAAGAAAAGGAGAAAGTTCGTACGACCAGCTTTTACGTGAACGAAGAGGCCAGCGGTCATTTGTATTGATAGAGATCTACAGGTGTGTGCATTTGCATTTCTGTCATTGTGTGTTTACGCACATACTCGTACGCACTTCGCGCGTTCACACACACACACACACACACACACACACACACACACACACACACACACACAGTGGTTCGAGTAGATTGGGCTTGATGCTTCTCGTATGAAGACTCTGGGAAGCCACATTGAAATCTGAGTTTGTCATGAGAACTCTCCTCAGCCACTGCCTCCCCGACTGCGGGTCGGCCGCAGGTCGGTCGCAGGTGAGCGGCCGAGGTCCCGGCGAGCGATTTGCTGAGCGTGACAGTGCAGCGTGAGAGCGCCGAATCTGGCATGGCGACTTAACTCAATATTGGCTGAATCAAGAACCTTTCTACTTTGAATAATTGGATGTAAGCATTGCATCAAGGGGTTTGGCGTCTTCGCTTCACATCGGAGTAACTCGCCGTGCTTGGCGGGTGATTCTGCAATACTTTTGTCCGTGACGAAGTAAGAGAACGTCGGGTTGGGCTGGCGATGGAAACTTTGATGCAAACTTGTAAGCCAGAGCGATTGCAGGTGAACTGACCGCTGTTGTGGTCAGAATTTTGTAAATGATTCGTCGGAATATTCCTCCTTTGTTTGAAGCACAAAGACCTTCACGCTCGTGTTGTCAGCAGAGTCAGTACATCTGCAGATAGACACGGGAGACCTACTCGTAGAGTCTTCAGTCGCGTCCACCTGCACGCTGATGTTCTCAAAATTGTCAGTTTCTGGCTGATTTTCTTGGGTGCGAAGAGAACAGGGACACAGCATTCCAATGGCGTTGTTCATTAAATTTTCTTGGAAGAGCCCGGTGTGACCAGAATGGCAACACCGCGGACAGAAAACACAGCCTGTGAATCCCAATTATGCCCTGCAGAAAAACCACCAAATCCAATTTTCGCAGCTGATTCTCAGATTGGGGAGTTTTTCTCCTGTGCCGGCTGACAAAAACGAGTTTTCATTTGGTGGAGAGAGGTGAAGGAAGATGTGTGGTCTCACCTGAGGGATTTGAAACGTAGAACTCGTCTGCACGTTTGCAACACTGGAATGCAACATTGTGTCCAATGACAGAGAAACATTAGACGAAGCAGCACAAGATCGTCCGTTGTTCAGCGCTGAATGTTTCAGTGAAGAGTGAGTGATAAATGTCTTGCGGAGACTGTTGTTGCTAAAGAATCTTTGAAACGAAGGAAAACCGCCCCTTTCACATCAAATTCGATTGGATACAAGGTTGGAGCATCTGCCTGTCTGTCTGTCTCGCAGACTGTCTGTCTCGCAGACACACAGACAGACAGACAGACAGACAGACACACACACACACACACACACACACACACACACACACAATCCGTCCAGTTTATTCCTCTTCTTGCGGAACAACAAGGACTCGGTCTCATCACTATGAAGAGCGGGTGGATCGGTTCGGTGCAGGAGCAGCTTATTGAGATGGCATTGTGGAGGTGCGGAGTGACCTTTATGTCTGTTTTGCGTGCGATTACAGTGATGTATGTTCCTGACAGCGGCTTAGGAGCCTTGGACCCTCCCTCTCCCCTGCTCAACGTGTGCAGCCCGGGCTCCCCACAAAGAAGCTGTTGACACCTCCGAGAGACTCAGTGTTTGTGATTTTGTCCCCAGGAAGCTGTTGTTGGGACCTCATCGAGGAAGATGATAGATCCTCATCTGCGAAGTGACCACGCTTGATAGATGACGCGGAGAAAAGTTTGGAAGGTTAACAGAGTGAAGGGGTATGGGCTTCGTCGGGAAGGAGCGAAGTTGGTGGAGATGCGCCACACTCGACTCGAGGTTTTCAGGATGAGTGAAGACGTCAATGCTTTTTACTTCCACAACTTTTGACTGTGTTTACGCTCAACCTCGCTCAATGAAGGAATACTCGAGGGGTTGTTAGTGCGGGATGAATTCGCTGAGAAGGGCGGCCTCGTGGAACAGGCGCAAAGCGCACAGGGGCAGTCTCAAGATCGAGAGGAAGCGAACCTTGAGCTCCAGCGTCGAGAAACTGCACCTCGAGCCCCCGCCCATCCCCATCATTCTGCGTGAGTACAACTGCCATTCAACTTGAACAAAAATTCAACTGTAGCGTCAGCGTAACGTTAAACGTAATTGGAATGCTGCAGATTCTGTCGCTTTTCTTGGTTCGAGGGTGTTCCTTGTGCTGGGGCCCCTTTGATGCGCCGCGTTGTAAGGGATGACGGCTCTGTGAGTGTTACTAATTAAGTGATTTTAAGGAGGCAGCAACTGGTGCGTAGTTCTCCCTTTCCTGCTGTTTCTTTTGTCTGAAAGAGACAAAGACTCTGTGCAGAGTTTTGGAATCTGAACTTTTTGAACAGAACCGAAAGATTTGTGTTGCGCTGCTGTTTTCGTTGTCCTGCCTTCTCCGAAATTTTCGCAGATGGTCAACTGAAGATTCTGCCACGCTCTGTGGTTTTCCTTGCCTTTGGTTCGTCTGCGAATGATTTGTTTCATCTCAAAGGTTCAACAAAGTCACGAAGTTTGGATGTGTTGAACAGGAAAGACAGTCTCGTATTGACACACGAAAACACTTGAAGTTGCTCTGCGTGCAACCAACGTATTTCTAAGAACGGACACTTTTCCAGTGAATTGTCTCGGTGTCAAGTTCTTCAATGTTCGTTTTTGCTGCGTTGGTCTTCTCTCGTCGTGTCTGTTCGTGCTCCGTCAGCGCACGAGGTGCTGCCGCTGCTTTACGCCAACGGAAACGAGGAACGAGAAGCTGGGTTCTCGGGAGCTGGAGAAAAAGTGAGAAAGTAATCAAGCATTTGCTACTCGCGGCACGTTCAGTACACGGTAATCGCTGTAAACGATTACATTGTAAGTGAATGTTACAACAATTCAACTCTGAATCGCCTCCCGGGATTACAACGTGGCCGTTTTACTTTGCTGTCGGCTTGTGGTGTATCCGGAATTTCTCTTGTAAACCCACTTGGTTTTGCCTGAAATTCACTTTCCAACGAAGATAACGCAGTTGTACAACATCCGTCGGCGGCTCAGGTCAACTTGCTCTTCTTTCATCGGTTGGATCTGTGTTTTAATGCAAGTGAATAGTTCCTGGAAGGCTTCACACTGAAGAAACACGATCATCGTGAGTCCAGATTGAGCGGCGCGGATTTATTGTCGTCAATCTCGCGGCGTGTAAAGCGCCGCCGATCAGCGCGCGGGCAGCGCCGCATAAAATCGCAATCACGACTCACATGAAGGAAAAGTGGCGCGCCGTCCCTGCGCCCGATTCTTATTCAATACGGGTCTAATCAGGGCCCGAGTACTTCCAGATAACCGCGTATAACTCATCCGAGCCTCGCCATTAACAGCTCGCAGCCGTAAATCTGCCGCTGTAGGTGCTGCTGTAATTGTTGGGGATGGTTCACTGGCTTCAAGCTGGGGGAATTATTCAGGTTGAGAAATGTTTCGTGTCGATCAGAATTCTGCGCAGAAGAGGTTTTGTAGGCCGCGTGTTTGCAAATGTGGACCTTTGGTTGAGAGAGATCTGTTTGCATGAGAGGCCAATGATGTCCGCCAAAGTTCTGAACTTTTGGACAAAAAGTGGTGCGAAAACCTGCCATTTTATGTTTTCGTTCTTATATTTTCAGTTTGGTTCAGCTGTGACGTGCAGGGATGTCATGTTTTGTTCCTCTTCGGAATATTGGAAAAGTTCCGCAAGCGCTCGAAGCACGTCTAATTTGATACTTTGGGTCCGTAGGCACGTGAATAATTTGGACTTGAGAAGGGGATAAAGTTGTGTGTTTGTTGTGAGGGGTTTGAGCGGACGTTGTTAGATGGTCACTTTGTCCTCCGCACACGTGAAACTGACAAGAAAGACGAGACTCGCCGCCCTGGCTGCCCCGGCTGCCCCGGCCGCGGGCCCCGGTCCCGAACCGTTGTCCAGAAACGGTGTCAGTTGTCTCCGGAACCTTCCTCAGGACCGTCACTCACAGCTCGCGCAGTCGTGTCCCGAGGGCGTGGTTCACACTGAAGGCTCCAAGCGCTGCGGGCGCCGCGGCGTCCGTTGAGACCCCAACGTCTGTTGTTGGGGACAAGAGACGAAACCTCTCGACGTTTGCAGTGTGAACCCGCGAGACGACGTGGCGCGCTTTGAATTGGGGCAGGGAAGCAACGCACGACGCCCACGTTGTGAAACAACCCGAACGGGTTGTTCTCTGCCCGGTCAGTTTACCAGAGGCGAGCAACTCTGGATATGAAGATGCATTTGAGGTGACGAACATGACCATCGCTCCACTGGTCACAGTTCATGCAGATTGATGTGAGTATTTGGAGACTCTGCCCTGTCATCTACGAGCAATGTACACACGGCCTCGCCAGGCTGTGAACCACGGGATCAATCGTGTGTCTTTTCATTCAAAACAGGCAGGCGTCAAGGACACGGAAAGGCAAGAGAAATCCAATGTCTTTGGAAGCGCTGCGTGAAGGAGAAAAGCTTCCCATGGTTGTAGCCAGCGCAGAAAAATGGCCGTGTGGCACGCAAGTTTTTCAGCCCAATCGACCTATTAGCCTTCTTGCTGAAATGACAGCCGGAATTCTGCTGATGTATACGAATAATTTGCTGAAATGGCATTGGCCTATCGGTTTGGTTTTGATTGTGCTGCGGGCGACAGATACCGTTGCGGGACCGTCGCCTGTTCCGCGGGGAGGGAAGCCCCAGCGTATCAAAACACTGGAGGCCTCGGCTCTCGACCAAATCTCTTTACCCAGCAAGAAAAAAGCTGCTGACGGTGGAAAATATGAAGCAACCTGTTACTGTGAGCCTCGCGCTGTCTGGGCTTTCGCGGCCGTTGGAATTCTTACAAGCCGTGAATTCAGTTGAGTCAGGACCACCTGTGGTTGTCTTATCTCGTCGCGTGGGGTGTTTGCAGAGAAAATCCAGACTCCGCGGCGAATTTGCACAAGACGGCAGCGATTGCTTCCAAAACGTGTCTCGCGGCGATGCAAATCACGCAGGGTAATCAGAATTCGTTAATTCACAGATTCCGCCAATTGTGTGGAGCCCTTGAGAACAGCTTCTTGATTAGTGATTGGCTTCTATTCAGCCCTGCAGGAAAATTACGTTACTGTCTGTACTTGGGAAATATTTCCTTTCGCATTGGTGGTCAGAAACTCGATTACGACCCTATCTGCCAGCCTTTTACACCGAGAGGCCAAAAATAGATTCACATTGCGGATTTATGTGCGGTTATGAGTGCACAAAATGTGTTTTTATCACATTGATTGCACCGAGAGCTGCCTGTCTATTGTGGAGAGATGTCGACCTTTGTATTGAGTGTGCGAGACACAACATTCAGCGATTCCGCTGAGCCTGGAAAAGCCAACCATAGTCGGCTGAACTACGAAGGAAGGGGCGTCTCAAACCTGGGTTCGGTTTGCGCTTTCTTACGTGGGAAACCATGTCCCACACGGAAAGTTTTTTTCGTTGGATAGACGGTGAATGTGGACTGAACTCGTGCGTTTTTCAAAATGGCAGTTTGAACGATGTTGCCTGAAAGAAACTGTGTTCTGTTCAAAAACAAATTCGTACAGTGCTCGGCAGGCCACCCAGTGACGTTTCACACTCAAACCTGGACGACACACGACACTGAACCTTGAATGTCTCCTGCTTGGAAAAACAGTTTGACCATCCATAGAGCTCCGGAAACCCGTCGAGTTTGTCGTACACACGACAAAGGCACGAATTGCATGTTCCACTGGGATTCTGGTTGAAAACATCTCGTCAATGAGGATCTGAAGCGGAGCTCGTCGGCCTTGTGCGCTCTTTTCAGGTCCTCGTGGACTTTGTGACAAATCCGGGACTCCTTGTCTCCTTTCATTGAAGCTGAAACCAGATTCTGTGCTTATGAGGTCCCCATTGAAACTTCATATGGAATTAACTTTGAGGGCTTCGTGGATGTCAGCACGCCCCCAGATCAGAGAAAATTTCATCCGCAAATAACGAGAGTCTCGGGCGAATTCGAAAATAACTTCACATGGAGAACCTCGGGAACTAACTGCCTTGTGAAATGTGCTGGTGGCGGAGACGCAACCACTGTGCCGTGGCTCTATGGAGAAACGCTACGGATTCCTCGCTCGAAGCTATGGAAAACAGGTCGTGCCCCAACCACAGCACTGGAAGTGTCCTTCCCTGTCCCGTGTTTCTGCTGCTGAGTCGTGGGCAAGCTTGAAAGTTTTGCCTGATATCAAAGCTCTCATTTCCCTTGGAGCCCCAGCGCAGTTCTCTGAGCGTGTGAACAGAGCAGCTCCAGCTCCAGTCTGCTGCGTGAAGCTCGCAAAGAGCTCCCGCAATATTGTGATCACAAGTCCGGTGGGCTGGGATTGTGACACGCAGCTTAAGGCACGTCGTCAAGGGCAACTTTTGTTCTCCACCGGAGGTTAACTGGCAATTTGTCTACAGTTGTCACTTAAATGGTTTGACACCATTGCACTACACATTGAAATG
>JAAUXT010049965.1_pt1 | contig 19816 bp, 18 predicted proteins | sample 7278171 | NCBI WGS metagenome assembly JAAUXT01 (sample SAMN14350112, study PRJNA611818) | marine sediment metagenome | isolation source: surface marine sediment (1.8m) | place: French Polynesia: Moorea | collected 2018-08 | reverse complement strand
TTGATACTTTCGAAGTACTTTGAAGGACTGAAATGCATTCGAAGAAAGCAATGGATTGTGTGTTGGTGACATTGAATGCATTTAAGACCTTCGAAGTACTTCGAAGGACCCAAGCACATTTGATGAATGGTAGTTGAGTGAGTTGCTGCTCCCCCATCTTTCAGCTCTCAAAAGTGAAGTATCAGGCATTGAATGCGTTTGGGTCCTTCGAACTACTTCGAAGGGCTCAAACACATTTAATTCCTGATACTTGCATGTGGCACACACACCCCAGCCCCTCATTCACTTGAATATTTCTTGGCAGTTGATGACATCAATCTGCGGGAAAAAACTGCCTTTAGGTGCTTTGATTTGGCTTGCTCCGATTTGGCTCACTTGAGCCCAAATCATGTAAGCCTCCTCAAATCACCCCAAAACACAAAAATGCTTATATCTCAGCAACCGTAAGTCCAATTTACATGAGTTTTTTTTCCCTGGAAGCTGAGATCAAGGGCTTTCATCTTAGCCATAGAACACACATCTGTCTTCAAAGGTGTTTAGTCTAGTACATTCGAAGTACGTCGGAAAAATAGTACGGTCGTGGTCTGGTCCTGAGACACCGGCTTTCGCTGATCCTGTGTTTGATCAGGGGTATCAACCAGTCGAGTGTGTCCACAAATCCAGCCCGGGACAGCCAATCTGGGAACAAAATGGCTGAATCATGGGCTCGTTCCCCACCTCAGAAATTCAGACACCCGAATCCCCGATCAATTCGGTCGGCAAAAAGTAAAAAAAAACAAACAAACTCCGAATCATACCGGAGTCTCAAACCAATCTGAGTCTTCAGGTTCATGTTATCTTCATTTGTTCAGGTTCAGAGACTGAGTCTTCTGAGAACTATTGAGGGTTTTCACACAGGCAGGGCTGCGTCAGAACTTTTGACGCTTCCCTCAAACTCTTGATGCTGCGTGGGTGTCAAATTTAACATGACACCCAAAAGAGAGGGCAAATAATTGTTCCAGTCCGTTCCTGGCGTCACGTCAATATTTTGACACCGCGTCATCTGTGTGCAAGCCCTTCTTATCTGGCGAATGTACACACGGTATGCTGAGTTCTCCCTGCAATGCCACGGTAGGTGACTAGGAAAACACCGGGGTATCCCACAGTTGTACTGGCACGATGCCGCCTGCCTTATATGGAGATGTTTCTTCCCCCAGCAACACAACCAGCCGAGTCAAGGCAGCAAAGATAAAAATAGAGTTCGCATTCACTGTACCATGAACGTCTCACGCGCCAGCCTAAAGCGGGTTGGGTGACGCGCAGTCGTTTTTGGGCTGGTGTCAAATGCTCCACCGTTGGGTTCAATGTTAAATTTTGATGCCGACGTCAATGTGAAAACCGCGCAATTGATGACGCGCGGTCATTTTCTTGACGTCGGCGTCAAAATGTAACGTTCGGAGGATTTGTAAGCTGAAGATTTGGAGTACCTGTGAACGTCGACTTGGAATCTCACCTTGTGGGTGATACTATGAATTGTTTGTCTCTAGCGGCGAAAAGTATCTTGGAGTTTTTACTTCAACAAAGGGAAATACTTCAAGATCAAAATGAAGGAAAGCAAACAAAGAGGATAACATGTTTGTTGCTGTGACTTCACACAGGGTGAGATTCTACCACTACATTCACACGTATACCAAAGGAATTCGCGAAACCTCCCCATTGAACCCGATGGTGTAATTTTTGATATCAGCCCAAGAGCACGACGAGCCAGTGTGAACCCCCCTTGCGGAACTTCCAGGTTCAGTGAGCATCGCTCACCCCATCGACCCCGCACAGCACCGCACCACAAAAGGATCAAGCACAAAACACATTAAATGACTAGAGATACAGCGAACTCTGTGCGCATCGTACCATAAAGATGCGACTTTAGTGCCACGTTAGGTAGTGCACGAATCTCTTCACGAAGAACAGGACGGGAGAGGAAACACAGGTGAGGGTTGCTGAACGCTCGTAGTTTTGTGAGTCGCAGACACATTGGAAAGAGCCTTGCTTCCAGAACACTAAAATCCTTTTCTTTTGCAGGCCAAGACCAAGTGCATGATGTGAGAACGACTGGGAATTTACGGCTCAACCAGCTGACTGAGCGACCGTCATCATATCTCGGATCTGATCATCATAAAACAAACGCGGGAGTTTGGAATCGCGAGGCAGGGACGATAACGATGACGATGACTCAGCACTTTCTGCTCGCTTTGGGTAAGACCACTGAGGAAGAGACCTGCTATACCACAGCAAAAGACGGTTTGAGCACCCTTTTTGAGCTCTTTTGTATTCGCTGGAAACAATTCCCATTAAGTTTGTGGTTTGAGGAGCCGGTTTGCAGGGACTTGGCTTGGTTGAAAACAAAGCCAGAAAGAGATGTGATGGTCGGCTACCATATAGTTATCCATGCCTCATGTCATATAAGAGCGGGGGTAAGGGCTGGGGTCATGACCCAGGTGTGGGAGAAATGGCCGGGGGGCAGGCGAATGACCAGTTATGAGGCGCAAGGCTAGACTGAGTCAGGGTCAAACAGGTTATAGTCAAGGTGGGAGGGTGGTGACCTTGGCGGGGGTGATGACTGAAGGAAGGCGATAATGACTTTTGGGGGGAGGGAGGGAGGTCAAAGTGTGGAGAGAAGCACAGGATAATTCAAACTGATTTTAGAGCTGCAGTTGGACCATCAAAAACGGGATTTCGCATCAGTCTCGAAATCAGGGAGGACGGGTATACTTGATATCGCCAAGTTATTCAAATTGTATTTTTGAATGGTCTGGTGTGCAACATGCTTGTGTCATGTGACTGTGAAGCGCCAAGCAGATGAATCAGCAAACATTTCGGTCCATTCTGTGTGGATTTGCGCCAAAGGAGTAACTCACAAATTTCTCACTCTGGGAAACAAAAACAAATTGCTCCGATCCCAATGGCCAACACTGAAGAACGGGCAAGGTTTAGTTTTGTCATTTCCCCATCAGAAGGCATTGCTATGTAGATCCAGGTGTGCGTCAATACAACGTTTGTTCAGGTGTGTGGTAACATTTCAGCTCTTGTGCTTGCTGGCCGTCTGCAAACTGAAGCTCAATGTGTTGCACATGAAAGGTGCATGAATCCCTACGATGCATCCCGGCGGGGGTATCATATAATTGATTGTTGCCTCACTGAGGTACCACGTGACATCCCTGCTGAGGCTCTTACTGTCAATCTGCATTTCAACCCCATCACCTCAATTCATCCAGGAGTCTTCAGCCACCTGACTCAATGCATTCGTATGACCATACTTGGCACCCAAATCACTCGAATCCAGAGAGCAACTTTCACAGGGATGAAATCACTCACACTTTTAGACCTTCAAGGGAGCAGGATTTCTGTCATTGAAGAAAGTGCATTTCAAGGACTTCAAGCTCTGAAAAGTCTTTTTCTTTTCGGCAATTCCCTTTTTACTCTTGGGCCTGGAATGTTCCATGGACTCCGTGACCTTGAAGATCTCAGTGTTTCCCAGAACAACATTTCCAACATACAGGGAGGCACTTTTGATTCTCTATATTATCTGAGTACTGTGAGTCTTTATGGAAACAGACTGAGAACTCTGGACCCAAATCTGTTGGTCAACTTGCCCCGGCCGTTGGAACTGGCATTCGGCACTCGATTTGAACGCAGTGAGTGGAACTGCAGCTCCCTCTGTTGGTTGCAACATGAAAAGAGACATCGCAGTGTCACATTCGCCGTAGACATTGATCCAGTCTGCACAGCTGATGATGTACAATGGCAAACTCTTGAGTGCCGTCACGAGGGTAAGTGTTGTAGAACAAAAAGGCCAGAGGTTACAGTGATTTGCACAGACCAATTGGAAGAAGTGCTCCACCCTTCTGCTTGGTGGAGCCCTTGTGTCATGTTTTCAGGTGATTTCAGGTTGGTTGCCAAATCCGAGCAAGCCAAATCAATGCACGTGATGAAAAGTGTGTACACCTATTTCATGGTCAAGATGAAGATCAATTTGAGGTCTATGGGGCTCTTGGTGTTCAATTTAGGTTGGGGATAGTGTGCCAGGAAGGATTTGGGAAACTTTGAATTTTGGGGTTCTTCAGGTCAAAAAGTTCAAATTTAAAAGTGCAGAAAATATGAGGTATGGATGTAGAAATGGCTCCATATCTGAGAAACTATAAATATTTGGTGAAAGAAGTATATTGAAGAAATATACTCTATTGTATGGGGGTTTGAGTGGTAGCATTTAATGTTTCATTTTTGAAAAATTTTACATTGTTTTTGGGTGGGGCTGGAAAAGCCATTTTCATTAGAAAATTTAAAAATGGACATTGTTGTGAAACAATATGTAAAAGTTCCATTTGGTCAAATTTCTTCCATTTGGGTGTGTGCTAAATGAGTTGCCAAGTTCTGTTTGTTGAGTGAAAAAAGTAAGAATATGATAAAAAAAACAACCCAAAATCAGACCAAGCCAAATCAAAGCAACCCAAATCAGAACAACCCAAATCAAAGCAACCCAAACTAGAGCAACCCAAATCAAAGCAACCCAAATCAGAGAAACTGAAATTTCTACAAATCACCACGAGCTCCATGGAGCTATTTTTTCAGTGGTATGTTGAAGTGGAAAGTTCATTTGGTAGGAAAGAAAATACTGTAGTTTGTCAGGAAAATGAACTTGTGCGAAAATTGGTTTGAAGAAACCAATTGTTTTGGTTGAACAAGTAGTATTTTGCAATTCCTGTCAAAAAAGTGTCAAGGTGTGATACCTTTTCTGAAAAAAGTGTAACCACCTAACACTTTTTTCAGAAAAATGTCCAAAAAAGTTTTTTTGTAACCCTCAAAAAGTTTGTTGTCAAACATTCTTGCTTTTTAGGGAGAAAGCATCAGCGAAAACGTTTCAAAAACACTCTAAATGGTTACATTGTACTTGTGAGAGTGCAACCAAAACAACCAACTCAAAATTGTCCAAATCACCCAAGACTCTTGGGCTTTGCGTGAAAGACCATCAAAAAAGAGACCACCACGCAAAAATAATCACTGGACACAGGATTTGCTTTCCCTCACATACACCTGTTCTTTCTATTGAGGCATCTGCCCAGAACCAGGAGGTGTGCCATTCTCTACCAGAACCAAGTACCGTGGACCCTACTTCCCTCAGGATCAGGTGACCTACAGCTGTTTTGCTGGAGAAAGCACAACCATCACTTGTCAGGGTGACGAAACATGGACACAGAAACCAATCTGCGCAGGTCTGTTTTGTTCTGTTTGGTCTGTGTATCAAGAGCCACTCTGGTTCCCAGGTGACCTGCAGGTGTGCATTACTGAACAAACAGGAAACTTTCTTGAAAATAATATTCTATTTTGTTTGTCAGACATTGTTGTCAAATCAGTCCCTCTTGGATGTGTGAATAATTTTGTTTATTGGTGGAGAAAATGCCAAAATTCATGCATTCATGACACCGTGCGCAAGTTATACATGCAACACAAGGAAGAGGTGCCCATTTCATTCTTGTGCGAATGGAATTTATTCACACAAAATCAACACAACATATTTTGTTTTCCAGCAACACCTATCCCGACAAGGCCACCTTCGGCAACAGAAGGACCAGACAGTGGCAGTATGTTTGTTATCAACAAAGCAAAAAGTCCGTGTTGTTCCTGTTTTGAGGCTGCATAAAATTTGCTCCCATTTTGTTTGCATTGACAGTGTTTGAATGTTTTCAACATCATCAGACTTCACCAGCATCTGGATTGCTATTGGAGTTGGCGTTCTGGCTCTGGTTGTTATCATCGTAATTGTGGTGGTTCTGGTTCGGCTCCACTGTGTACGAAGGTACGTCGAGAATGTCTCCATCAAATGTGTTCTGAAGGCAAGAGGAACAGTTTGCAGAATTATTGTGGCGAACAGCATGTGAACTTTTTGAAGCTCAATGCAAGGTCCACAAGTTTTGAAATCACCCCATTTCTTCTGCAATGCCAGTTCTTGTGCATTATCAAACAAAGAACTTCACAAAAACTTTGGAAGAACAATTTGTCAAACAGTGTGAAACAAAAAAAGCCACACACACAACAAGCAGGTGATTTCCCTTCATTTTTATCTTACAGGAAAAAATTAAAATCTGGACAGCCAAATCCAAAATCTGAGGGTCACCAAAATGAAGGTTACGAATCTCTGAACGTTGAATCCAACCCAGCAACGAATGAACCAATTGTCAACAACAACCAGGGAGAGATCTCTCCGGACAGGCGCCTTCAGGCAGTGAGCACTCAAGGTCCTGATGTGTACATTGAAACTGTTAGAGAGGCAGATCCTAATTCAAATCAAATGTCAGCAGTATCCCATCCCACTTACATGTATGCTGGCCACTACCAGACCAGCTTCGAGAGAGATGATGGTACAGGGTACGCCGAGATAAATGAGAGAGAAATGAGGGCAACTTCTGATGCCACTCAATATGAAGATGTTGAGGAGAGAGAACCCATAGCTGTCTCCAGAGCATCCCAAGCCACTTCATTGAGCTATGCCATGCCCTACCACTTTGAAATGGAAAACCAAAATGAAACCCCTACCATCCCCAACAGTGCAAGGCCTTTAGATGGGTACATTGAGGCAGCAGGTACCCAAGGCTCTGATGGGTATCTTGAGCCAGTGGGTACCCAAGGCACTGATGGGTACCTTGAGCCAGAGGGTACCCAAGGTTCTGATGGGTATCTTGAGCCAGTGGGTACCCAAGGTTCTGATGGGTATCTTGAGCCAGTTGGTATGCAAGGTTCTGATGGATATCTTAAGCCAGTGGGTACCCAAGGCTCCCATGGGTACATTGAAATTCTGCCAGGTTCAGATCCAGATTCAGATGAATTTTCACGGGTGCCCCATGTGACATCCATACACCATGGCCACTACCAGCCCAGGTCAGAAAGATCTGATGACATTGAATATGAAGATATCAATGAAAGAGAAATGAGGGCTCTTTCTGGAGCATCTGACTCCACCTCTGTCTCACTCTACCCTGAGCCCTACCAACATGTATCAGAGGCAGACCCTGATTCAAACCAAACTTCAGCCGTATCCCAAGTCTCTTCCTTGTATGATGCCCGATATCAACCTAGATCAGAAATTTCTGATGGCACTGAGTACACACAGATAAATGAGAGAGAAATGAGGGCTGTTTCTGGTGGGTCCCAGGCCACATCCCTCAGCTATGCCGAGCCTTATGAGTTCAGACGAGCAGGACGAAAAAAGTGGAAAATTCAGAAAATTGACTGATTCACTGTGCAGAATCATTGTCTTGATGGCAAAATTTGAATCCAGTTCCTTTTCTGGCACATTTTGGCATTTTTATGTTTTCTGACTTGGGCACCACTTTCCATAACATTCCGTTGTAGAAACATGGTTGATTGCAGTGCTGTGTATTGTTTCTGTTCTCAAAATGAATTCTCTTGAATGTAAAAAGATGTACTTGAACCACTTCACTCTTCCAGAAGATGTTTTATACATTGACAGCCACATTTTTGTACAGATTCATGTTTTGTCCAGGAGGAAGACCATGCCCACAGGAATATTCAACTTTCAGTGCTTCTTGTTTGCTTCACTTTCCCCAGCTGTACATCAATTCACTAATCAACATTTGATGAATAAAGTAACACAAAAATCATCAATGTTTGTCTTGGACATGTCGAAAAACCCACAATGAAGGATATTTGAGAACACGAACCCAGCGAACAGGAGCAGTTCCAAGCAGTTCCAAGCACATGTCTGGAAGTTCAAATGCCATCTTTTCAATGCCTCCCTCATATTTCTTTCTTCCTCTTTGTTGCACATGTGCTTTTCTTTCTTTCAGCTAATTTTGTTGTTTCCTGTAGTTGAAGTCCTGCCACACCCCCTGGTGGTTCAGATCATGAGTCACCTGCTGGGCTCCTCCCATCATTTCCCAGCATCACACAGTCACAGACACAAAGCGGTAGTTTGCTCATTGTTTGCAACTCAATTGGCACATTGTCACATTGTGTCAAAGTTTCCTATCTGAGATCCTCATACCGACCAAGCACTCCACTTCAGTCTTGAGAATTATCCTGATCCCCTCTCCTCTCTCTTGAAGGAACTTCACTCTCAGTCCAGACAGAACTCCAGCAGTTTGTCCCAGCCTTTCAAGGTGTGCAATTGAGTCAGGAAACATGTGCTCATTGGGCTACACCATTGTACAGAGAATTTTGGAGCAGCCAATTTCGGTTTGGGTGACTTTCAACAATGTGTGTTGTTTTTGTTTTCCAAAAACTGTTTCTGAAACTTTTGCAATTTGAATTTGGGTAAGTTGAAGCTTGAAAAGACAGACCTGATTGAAGTTTCCTTGTGTTTGAACAGCTCTGATCCAATTGTGCATTGTGTCTTGTGCCAGGTCCAGTGGACTCTCCTCAAGATGATGAGAAGTTTCCAGGCAAAGTCACTCAACTGCAGTTGTGGACTCAGTTCTTTCCCACTCTTGTCTAGATCTGCATATTATAATTGGCCATTTTGTGTTTCCTCAATACCAAATTGAAAGGCCACACACCAGAAATAGTATGACCATAAGAATTAGCCAGTTTTCAGACACACACAACAGTAAAAGCCCTGTTCAAGTTAGTTTTCATACATTTACTCTCAAGTTTCAGGAAGTTGAAGCCTGAACATGTCTGTCTTTTCTGAGGTCCAAGTAGAACTCTAATCATTGTGTCACAATAGAACAGTTCAGTCAATCCACAGTCTGGTACTTTTTCAATGAACGCAACTCAAAGGAGCTAAATTTACCAGCAAAATTTTACTGGCCACTTCTTTATTATGTATACTGTTTGGAATGGGGGTGACAATATTCCATGCAGTTCATATCTCCACAGACCCCTTCAAGCTTGTGTTCACCTTTTCGTGACCCATCTGATTCTGTCCCTCTCATTGCAGCCATCACATGGATGAATGTTTTTGTACAGGTGACCAGTGCAGTCTTTATCACTTTGGCACACATTTTGTTGATACAAAAAATAACAACATCCCAATGTCCATGGAACAAGCAATATCCAAGACATACTCAAGTGTTAGACTTTTCAGCCAAATATTTGCACTGACCATTTCAAATCGAATCTGCTGGATTCCAAGTAGTGTTATCTATCTGGTGTGTCATTTTCTGGAGAAATATCTTGCTGCTGTGGTAGTTTGGGTTATGGTTGTCCTTGACCCTTTCAATTCTGTCACTGATCCCATTGTCATCAGTTCAACCACATTCAAAAAGATATTCAAACTCTAACTTCTGATGTACCTGTCACTTCATCACCATGTCCAGTTCCTCACATTTCTGATTTAATCTTGAATGTTAAAGGGGGAGAAGCTAACAGAAGCTAATGTATCATTTGTCTGCCATGGGAAATGAAGTGACCACAATCTATCCAGGATATTGCATCCAATGGCATTGACTTCATCACAAAATAAGGCTACACTTGGGAACCAGAAACATTTTTGCAAACACAAACATGCTAAAATTCCTATTGTGAATAAAGGCAACAAGTCACACCTGTTGAGAACAGATCACCTGACCCAAGGATTCAAAACGAAATATGTCAATTCAGATGAAAAGACAGCAGACATTGGTTTCACTCATGGAAGGCATACACAAATACCCAAAAGCAGCAGTGTAGGCCCATCAGACCAGGTCATCACCAGGGAATGGTTTTGACGTTTTTTTCTGGGTGCAAAACAGATTTCACATTTTTTCTCTCACAGACCCAGGATTGTTGGAATGAGTTTTTGACATGTGTCTGAATTAAATGAAACATTATGAACATCATGTGTGGAGCTTTGATGCCAGAAAAGGAGTAGCACAAGAACATCCTTTTCAAAAGACCAGTAAGAGCCCCATTACCCTATTTCACATTGACAAACAACACAAAAGCCAGGGATCAAACCATTGTGGATTTGCTATCTTCCCTCAATGTTTGATTGCTTTTTTGCAGAAGCATGTACAAAAGTGTTGATTTTTTCCCTGGTACAACATGGCACCACATCACGACATGTCACATTGACATGAACAGTTCTGCAAGATATCCACACACACACACAAAACAAGTCTGATATCATAACATGAATTGAAATTCACTTCTTACCCTACAATTGTGCAAGCATGAGCACAAACATGTTTACTGGGCCAATCAAAGCATGCATGGTTCTATCCAGTCTATTCTTATTTCGTCTGCAGATTTTTGTACATTTTTCTACACTTGAAAAGCCCCAAATTGTGGTTTAGTTTTGTGAAGGCAGCATGTTTTCTTTCACACACACGTTCATCCATATTTTCAGCTGAATCACACAACTTGTGTGTTTTGAGACATTTTGAATGGGCAAAGTGATGCAGGAACAATATTGTCAACAGAAAGCAGACCATGAAAACTCTTGAATGCAGCATTAAAACAGGTGTGGTGCACATTGCAGGTCACATTGAAACAGAGTAATCACCTCTTGAAACACCCACAAATGCCTTTTATTCTTGGCAATTTCACCTGGATGAGAGGCTGACAACAAACGTGACAATAACTTTTTTTCATTTTTCTTCAGCAAGCACTAAGAAATGCCAATTTGGAAATTTTACAGTCACACTCTGTGAATGTTAGAAAAGAGAACTCCAAAATTTCATTTTCTGTGGAATGTATTTCTCCATGTTTTTTCCCAGGTGAAAGTAGACTTAACTTGAGAGCCACCCACTTGGCTCATGTAAAGTTTGGCATGTCATTATGGCACAGTGTTGCTGATCTGAACAAAATGGAAAGCATTCAGATTGCAAAACCCAAGTTATCCTTTCTTCTGTGTTCTAAACTTGATACAGCCTGGTTTGCACACACAAAAGTTTCCATGTAGAGCAAACCTTTCAACACATTGACCTTCACTTTGTATGAAAAATATTCAGTTTGAAGTATATGTTGGGCCAGGAGCAAAGGCACAGCTATTGACTTGTCAAAAAGTCATACAAACGTCCACTTTTCAATGTGTTGTCCCAGTTTCAACTCGAAAAAAAACTCCAAAAATAACTCACATGATGCTCTTCTCAAACACACAGAACTAGAAAATCATTTGAAAAATCTTACAACTACACTGTCAAGCTCAGAGGCTGAAGAAGAAATAAGATATATAATCAAATCATAAAGTCTGCAATGGAAATGTTGTGTGTTTGCTTGCAGTCCAGATATCAGGGCTAACCCTTCCCTTGCCAATTATTGGCATGTCATAGGAGGGTGAACTGGACACTCAGTCATGTGACTTCTCTGGTGTTCATGTGGTTGACATTGCTTCAAGGCAAAAATACCCCTTCCCCACACAAATGACAGACACTTTTGGAACAAGCACTGTGTTGTGTGGGCACTCTGCCCAGAACCCATGGGCAGACACATGGGCAACTAGTAGTCACCATAACTTAACCCTCAACCTGATCATGACACTACCATGCTCCCACACATCCGTGCGTGAGACCAGGTTGAAATCTGTCACGTTGGAGACATTGCAAGTGACCAAAATTTCAATAGACAGGTAGAAACAGATTTCTCGGTTCTTCAGGGGCGAGGAACTCATCACTGTTCCAAGAGAAACAGAGGTTGGGATGGCAACAACGACTGATTACGGTCCTCCTTTCTCAGATGGCCCACTCTCTGAACAGCACCCTGTCGACCTCTGTTTGTTCTAAACACCTGAGTCCCGAATGTTCTGGGTTCAGTTGTCCAGAGGCCAGGCCTCTGAATGCGAGATGGTTCTCCCAGCACCACTACACCAGGTAAAAGGGGTACACTATGTTCCCACCGAATACTGAAATACTACACGCAACTCAAACAAATACCCAAATGCACAAACAGTCTTACTACAAAGACGCCAGCAAAGGCAGAGGTGGAGGGCTTCCAACGTTCTCCAACCCATGAACAGGTGTCACTCAACTGTGAAAAGCAACCGGGTTCGGTTGGCACGGTAACATGTGAAGAGCGCGTGGGAAAGTTGGGTGTCTCACGCTCAGAAAACACACAAAAAGACTAGAAATACAGAAAACTCAATTTTATTTGCACAGACACACACCCAGTAAATATTGCGAGAACAAAGACAGAGGTGGCGAGGATCCAGCCCTCACCAACCCATGAATACGTGTCACGAACCTGTGTGAATAGGGACTGGGTGCGGTTGGCACGGCACCCCTGTGGACTGTGTGGGAACCTTGGAGATTCACACGCAGAAAACACATCAACAGACGAGAAATACGGGAAACTTGGGACACACTACAAGGTGAGGCGAGTTTTGTACTACGGTGCACAGAAATTTCATTGCAATTCTAAATATCTTGCAAACAGGAAACGCAGGTAAAGGGTTCTGGAACACACACACACACACACACACACACATGTGGATTTGTGAGTCAAAGGTCACACGACCCACTACAAACACCACACAGATGTGTGAGTTCCACCTTTGAAAACCTTCCAAACTTTGACTCTTGCAGGTTTTGTGCAGTGATGCCTGATATGAGAGTGATCTCAAAAACACTGGAAATTGGTATTTGCTGAAAGACTGTCATCAGGTTGAAGACTGGTCAGTTTCGAATCGTGAGGCACGGATGATCACAATGACCCAACACATACTGCTCGCTCTTGGTGAGTTATTTGAGTCCCACAATATGCCCAAAGCAATCAGGCAACAGACAATTTGAGCCTTTTTCCCTCTTCTGGTGAATACAGTATTCCAAATCAGATAAATTCAAACTCATTGAAGATAAGTGTGCATCAAATCAGTGAGACAACCAGCCAACACTGAATGCATTTTCCAAGCAGTCTGGTGTTCAACACTGACATCTCCTCAGTCAGTGACAAGCACCAAACATACCTCTATGAACAGCACTTTCTGTCTGTGGTTGTGCCCCACAAGAAGAATTAATATGTTGATGGGTATCGCAAGAGAATTTGCTTGGAAACAAATGTGACACTAATGTTGCGCTGCATTGTTTGGTACAGTGCATGGCTCAGTTTCTGTAATTTTGTGTGTTCAGTTCAATTTCTGTGATTGTTCAGGTGTGTGGTAACATTTCAGGTCTTGTGCTTGCTGGCCGTCTGCAAACTGAAGCTCAATGCGTTGCACAAGAAGGGTGCATGAATCCCTATGATGCATCCCAGCAGGGGTATATTCAAGTTGGTTGTTGTCTCACTGAGGTACCACGTGACATCCCTGCTGAGGCTCTGGAGGTTCATCTGCCATTTAACCCAATCACCTCAATTCATCCAGGAGTCTTCAGCCACCTGACTCAATGTACTGTTCTCTTCATGGTTGAAAACCGCATCACTCAAATCCAGAGAGCAACTTTCACAGGGATGCATTCACTCACACATTTGATCCTTGTGGGGGGCAGGATTTCCATTATAGAAGAAGGTGCATTTGATGGACTTGAAGCTCTTCAATTCCTTGATCTTGGTGGCAATCTCCTTTCTTCTCTTGATCCTGAAATGTTTACTGGACTCAATAATGTGGAATATCTTGGTATTTTCTCTAACATCATTTTCAACATAGAAGAAGGATCTTTTGATTCTCTGCATTCTCTGAGGACTGTGAGCCTTCAGGGAAACAGACTGACAACTCTGGACCCTGATCTGTTTCTCAACCTGCCCCGACCATTAAATATGACACTCTGCTCTGGACCTAATTCATGCAACCAGTGGGACTGCAGTTCCCTCTGTTGGTTGAAACATGAGGAGCAACATGGAACAATAAGTTTTGTGAGAATGAATAACTGGTCCCTGTTATGCACAGCTCTTAGTGGTGTGCAGTGGAATTCTCTTCAGTGTGGTCACAGAGGTAGGTGTCATTAACCCCCAAAGCGCGGATGATTTTTTCGGTTTTGCCCGTCAAGCGCAGAGCACATTGAGCCGGCTCAATGGCAATGAAACTTTTTTTTCCATTTTTTGCTAAGATATTAAATTGTTTTTTCAAAAGTGCTTTCTGTTGAAAATTTTGGTGGGAAAACCCCGTCTACACACATGTGTGTTTACCGGACTGGACAAAACACCCCGTCTACACACATACATGTAGACCGGGGTTTAGGGGTTAAAGTGCACAAAAAGAATTGACATGAGACTAATTTGAACAGATTAACCAGAAAAAGTGATCAGCTGGCAAAGTGTGTTTGTTGAATGCAGTGAATCTTGCATACAGATGCATTCAACAGTTCTCCCATTCCTTAATGCTGCCATGGGCCTGGATGAAAGAAAGGGTCACACCATTGACAATTGCAAATGTTCATCAGTTCATCATTGCTTTTGTGTTCTTTCTCTTGAGGCATCCGTGCAGAACCTGGAGGTGTCCCCTTCTCTACAAGGACTCACTACAATGGGCCCTACAACTCAGGTGACCGGGTGACCTGTACCTGTTATGGTGGACAGAGCACAACCATCACATGTGAGAGCAACAGAGCCTGGACACAAAAGCCAAGCTGCCCAGGTTTGTTTGATCAAGCTCTGCCTCAAAGGCATGTTCCTGGCCCAAGTGGAACCAGCCTGGTTTCTTTCAGCTGCTATTTATGAAAAGGGAATTGCAATGTGTCAATAATCAATAAGTCATACCAACAACAGTGACTACACTCCAAAACTTGAGTTTTTCTCATGGAGTCAAAATATATGTTTATTGAACCCAGAGACTGAAAAAAATGCCCATGTTTTTGTCTGACTTTTGCTTTCCAGAAGCACCTGCCCCAACCAGGGCACCTTTATCACCTTCGCCTGATCTGGCAACAACAATGCAGGGACATGGGACAACTATGAAACCGACTGAAGACAACGACAGTGAGTCTGCTTCCAAAAATTCTGTGTTGTCTTTCACTTTCACTCTGGTTGATCCTTGTTGTTTCTTGAACATGTGTGTATGTTCAACTGCCTCAGATTTCATGTACATCTGGATTGCCATTGGGGTTGGAGTCCCTGTTCTTCTCATTATCACTGGAGCTGTGGTAGCTCTGGTTGTGCACTGTGTGAAAAGGTACAACAATATATATTTGGATCAATCAGTCCTCACAAAACGTTTTATGAATGTGGCAAGAATTTCTCTAGAATTGGCAAAAAGATGACTTGAGAAATTTCAGTATTTTCAATGTTTTGAAGCTCAGTCACACTCACAAAAGTTTTCAAGGAAATTGCCTGACAACCTGTGAACAATAAAGTATTGGCAGAATTGACTCAGCAGAATACAACATTGTGTTGCATGTCTATGTTGCAGGAAGCAAGACAAATCAAAAACTGAACAGCCCAGTCCTGGACCTGAAGGACAGGAGAATAGTGGATACCAATCTCTGAACCTGCAGCCCATCACAGCCGCACCAACTGTCAACAATGACCGTCAAGATTTCACAGCTTCTGAGGTCTATGTTGAGCCAGAAAGTAACCAGGACTTTGATGGGTATCTTGAGCCAGTGAGTACCCAAGGCTCTGATGGGTATCTTGAGCCAGTGGGTACACCTGGTTCTGATGGGTACCTGACACCTGTTGGTACCCAAGGTTCTGATGGGTACATTGAGGTGATTGCAGAGGCAGATCCTGATTCAAATAAAATCTCAGTGGTGTCCCAATCAACTTCCATGTATGATGCCCAATATCAGCATAGATCAGAGATTTCTGATGGCACTGAGTATGCCCAGATAAATGAGAGAGAAATGAGAGCTGTTTCAGGGGGGTCCCAGTCCACCTCCCTCTCACTCTACCTGGGCCACTACCAGCCTCCATCTGAAATTTCTGATTCCACTCAATATAAAGATGCTGAGGGAGGGGAAATGACAACTGTTTCTGGGGCATCTGATGCCATGTCCCTCAGCTATGCTGAACCCTACCAGTTCAGACCAGCCAGAAGATATTAAATGGAAAATTCAGAAAGTTGACTGATTCATTTTGCAAGGGATCATTGTCTCAATGGCAAAATTTGAAGTCAATTCCTTTTCTGACACATTTCGGCATTTTATGTTTTCTGACTTCAGCACCATTTTCCAAATCATTCTGTTGTACAGACAGTTGATTGCATTGCTGTGTATTGCTTTTGTTCTCAAAATTATTTTTCTTGAATGTAAAAATAAATTGTTTTTGTACTGTTCCGCAATTCCAGAAGATGTTTTGTAAATTGACTCTCAGGACTGTTGTACAGTACTCTTCCTTCTCATCGTCACGGCCTTGTCTCGCATGTTCACAACGTAGACGCTGATTCCTGGCTCGACGACGTCATAAGTTTTCGAGGGTGATTTGTTGTGCTTCACTCAGACCTTCTCTATCGTACACAATTGGAACACCCTGACCATTGGTTGACGCATGCTGAGAGCAACTGGACAACCCCTGGTGACAACATCACCATGACAACCACCATTCCTGAGACAGACGAGGAAGACATGTTGGGCTGTAAGTGTCGGCTGAACATTTTCCAAAATGAATTTCCCAGAAAACACTTCAGGAGTTGATGCATATATTCTCACTCCCACTGTTCTTCTCTCCCCAGTTGTTCTCCAGGCGTTCTGCATCTTGACGTCTACGGTGAGCATCTGTGTCGGCTTTAACTTTCGCACCAAGGTCATGAGTGATGGCAGCGTGGAGTGGACGACCAAAGTCAACGCGCTCCTCCTCATCTGGAACTTCCTGACCATCTCCGCCAGAAGTCTGTCTCTTGCTCTGCTTTTAAGCGTTGATTCGGTGATCTTTCAATCAATTGTGGCATTGCATCTTGCGTGGCCAGGTGTAATAGGAGCTTGTAAGGGGGCCTGTTGCACTGACAACTGTGGTGACAAATGTTGTAAGAATTGTTGTGACAAAAAGCAAACGGCAAAAACAGCTTTGGTGTGGGCTGCACTTGGTTTGGCCTATTTGTTCAACTTCTGTGAAGTTCTGGATCACAACTTCTCCAAGTGGTATCCTCTCTATTTTGTGGCCTTCCTTTTGGAAACTCAAACCTTCAACATCCTGTGGTACATCAATGCCGTCTGTGTTGGGAAATACATTTGTGATGTGCCCGCTCTGAACGAGCTGATTCTGGCGTACGTTGCGATTGCGTACACTGTCCCAGGCATTGCAATGATAGTGGTCCTCCAAAGAGTGAGGAAGACATAAAACAGACACCAATCGACCAATCAAGAAACCGGAATGCTGTATATGACTGCTTTTTGCCTGTGGCAAATTGAGAGCAAAAACCAAGATTGTCCCACAAATTGCAGCACATTTTGACATTTTGTATTTCTGCTTTGCAAGACTGGTGTGATCAGTGATTCAACACACATCAATCACAGGTGCAAATGTATAACTTGGGGATATTCAACATCACGAAATTGCTGTTTCTGCGAGAAAAGAGAAAAAAATAGCTCTATGGAGCTCAGGATCATTAAAGAATTTTCGGGTTTCTCTGATTTGGGTTGCTTTGGTTTGCGTTCTTCTGATTTGGGTTCCTTTGATTTGGGTCACTTTTTTTTATCAAATTTCTTACCTTTATCACCCAACATTCACAACTTGGGAACTCATTTGGCACATACCTAAATTTGACTGAATGGAACAACAATATCCACATTTGCCCAATATCAATTTTTAATTTTTCTACTTTTACTTCTTTGTACTTCTTTCTGCTTCTATTAAAATGACATTTCACCCCGAACTTCAGCCCCACCTAAAAACCATGTCAAACTTTTCAAAAATCAAAAATTGAATGTCACCACTCAAAGCCCCATAGAAATGATGACATTTCATTGATATAATTCTTTCACCAAATTTTTGTATATACTTTCTCAGATATTGAGCCATTTCTACATACATTCCCAATATTTTCCACACTTCAAAATTTGAACTTGTTTCGCAAAATCCTTTCCTGGGGCACTATCCCAAATCCAAATTGATCCCCAAAGACCTGAAATTGATCCTCACATTGACAATGAAACAGGACACATGCTTTTTGTGAACCCTGCCCGTAGGTGCTTCGATTTGATTCACGGTGCAATATTGGAATCAAGGTCCATTCGAACATTGTTTTTGTGAGGGGGAGGGGACAGAGCGGAAGGACCAACACACACCCAACTGTGCCAATTCAAATTGTTCTGATACGCATTTGTCTTCGAATAAAACCAAACATGATTTTCGAACGGGAAACGCGTTTTTGTCTCAGTAATATATTTGCACCAGCTGAGAAACCAAACAAGTCCAGTTCCAACTGGCATTATCGAGTTGTGGTGCATGACAAACAAACCACTTCAGAAAGTGCTCCATGTCTGAGTACGTCTGGTTTGAGAGAAATCAGTGACAAACAAACCTCTTAAACAAAAGTCAAGAGATTGGTAGCGGAGAAAACACACATCGAGTGGTCATCAAAACAGGCTTTTGAAAAACGAGACCTCTTTGGAACAATCACCGCAATGAGAGACAGTATTTGGTTTCGCCAGGTGAAAACACACAAAACTACAAGCGAAAAAGTCTTCGGCACCCAAAAAGAAACTTTTACCAAGCAAAACTGCTTGTCAAATTCAGCAAACTTGGTCTCAGCTCATGTGTCCCCAAAATCAACTCTCTGAGAGTAAGGCTGATTTCATATAGATTTTCTGCGGCAACAAATTTGCTTGGCCTTTCTTCTGTGCGGCAAAATTTAACATGACGCCCAATGTGATGCAGATAGCTTCCGCAGATTATTGCTGGCAGCCGATTCTTGACACAAGAAATGTGCAGACACAGGAGTTAGTGATGCTGGAAAACGCAGACGCAGCCGCATGCCGCAGTTCTATATGAATCCACCTTAATGCGGAACGGGAAGTCCCACACACATGTTCTCTTGTCTATTTGGTGGCGAGTCCCATCACAGCGCACAACGACACCATGAAAGTACGAGGAAAAAAAGTCTTTCTCAGGGAATGTTGAAAAAAAAAAACAGAAAGACTTGACAGGATCTACATAGTCCACTGATCAGACACAATGATTCTGTGTGCCATCGCAAACATGTATTTGGCGACATCTGGTTAAGAATGGTTCTGAAGGCAACTATGGGATGATGATTTTGCTGTAGTGAGTTGTGCTTGTAGCTGGGGATGTGTTGGGTGCATTGGCTGTTTGTAAATAACATCCTGGCTGTTTTGCAGACAACTCAAAGAATATTCCAACACACTGACTTGTGTCAGCACAAATTCTCCAGCAGTGGTACTCAGATATAGCAGTAGAGTCAAACACTAGCCCAGTCCTCACTGGGCCCCCTGCAACAAGATGAGGAAGAATGAAAACACTCCAACAGAAGAAACTTTATTGTGGTCCAATGTCTGTCTACTCAAAGCAATCAATTCTTTGGCACAAAAAGTAACAAGAGAAGCAGTGCTAAGGCAACTGTGGCTGCGATGTCCCCCTTTGTTCCTCAGGATTTAGCCATTTACATCTCATTGCTGGGGTGTTTTGCATCTAATTGCTGGGGAAGTTGTCATGGACATTCTTTTGAAACTCTACTGCAAACTACTTTCAAATACATTTCATATGAGCCATAGATCAAGCCTCTGTCACAAAAAGAACCTTAGATTTAGCCAATTGCATCTGGTTGCAAGGGAGTTTTGCATCTGGTTGCTAGGGAAGTTGCCATTGATATTTTTTTGAAACTTGACTGGAAACTACTTTCAAATATCTTTCATATGAGCCATAGATCATGCCTCTGTCACAAAAAGAACCTGAGATTTAGCTATTTGCATCTGGTTGCTAGGAAAGTTGCCATTGATATTCTTTTGGAACTTGACTGCAAACTACTTTCTAACACCTTTCATATGAGCCATATATTATGTCTCTATCATAAAAAGAACCTGAG
>JAAUXT010064807.1_pt1 | contig 19821 bp, 13 predicted proteins | sample 7278171 | NCBI WGS metagenome assembly JAAUXT01 (sample SAMN14350112, study PRJNA611818) | marine sediment metagenome | isolation source: surface marine sediment (1.8m) | place: French Polynesia: Moorea | collected 2018-08 | reverse complement strand
GGATTCAGAGCATTCCACATGGTTTTTGGGGAACTGTGGCTGTTAGAAAAGTTCATTTTCCTATCAAATCTATTGAAAAAATTTTCATTTTTGGTCCATATCTCAGAAACCGAGCACTTTTTTAAAATTCATTCAAATGACTCAAAGAGGCTCAGAATTGATATCAGAGGTGTTTGACATGATTTTAACTTGGGTGCCAGAATCTAGAAACTTGCTTTTTTAAATGATCAGGCAGGCATTTATGAACAACGAACGTTTATGTGACCACACGCTTTTTATGCGTAGCATTCTTGTTTGTTCAAGACTTGCAGGTCCTTTTGTGCATATATTCGTGCCTGTGGGTATGGGCACACGTGAAAATCGCTTGGCTGTTTTTTTGCCACCGACTGTCCGTCAGAGTCGCCACAGTTGTGTTGCTTGCCGCTTGCAGGTGAAAACGGCGCTGGACCTGTGCAGCGACTACATGATCTCGCTCCTCACCTTCAGCAACGCAGACGAAATACTCCACATCGCAGACATGTACTCGCTCGACCGCGTCAAGGACTTCTACACCAACAAGGTTCTGTTTTTTCTTGTGTTGCGTGACCGTCACTTTCAGCGAAGTCCTGACCAGGACAGACAGGTCGTTTTTCAGCACATGTGATGGAGGAGCCAATGCGGTGAGGGGAAGATCATTTCGAGTGAAGCCACATTACAAACCCTGAAAGACGCATTTGTTGCAGTGTGTTCTGACATTTCAGGTGGTGTTGTCAAACTTCGAAGAGTTCGGTCGGACGGACCAATTTCTGCAGCTTACGGTGAAGCAACTCGCAAGGCAAGTTCTTTGACGACCACTTGAATAGTTTCGGCATTTACGCGCGCCAACCTGCTGTCACAGCGTCGACGCCTGTTTTAGTGTGTGTGTGTGTGTGTGTGTGTGTGTGTGTGTGTGTGTGTGTGTGTGCGTGTGTTAATTTGCCGGAAAATTTGTGCGAGAACAAGGTCCTTGTGGCTTGTGGTCACATTCGATGGAAAACGCTTCAACATTTCACCTCCGCTATCGATGGCTGCTTTCCTTTGCTCCCAGGTACTTGGCGGACGACCAGATGGTGATCAAGACGGAGGCGCTGCTCTACGACCTCGTCGCCAAGTGGTTCGCGCACGACCAGCAGACGCGCGTCGAGCAGGTGGGCGAGGCGTTGAGCTGCATCCGTTTCGCGCTCTTCTCCGACGCGCAGCTCAAGCAGCTGCAGCAACACTGGCTGACAACGCGCTACCCGCAGGCGCTCACCTACGTCAAGGACGGGGTCGCCTACCACGAGGCGTGTAAAACCGGACACCCAGCTATCAACCAGGCGTGCAAAGTGCGCGCGCTCAGTGCCTCACTGACCATGGTCCATCAGGGATCCTCGTACAGACCGTTTGAGATCTGTGCGTACAACGCCAAGGACGGCAAGTTTTACCAGTTGTTCGATGATTCGGACAGTGCACGGGATTGTCGCGTGGTGACGGTGGATAACTTCGTGTACGTGTACAAAGCGGTGGATGTGGGAGGTGGGACGCTGTTCAACGCCATGGTGCGGTTCGACCCGCGCCACATGTGTGTCGAGTCGATGACTGCGTGCAACAACCTGCGGCTCGACCCAGCGTTCGTGGCCCGCGGCCAGTGGCTGTACATGTTCGGGGGCAACACGGATCAGTTCGCACTGCTGGACTCGGTGGAGTGTTACAACGTGCAGACCAACAGCTGGATGGACCTGCTGCCGTTGCCGCAACCCGTGTCCGCACACGCCGCCACCGTCCACAAGGACTTGATCTACCTCAGTGGGGGTGTGGACGTGCAAAGACAGCCCGTCCCTTCGTTACACATGTACGACCCTACCTCGCAGCAGTGGCACAGCAAAGCGCCGATGCATTGCGCGCGCCGGTTGCACGTCATGGTCTCCCTGTCTGACAAGGTGTACGTTCTCGGTGGCATCGGCTCTCACAGTTTTCACCAGCAGACTCAAATTCCCGTCGAAAGCTACGACCCGCTGACGGACCAGTGGACGGTGTTCTCTTCGACATTGGCGGGACGTTCCGTCGGACACTTCATCACTTTGAACGACAAGATCCTGTCGATCGGGCGGGAGCACTACGAGGCGACGGAAGACGAGATTTGGGAGTACAAGCCGAGCGAGGACACGTGGAGCGCGCTCGTGAAGGTGCCGCGCCGCGTCAGCCTCGCCACCGCCTCCGCCGTGCTGCTCAACCTCAACTTCAGCGACGACAAGATCGCCAAGAAAGTGCTCAGCGACCGCAGATAATTGGGGTGCCCTCCACGATTGCTTTTTGTTGCTGTGCGCACACAACCGTGTGCCTTTCAAGCTGAGCGTCATGAATAGTGTTCGAGCATCTTATCTTGGATGCGATCCAAGTGCAAAATTTCCAGACATCAGGTCTGCGTGTCAACCACACCCGTGTGGATGCACTGAACCGGAGGATCTCCATAGCAAGTGGGCTTGTATTGTGGAGCTTGCTTGTGCAAAGTCATGGTGAGCCTTCAATGCTTGAAAAAGTTACGATTTCAGGACTGAGGCCTCAGGGTACAGGAACAAATCAAGAATCATGGTTCCATGCAGTAAGACCACAGGCGGGCCACCTGTGTTCAGAAATCTGCAGCGTAAATCCCGTGATGCAGTGTTCCGTTTTCCGCGTGCGAATTGGCCCAATGCAGATTAATTTCACTCATTTCATCAGCAGAAAATAATGACTCACCAACACATGACCATGTGTTCGCCCGGCAAATTTTTTCAGCAACAGAACCCACCCTGCGCGGAAGTTGTGTCGGTCGGGATTTCTCGCGCAACTAAAACATGTCATTATCGCAGCTCTTGTCAAAGCAGACGAGGACCGAGTGGCACTCCATTCAGTGAAGCATCATTTCTTTCGTCTCCGAGTGACTATTTGGCGCGTGTATTTGTTTCGTGTTTTGTATCAAATCAAAAAACTTCCTTTGCATTCAGTTGCAACACAGTGACAAGTGAATGAATTTCAAAGCGGTGGGGCTCTACCCTCTGTGAATAAAGAGAATGCCACTCTGTCCTTATTCGCAGTTCTGTACAGGTAGGATTCATTGGATACGTGTACATTGGATTCAGGTTTCAGAACAATAATTTTTGTGTGCAGGGATCGCAGACATGCAGTCATTCTCGCGAGTGCAATCGGTTGGTTCAGTCGGTGGCGACATCATTGAAGTAGACGTCGATCCTGAGCTGAGCTATTTGAAAGCAACCAGAAACTACTAGTGGCACAAATTAATTTTGTGGGTTTACCTTTTGAGTGGCTTTGTGTGAGCGGACGCAGCAATTGTGACCGTATGCTCAAGTCATTTGGCGCTGTCAAAAGATCTTATTTTTCGCATTTGGACGGACTCAAAACCACTCCAAGAACGGTGAACACAGCAGTGAGAGTGTGCGTGCCGTGTTGTCATTGTAAGTTCCAATTGCCGTCCGATCTTTTTTCTTCATTTTTTTCACATGGACACGAGCAAACTGTCCAGCGCTCAGGTTTTGCACGGACCACCTCGCATTGAAATACCTCCTCCATACGTGCCACAGTGTTTTACCTCATTTGAATGCGTACCTCATGTGAGTAAGCTCAACAGTTGTTTGGCGTTTGAACTGAACGAATGGTTGATTTTTGCAAGATGGTTCGTGAGTATGGCGTGCAAACAGCCCCGCCTTGGCCAACCGGTGCACTCGCGGACAAAATGAAGTTTGCCAGTTTTTCCTTTACAAAGCTTTATGGCTGGGGAGTCAAAGTAAATTGAAACATGTCTCAGGCTCAGAAACTGCGTTACAAACAAATGCCTCATTTCAAGGTAAGGTGGAAGGGTACACTTGTGAACTAGATTTAGAGATATTTTTTCTCCAGAAATATACACTTGACACAGTGAGACGTCACTTCAGGGCAAACTGAGAACGGTTATGCCGTTGCTATTTCTGTGGTAACTACGGTATGTCAGTTACTGTGTTTTCACTCTCAGAGAAAATAGGTTGAATCAGGAAAGCGTTTACAACCAACAAAAGTCAGATTTGTGTCAAGAAAATTTTGTACCTTTGTGTATTATTGTGCATGCCTTGTACAAATATTTTGAGTAGCTGTTTCGGTAAGTTGCGCTTTCGATCAGATGATCACATCTTTGAGAAGTTTGGGGTGAGTGTTGTTCTTTGCTTGCTGGAGGCTTGCGAGATTTCATTGCGTGGTCCAGCTGTTCAGTGTCCTGTGAGCGCGAAGAAATGTGTGTGTGTGTGCGCGCGCGCGCGCGCGTGTGTGTGTGTGTGTGTGTGTGTGTGTGCACGACCCACACATGTCTGGGCAATGTTTGTTTTTCCTGCGCCATTCGCGCAAGTGAAAATCGTTGGCTGAGCTTGTTTCCCAGCTCAAGCTGGGGTTTTGTTTGTTTGGGTTTTTTTTTTTTTTTGGAAGCTTGTGTTCTTGGCAGTGTCGTTTGTGTGAAACGTGTGTATTCGCTTGAAGTCCGAGAGTCATTCGTTGCAAAGCTAGTGTGCTGTGCAGTTGCAACGAGAATGAACCTGTGAAGAGTACGAAACTGACGGTGACGGTGATAAGTGACTGTGATGAAGCCTTTTAGCGTCTGTCAAAGTGAAGAAGCCGCAGAGTTGTTTTCTCTCGCACACACCAGATCACTCAGGTCAACCATATTTTCCTTCCCGACAAAGACTGAGAATTCCTGGGGTTGTTTCTGACGGAAATTTCAGAACAAATTTCTCCCGTCACAACACCCAAAGAGTTGGGAGCGAGTTTTTCTGCAATTCGTGTGTTCGCTTTGCTGTGCGAGTGATCGACAACTCTGCCTGAAAGGACGAGAAGTCAAACTTTCGTTGTTTTTTTTCTTGTGGAAAGCCAGGTGTATTTCACAATTGCTGTTTGAATGACGAACTTGAACTGTAAAAACCAAATGATTGTGTGAAATATGTTGACATGCTCACGCACCACCGTTCTCACCCACGTGAACACGCACCCCACTTCTGAACAGAAAATTTCGACAGGCGCGTCCCGAAAATCACCAGAGACTGAGCAGAAGCATTTGATGTGCAACAGGCGCTCTTTCTTTTGATTCGATTTCGGGACACAAAAGTGTGCTCTCAATGTTGGGTGAGTGCGGTCAACCTCAAAACCAAAGACCAGAACGTGATCCCTGATGCAATTGGTGCACCGAGAGCAGCAGGATTGTCCCCGTTCCATGTCAGTCAGAGTTTGTAAAAAGAAAAAACAACACTGCTTTAAATTGCTATTTTCTCCAATTTTGCTTTGCTTGTAAGTTGATGATGGCGATGTTTTATTGGCCAAAAATCTGCATTTTTCTGTTGATGTTTTGCTGCTCTGCATTGAAGACTCCCACAATAGCCCAGATTTGGTTGTTGGGATCATTTGGTAGAAGGGTAATGCAGTCTTTTTTTGTGAGAAGGGGTACGCGCACGCAGTTTACGTTTGTTGGTTGAGTATTTGGTTTCTTCACTTCTGGCAAAGTTTGCTTGGCGCTTTTCGTTTGTTTTCAACAGAAAAGCAAGACATTCATTTTGACTTGCACTTTCTGATTCGAATGTTGTTGGTTCTGAAAGCGCGCGTTTCACGCGCGGTAGTCAACAATCGCAGCTGTCTACCGGAGTTGTTTTTATGCCGCACTTCTCGATATTTGTATGATTTGTGCTTCAGCTTGTTTGCGCTTCCTTGGTTTTGTTTCAGTGTGTTTCATTTTATTTTGTGCGCGAAATCTATTCTGTGTGCGGAAAAAGACGAGTGTTGGTGAATATTCCAGCGCCCTCTCGAATGTGTGGTAAGGAGATATCAAACGTTGACATTTGACTCGATATGAATCGCGACAGGCGAGGACTGACGAAAAAGGCGGATGGGGGCAGGAGCGAGCAAAAGTATTATTGTGATTGTGATACTACAGAACAGTGATGGTGCCTGACAGTACAGTTCAGTTCGATCCTTTGTACCGGTAGTTTGGTTTTCTTGGATGGAGAAGCTCTTTGAAAGCCGAAATGAGAGGCAAGTTTTTGAAACTCGAGCGGATACGATTGTGCAAGTGCCATGTTTTTTGGTGTCTGTGACTTCTGCAACAGCCAAAGTTTCCCCTTGCTGTGTGCGACCGCGAGACTGCACTGAGAAGTTGCGAAAAAAAGTGGAATGTAGGTATGTCCACACGCAGAAGATTGAAAAAGTCCAGACATTGGGTGAGTCGACAAACGAAAACGTGGAGGCACAGGAAGTTCGATCCGCGAGAGCCCGGTCTTTGCTTCAGTTGTGCATTTAGAAACGAACCTACGCATGCTACCTTTTGTACATATTTTTTTTATTCAAGATATTCCATTCTACAACAGAATTTCAGTTTTTACACATGAGTGGCTGGGGAGAGTGAGGACGAAACTTCGGCCTTTGGTTTCAATGGGAACTGAATGTACTTATGCATAAGCACTGATATCTCTATCCCGGTGTAGTTTGGAATGAATGCAGAAGGAAGAATAAAAATGTTGAATGAATTTTGTTGCAGTCAAATTTCTTCGTCGGTAGAAACTCGAAGGGCTCAAAATATTGGGCGCCCAGTGGTTGGAGCTTCAATGCTTCACACATGCGAGCACAATCCACAGTGAGAATAGCGGCAAAATACAGGCTGAATCAAAGGTGTTCACATTTGGCGAAAGTGCCAGAGATCTGTTTGAAAACGTGTACTCGGAAAGACACCGACAGAGAACACTCTGGATGAGATGGCGTGCATGTGTGGATCGCAACTTGAATTCGCACGAGACTCAAGGGGTTTGACTGCAGGCTGATCGAACCCAAGACGTTCATGAAATTTAGTGGCGTCGCAAGCAGATTCTGGATTGGGGGAACGAAGTGGGGTCCGATCGGAATCCTGACTGCATTCCGATCCAAGGGATACTTCAGAAAGAAATACAAACATCTTGAGTTGTATTGACAAGAAAATACCGAGAGTAAAAGAAAAACTGTTCACCTAAAACAAGCTACAGTGACAAGCAGAAGGGAAATCAGCAGACCCAAGGGGGTGGGGTCATGCTCCCAAGGCTTGTTCACCTGAACGTTGTTGTCTTTTCAACCATTCAGTGGCCACTGCTCAGTTCAGTCGAGGGCTTGTGGCTGCAATGTGCGGACGGACCAAGCAGACTCACAACGAAAAATTGGAACTATAATTCGACGCTTTTCCAAACATTCAAAAGCGTTGAAAGGGCACGTTGAAATGCCCTTTCGTTTTTTCGGCTTCACTTGCTGAAACCCAAGTCTCCCAGCTTCAATCCAACCCGACTCAATACAAATTGATGTAATTTGGGCAGAGGTAATGGAAACGTGACACCGCATACCAACCAGCCAATTGTCGCCGCAGCTTCTTTCAACGCTCTGCTGAGTGAGACTTCCAGGCATCCAAGAACGTTCACGCAAGAGAAAATATTTTCAGAACTGCATGCATCACCAAAAGAGAATTTGCTTTCTTTTCTGCAGTTTCTCGCAAAGAAGACGTAATCCAGCCTGGAGCTTTGGCTTCAATTTGCAGGAGAAGGTTGCCTTTCCTGTGCTCTGTGTGTGACCACAGCACCGTTCTCGCTGCTCTGCACCATTAGCTCTGCCACCCCAACCGCCTGGGTGACCAGGGCCTTCTGCCGCGGTCAAGCTACACGAGAAACTGAACACCGTCAGAAGAATTTCGTTATCCATTTGCCGACAGAAAACCAATTTAGTCCTGAGATTTCCGTCGGAAACTGAGGCAGATCTTGCCGTGTTGTTGAAGCAATGGAGGCAAAGAAATCACCCATGTGTCGCGTATGCTGAGAATGGGCAGTGTGTGCTCGTTGTGTGTGTTTGTGTGTGTGTGTGTGTGTGTGTGTGTGTGTGTGTGTGTGTGTGCGTGTGTGTGTGAGAGAGAGAGAGAGAGGACGCGTTTGCTTTCTTCCTTTCTTCCTTTCTTCTTGTTCTCGCACGGGGAGAAAAGGAAGCACATCGGGCTTTTGTGACTGTAGGGTCATGAACTTGACCAAATTTTCTTTTGGTGGTTCTGGGCCTCCCCACCCCCAGGACAAATCACTTGGTTCATCGCAGCCATTGGCTTCACAGTGGGTAGAGCACGATCACCAATTGGAAATCAGGTCCACACACCACGATGGGAGCTCTATGGAACAGTCTCACAAGTAAGATCTGCCTGCAGCATAATTTTAGCACTCTGGTTTCAGCCTGTTTTCCCTCATTGTAGCAATTATTTGTGAAGAATTTCAGCCTGGAAGTTCGCGAAAGTAACTGCCACCAGATCTATGACCACAACCTAACATGCATGTTGCAATACAGTAGACTCCCTTTGCCATGGACACGGCTTTTGTCCACGATTGACAGAGTGTCCACCTAAAGCAGAGTCATGAATATTTATGAGTTTGGCTTTGTTGCCTTCCTGGAGGTCAAAAGAAAAGGAAATCCAGAAAAAGCTGCATTTGAAAGGTAAAGCTCAATTACCGACTTCTTCAAGAAGTTTTTAGTGGTAAAGAGATACAAAAGAAAAGGTTATCTCACCACAATAACCTCAGAAGTTTGGTGAAAAGAAATTGTTTTCTATAAACTCTCCACGGTAAGGAGAGAAAGTTGTCCTTGGTGCTAGGAAATAGTGTCCACAGTCCACAGTTGATAGAGTTGTCTATGGTAAGTAGAGTTTTTGGCCAAAAATGCATGGTGCATCATCAACTGTTCACAGTTGACAGTTGTCTATGGTAAACAGTGTCCACCATAAGCAGAGTCTACTGTATGTGGTCAGACAGACGGGATAGCCATCCTGGTAAACTCTGGAGCATGTCAACTTTTTGGGGAAAGGTACAGGCCTCACATGAAGCCTGTGACAGACATGATGAAAACTGATGTTTTGGTCATCAGTGTTCAGAAGTCTGGTGTTTCTGAGTACTTCACCTCACATGACACACCCAGCCACACACCTGTCGCAAAACAGAGTTGGGGTATCTGAGCAGTTGTTATGACAGTGGCCTCAGTGAGTTGTATTTTACCGATTGAATTCAATCACGTTGGGTGACCCACTTCATGCATGTGGAGGGCCTCGGTCCTCCCCCACTTTTTCTTGGTTTGTTTAACCTTCCTGGTTCTCCAAATTGCAGTCAGGGGACTTTCCCTGCAGGTGCAGCTGTTCTTGTCCACAAAAGCAATGTCCTCTTGTTCCCCTGGTGGTCTTCGCCAACAGTGAAGTCCCAAGATCGAACTCTTCAGCAATCCAACTTTTTTGACAACCCGACTTTTTTTGCCTTGCCAGTTGCCATTTCCTTCAGATGGTCTACACGAGTGCAGGGACAAAACCCGACAATGTCAGCAGAGAGGAAACACCAACAAAGAGACTTCACGAAGTTCACGAACACTTCATGAAAAACAAAGGCGGTTGGGGAGAAGCAATGCATTTTACCGGCTACGTTTATATTTTGTATGAAAACCGTACGGATCCCTCCAACATCACTTGTCACAACCATGGACCCACACCAGATTTTCCCTTGTACAAAATTGTCAAAGTGTCGCGAGAAGCGGCAGCGCATTGACTGCGCGACGGCACGACGGTGATTGCGGTGTTAGCATTCCGGACGGGGACTTCACTTCACCGGATCAATGAAGCAATCTTGGGCGGCTAAACAATCCATTCCCGGATTAAACCTGCACTTCACCACAACAGAAGCTCCAAGATAAACGAGACACATAGAAAAAAGTGATGCATTCCTTCCCCTGTTCAGAGTTGTGTTGTGTGTCATCTTGCTGCAGACGCAAAGTTGGATGGTCCATGTCTGGATCATGCCCAATTTTGACGGAGTCTTGGGTCTGTCATTGCTGTACACTGAGGCTTAACTGTTGGAAATTTATTGAAACCGCAAACAAAAAGACATGTGCAGAGTCTGACTAGAACGAATGGGCTGCAGGCAGCGCTTCGTGAGGTTGCGAGGTTCTTCACTCTTCTCCCCGACCTCATTACCAAAGAGTCTTGTCAACTGAAAACTCCAAAATTTACAACAATCTGTCGATGAGAAGTTTGGATTGAGCTCTGCTTAAGCGTAAGTAAAGGAGTGAGGTTCCCCCAGGGAGCGCAAATGAAGTAGGATATGAGGTGCTCCCCGTCTGATTCACCCGACCTTCAGCCTCGGCGCCCATTAACAATGAACCCATCTCGTTATGACGCTCCGTCGACACCAACCACGCACACGCCTGCGAGATGCGATTGCTTGTTTCGCAGTTGCCTTGAACTGAACAGACTCCGAAGAATTTGATCATTTCAGCTTCTTGAGTGAGAATACTGGTTCTGTAAATGTTTGGCTCACAGTTCATTTCTGTGCCACATCCATCTTATTCCAACTTCGACCACAGCTCACAAAACGAAACTGCTGGCATTGGGACATCGTATACCAGACGGTGGCTCCACGCACTTACAACTCGTTTTGTGGAGTTTTTGAGATGAGGAACTTGACTTAGTCTGACATGAGTTTGATTGTGTGGCAGCCACGACTGTAATCAGACTGTTTGCAACTTGTGAAATCGCGTGTGAAGCAGTTTTCTTGGTCGTTTTCATTCGCGCGAAGTGCACAAATTGCAGGCAAAATGTGCAACCAACAAAGTTTGCCAAGGGAAATAAAAAACAAGGAAGTCCTGCTGTTGTTCTTGCCTCCGTGTGAAAGTGAATCTCCCTTTGTGGATTGGCTTCTTATCTGCTTTCTTTAACACTGTTTGCTCTTTCCATCCACTCTTCGGAGAAGAAACAAATGTTTTCGATCACGCAACGAGGCAATCAGTTTGTATTGTGACAAGTTCAATGCGTTGTCCATTTTGGCTACTTCCTCAAAAGGACAGTTTGGCATGTGGCATGTGCGTGCTGGCAGGTGGAAGAGGAAGAGGTTGAAAACACAAGCAATATCGGCAAATGACATTCACATTTCGACATTTGTCCGTGTGTGCGAAGAATCAAAGGCTGGGTTCTGAAACGCAACCGAAACCTTTTCATTTCATCAGGCTCTGAAAGTGGCTGTTATTCAATAACTCCATTTGGCTGCAGCAGTCTGTGTTTCACTGTTCAAATTTGCAGCTGAAAGACTGCAGCTTGCATCAACCTTGCAACAATCTGTGCGTGGCTGCCACACAACGTCTCAATCTGAGAAGTGAATGCGATCACAGGACTTGATTCAAATTTGTCTTTGAGTTGTATCCTTTGCGTGTGAGATCAAATGCACAGAAAATTGTTTTGCCGTGGTTGGAGTTACCTGCCACCTGTTTTCCCATTGGGGACTGTTTTCCGATGTGTTTCAATTTTCCCTTGGTGTCGCGCAAATGTTTGGTGTTTTTGTGCTGCTTCATCCAACTATAAAACCTTGGTTCGTCTATTTTTCTAAACAGCAACAGAATCCAATGAAATGTATTTTTGACTGACATTGCATCACATTGCTGCTGCAAAACGTGCAGAAGTGTGCAGCATTGGCATGTATCCGTGGCATTCGGAGAGCATTGGAATTCTTGACCATTTTCTCCACACACACACACACACACACACACACACACACACACACACACACACAGGGCGCCAAAAAATTTCGCAAGCTGCATGTAGTCTTGTGCTGCTTCTGGCCTCTGTCTCTCTGTCTCTTTCCTTCTCTCTCTGTCTCTCTCTGTCTCTCTCTCTCTCTCTCTCTCTCTCTCTCTCTGGTGAAAAGCCTTTCCAAACGTGAACCTTTCTGCACCAACGTTTTTGATTGTACGCCCTGGAGGCCAGTCTCTCTTCAGTTCATGTCCACAGACACCGCGGCTTGTTCAATCCGGCCTGCAGGAAACTCCCTGACAAAACTCAGACCAATTAAATGAGGATGTATTGTGAATCTTTTCGCAAGGACTGCAGGCTCTTCTTCTTCTTTTGGAGTCGTGCAGAGTTGATATTCTGAAGTTTGGAGTTCACTGCCGGATCAGCATTTACACGACAAACACATCGAGATCTGTGACACGCACGCCCAATCTGAGCTGACGATCTCACAGAGTGAAACTGCGTGAAATCTGCAAGAAAGGTAGAGTTTAGAGTCTCGAGGATCTTGTTGTCTTTCCAAGAAAGACTTGATCATCATACTGTGAGTTGAACGTTTTGGCCTGATTTTGTTTTGCGTTTTTCCGTGTTGAAACCAATGGCTGGAGGAAAACAGCTTTCAACCGCTGACCCAGAAGGCTTCAGAGCTGCGGACCACTTCTTTCACCGCACCGCAGTTCTTTTTCCCTGACCATAGGTTGTTTTTGCGAATGGAATATTTTGCCACTTTGGAGCAAATGGAGGTTGTGAATAGGAGAAATCCATTACAGTTCTCAGCAGAAACCGTCATGCCCAAGTGGAGCAAAAGAGCTGCAGGACCACGCCGCGTGAGAACGTGATGCTGTGGAAAAACTCGTCCATTGGTGATTTTAGAGTCACAAGTGACAAGGGAGACACTTGAACAGGGCAGTTTGGAACTGGCACATTTTGCACAGTCGTGTATCAACTCCCCGTCGACTGCTTCCTGCTCGGAGAGATTCTGTGCCTTGAGAGGCAATTTAACAAATGGACTTGTTTGTGCCAGCCTTGAGTGCGGGCAGAGTTTTGAATGTTAATTTTCGTATAAAATCAATCCAACTGACAGCCAAAATGGAGACTGCACAGGCATTTTGTCAGAAACCTTGGTGCATTGCTGTGTTGTTCATTTTTGTTTTCATGTGTGCGTGTGAAAATCAGCATGCGTTGGCCACCCCCAATACTGCCATCCGTTTGAACAGTCAAACATGCTTTTTTCATTGTTTCAGTGTTTCAGCATGGAGGCGAGTGGAACTATGTGGATGAGACACCCTTCAGTTTTGGGTCGGATTGTCTTGCATTTTCCTTTGAGCAACAAAGTTCAATGATGCGGCGTCACTCGGCGCCCGCCTGCACCTTTTTTGTGGTGATACACACCACACCCCACAGATTTCTTGTTGACACCTACTCCCCATTTGAACAACTGTTTGCTCTGAACAAAGAAAGGTGTGTTGTGTGCTTTCATTCTCTCCTGTCATGATGCTATTCGAAACTCCCAAAGCGCGCCGCAAAGTGATGACGTACATCAGATTTGCTGGTGGAAAGAAACATGCAGGCATTTGAACGCTTGCGCTTCACACAAAGAATATCCAGATAATCTCCTTGATAATTCTGCTCGCACTTTCCAAGCAAGGTTCGATTTCGTGTGCTCCCTCAGGTTTTCAATCTCTTCGAGGAGACCTGTTGTTGTTGTGGTTCAAACAGGCCAAAAAGGCGCAAAACACACGACAAGGCTCCCAGGAAAGCTGGAGAATTCTCCGACATCCTCGTCGTGCTTGTGTTTGTGAACTTTCCTCAGGATCAACATCAGGTCTTGCTGCAGAAGGAACGAATTCGTAAGGATTTGGCGAGCAGTGAAAGGAACCCACAACGAGCCCATCAGATCACATTACGCTGCTGCCAGCAATGTTGTGCCGTCTCGATTTGTCCAATGTGGAGCCCAGATTCTCCATAATTGGATGCTGATGTCTTTACTGCAGCTGACCGATTCTTTCTGTGGTGAAATGCTTTCTCATGGAAGCGCAGAAAGGGTTAAGATGTGGTCAAACACAGAAATGGTCGAGGGCAAGTGGCCTGTGTCAAAGTTTGTCAAAGGGACATACACACCATACGTACTTGTTGCATCGCGTGAAAAGGAGCTGCAAGCAAATGTGTTTTTCTTTGTGACAGAATCAGCATTTTATCAGCATTTTGTCGTGGCAAAGGACCCATTGTTGAGCAACATGAAACTGTGCGAATGTTGTGCTCAAGCGTGTGTGCGTGCGTGCGTGTGTGTGAATGACCTTTTGCGACGACAGAAACGCACTTCAAAAATTGAAACGGAAAGTGACTCGAACCGTCTCTGCAAATCCTTGTCGGCTGTTCAAATAAACTGCAATCTGGCAGAATTGTTTGATTCGATTCTCTGGATGGTTTCAATTCCAGATGTTTTAGAATTTGTTGAGTCAACACAAAAACATCGTGAACAAAAACGAAGCAGAGTTAATTAAGGGCTCTGAAAACAAAAGAAAATAGGTCGTGAGCGCAGCTAAAATTTCACAAATTAATTTCTTTCATACTTGAAAAACTTTTTTTTCAAAACAGGGGACAGAAAGAAAACGATGCTGCCTGCAGCTTTAGATTTTTCTTCCCACAAGTTCCTGCTGGTTTTGGCGCCGGTGTCGCGGGGTCTCCGCTTGAGATCAGTGTTGACAGTGTCTGTCAAGGTCAAAGAGGTTCAAAGCAGAGTGTCAAATAGCAAGTGAAAGGGGTTTCTGGAAGGAGCTTCTGGGTCATTCAATACACACTGTCTCAGTCTTTGGCTCGTATATTTTCATTTTTGTCGAAAAATAATGTTCGCTGCCAGACACAATTAAAAAAAGCCAAGTGACGCCCACATCCGTTTCACCGTGCAATTTGGAAACATTGTCAATCAGAATTCCTGGTGTTTTGGCAGAAAAGCACACCCAACACACCCGAAACAATTTCATCTGAGCAATCCAAAGCGGACATCCAGCTTCGAGACGCGTCCCGAAGGTGTTTTGGACAGGTGTGTCAGATCGCTGAGAACCAAGTTCCTCCCGGAGAACGGAGAACCATCCCTGGTTCCAAAACCTCGAACAGTCAACAGCTCAGTCAACCCTAGTTTGCAAATCACACGGACGGAGCTCCCATTCACCCGGTTATTTTTCTTCAATTGCAAACAGCAACGTTATTTCAGCCCTGAGCAAACAATTATGCAGAGAAGAAAGCTTTAAACCAGAGCAGTAAAAAATCGTAAAGAGAGTCTTCTCCGAAAACGCTCCAAACAAACGGGGCCTGCAACCTGGACTTGCTATCAAACAAAAACATGGACATTGACACATTTTGTATGCATTTCACATATGGCAAGGACAGCAACATCGACAAGCTTGACTTCATCGATACAAAATTAGTCAGCGACCTCGCCTAAAACAGAATCTTCACCTTTCATGTTGGGTCGGGTGTCTGAGGTGCAGGTCGAATGCACTGCTGCCTCTGAGCCACTGTCAGGAGCCGCACATGTTGTTGAAATGGCACTTTCAAACACACCTCGCCTTGAATATCTGTGTGTGTGTGTGTGTGTGTGTGTGTGTGTGTGTGTGCTGAGCTTAGCTTGTGTGTGTATGTGTGTGTGTGTGTGTGTGTGTGTGTGCTGAGCCACCTGAACAATTCACAAACAAACCTTCAGGGGGTCAACAAAATGTTGAAAAGTATAAGATAGAAATGCTCAAGAACATCTCCTGAGTCTGAAAAAATTGGGCCCACCCTCTTTGGTCCTGGCACTCTTTTGGGGGTATGAAACCGACTGACTTCCACAGTGCAATGGCAACATCCAGAAGCTGAGGAATATAGAACAGAAAGGTGAGTTCAGTGTGTGGTTGGCAGTACTTACCTTTTGTCACCCCAAAATGTCAAAGCCATCTTTGCCCCCAGGCTAAACTGTTTTTGGCCTGGTATGGGTGGTGAAGTTGCCTCTTTTCAGCAGAAAAGAAGAATTTCACGTACAAAACCTTTTGGGTGGGAGATCTGGTCCGCCGATTGTTCACCGAAATCGAAAGTGCGTTCCATACATCGTGTATTCTTCATGTTGATGTTTTGCGCCACTGCATTGTCAGTGTAGAAGCAGCAAAACGCAACGCAAAAATCATCTTTACATTTTGGTACAATTGGGTGTCAAATGCCTGCAACACGCATTGAATGTCTGTGTGCGGAGACAGTCGAAACGCCCACGTCCTTCTGAGAAGAGCTGTGCGGTGTGGAATAACTCATCCAGTCGTCACAGCGAATGGAAAATACTTCTATGGAACAGCTCCAGCAGACTGACTCTCTTCCTTCAACGTTTGACGGAGGAAACCCTTGGAATCCTTTGAAAGGAAATTTGAAAAGAGCTGCATTTAAAGTGACGTGAACTGACACCAATGTGAAAACGAACGCATCAAAATTCTCAAAAAAGATTGTTTGGTATGGTTTTGTTTGTGTAAAAGTCGTCGGATGTGGATGTGACAACAGCTTTGAAAATATGACATTGATTGTGTGTGTTGTTTGTGTGTCGGGTGCTGACATCAGCCGCGGATCTTCGACTTGGTCTCAGGTGATCTAGTGGACGTGACGAGTTTGCTGAAAATGTTCTTGGTCCGCAGACTTTCCGAACTTTCGGATTCAGCCACGCCGCCTTTACCAGCCCAGCAGCTCTTTCGCTCCATGCGTGTGCACTCTTTGTCAACCTCGGACAATTTTCAGAGTACATGTATGGAGACGCGAAACAACTGGCTGAAGATTTGGTGCAAGTGGAACGGAAGAACGTGCACTGGTCAGAACGCTGCAGCACGAGAATGGGACGCAATACGTCTTTGGCGCACCATGGGATGTTTTTAAGACAACGAGGCTCCGTTGACTGGAATAGTTTGACTCAATTCGGTTGCAAGACTTCCTTGCAACCGATGGTATGCTCTCACTCTCACAGTGTTGCTTCATGTTATCCGTGGACATGCTCAGAGGAACAGGCGATGAAACGTGACATGCTCTGCTTTCGTTGCCCTGGGGACCGATTCGTCCTTCTTTTCAACTTCTTTGATGGTTTGTTTTCTTGCGTTTTTGCCGAAACACAACATTTCCATTTGATGGAGTTGTTGAGTCATTGCCAGTTCTTCGCAGGAGTTTCAGCGATGCGAAGTCTGCTGCACAAGTTGGTGTCACCCATGTCCTTCATGCTCCGTGTTCTGGAGATGTGCGCTTGGTCGGTCCTTCATCTGCATCCACTTCGACTGTGACACCTGTGTCGTTCGACAGCACTCAAGAAGTGCACACTGAACATCCAGTCAATTCAGGACAGGTTCATGTCGACAGCAAGAGACAGTTCAACCCCTGTACCTCCGTTCATCCGACCGCAGTTGCCAAAGGTGCTGAGAAAGCAGCTTTGTGGTAGATGTTGCTGTTCTTGTCTTCAGCAAGCCCTTTCTTGAACACTTCCGTGATTATTCTTGCGTTCCGTGTGAAAACACCGCTTTGCCTGTTTCTGAGCATCAGGAGACTTCGTGTATTGATAGCATGTTCTGTCAAATCATCTGCGAACACGTTTCGTCCGGCAGGACATGCAAGGAACCGATGCTGGGGTGTGTTTCGATTTACCAATCAACCTGTGTGTACATTTCTCTGCTTTGTAACGCAGCTTCACATGCATCCCCAGAAGAAGGACAGGGATCTACGGAGAAGCAAAGACGCTCACCGCCAGTGCCATGGGATCAGCATCATTCCCAGCATCTCTCAGACTGGAATCTCAAGAAAACAGCAGAAATGAGAGTGCACCATGGTCACGCCACGAATGCGGACGGGATTAGGATAGACACAAAACAATGGTTCGAAAGCCATATTTGGATTCCTGAACCTTGGCACACTTGTTTGTTGTGTTGGTTGAGCGCACGGTGGCACACGATCATGGTCGTGATACCTCGTAATTTCAATGGTATTACGACTTATATGGCGACAGAATTGGTTTCACAAGCCTATCTGCGTGGGCTCAACAATTCTTGCTTCCCTTGACTTTTACAGGCTTCCTGTTGGAAAACGTGCCCTTTGCATCACGCTGTGTGCACCCGATCGACACTGCAGGTCTTTCGACAGGTACATGAGTTCGGGGAATCCTTTGTACGGATTGGCTTTTTGAAGTGAGGAAATGTATTTTGTGCCGTCCTGTAGCCAACACCTGTGCACCCACTTTGGGTATGAGGTATCAAGAATGAAAAATAGAATTAACATTCCTACGCCTTGATCTCGTGCTGCGTGCATGGTTGGTGAATGTGCTTTGAAGACAACAAATGCATCGCGATCTTCTCAGCGCTGGGTTGGAAAATACTTTTTGGAAAAATTGTACAGACATGAACAACAGACCCTTTGGGCAACCCTAAAGGAAAACTGTGCTGTACTCGCGTGCTCCTTCTGCGGCACACAACAATGTCAAGTGCATGGTTCCGTGTGTTCAGATACAGAGGTGGTTGTTCCGTGGTCGAACTGCAACTTCAAGACTTCCTCCGACCTGCAGTGCCAATCCGTCAAAGGAGGTGAATCCGCAGCTTCCAGTTGCGCGGAGGAGGAAGGAGCCTGTAAGTTGCAGGCATCAGCAGGTGGTAGCAGCGCACAAACGCTGTTCCTCATGGAGGCGACGACCAAAGTTTGAGATGGCACGCCTGAAACAAAGCGTGCACACACTGTACTTTCGTGTTTTGGCCTTCGTAAGAAGACCGAGGTGCAGTTTACTGACTTGATACTTGATGAGACACGTCGACACGTCGATCTCGTGTTGAAGAATGGCAAGTTGATTCTGTTCATTCCAGGTGAGTGGTGCTCTTTTGTGTTGCAACACAACAATGCAGAGTCGTGTTGAAGTCAAACCCTGTTTCCTTCGTGTGCATTTCTGCAAAAATAAGTTGCAATCTTCTTTTTTGCTGGGAATTCCTGGTTGTGCTTGGCTTCTGCGTTCTCCGTCGCTCTTGGCGAGCAAAAAGACTTGTGAATTTTTTCTGCGTGCAAGGTGTTTCAGGAAATCTCCAGCTGCAACTCACGCTTCTGGTTTTGGGACGCAAGAATAATTCCTGCACTTGGCACGGTGGATTTGTTGAAAGAATATTGGTTCATGTGACGAGGGGGTCATTGATCCACATGTTGTTCGGTTGGTCAGAATTGCTATTTCAAAACCCTGATGTACAAAATTTGTTTGCATCAAAGACTGTCGGGCCACTGAGACGGAGAGGCGTTTTTTTCATCTCTGCAACTCCACAACTCAGCACTTGACTCGCGAAACGTGAACTCAGCAGACACCGAGATCCAATGTCTCCTGGTTCTGTCTCGAGAATCCTCACCTTGCTGAGGAAAAACATTCCTGTCACAATTGTGAAGAACTTCATGGAGATGCTTTCCACAATGGCGCTGGAGGCATTCGAATTGATTTCGTGTGAGGTCTGAAATCAATCTCATATCGAATGTTTTTCGTTGTTGCGGACATCTGAAGTGTGCAAAATCGCTTGCAGAGACCCGCAATCAATTCTCCATTTGGAAATCAATCGGTCTGACAAGCATTTTCTCAACAAAACAAAACGGACTTCAAGAGGAGAGAAAATTGAACGTTGGACAAGGACTGAAGCCGGGAACACCAGCCTTGCGGACCTTCACCGATTATGACGGTCGGTCGAGTAAGATACTCATGCGATGCTACAGAAAAGAGAAAGCCTCCTGAGCCCACCTCACAGGTTGTGCGGCTGAAGGATGTTCCCTGGGATGTGAGTCCTGCAGGATACTTGCCGCGCCCATTGTTCCATTTGTCACGACGTTCGTCTCCTGCAGAGCACGTGTGGTACAGACCTCCAGAAATGACCACTCTGCTTTCAGAATGTGTGACAATTCAGACGAACAGGAGAGCAACTGTGTCAAAGTGACTCGTTTGTGTTCCTTCCGTGCTCAGGAGAATGGTTTTGGACTCGCACTCGTGAGCGTGGTTCTCACCTTCAATGCGGGATCATCAAGTTCAGAATCATCACTTTGTTGATCGCATACAAGTCTCCTTTCATCTTTCCCACACAGAAAAGAGAATAGAGAGTTTTAGATGCAACCCATGGGGAGCCCCCTCCGGTCCCATGCTACGTGGCAAAATACGTGGCAAAATACGTGGGAACACCACTTTTCAAACTCAGAAATCATCCAGGTATTCTTTAAATTTCCATCTC
>JAAUXT010043985.1_pt1 | contig 19822 bp, 24 predicted proteins | sample 7278171 | NCBI WGS metagenome assembly JAAUXT01 (sample SAMN14350112, study PRJNA611818) | marine sediment metagenome | isolation source: surface marine sediment (1.8m) | place: French Polynesia: Moorea | collected 2018-08 | reverse complement strand
TCGTCCGATGGGGGGCCCCTAGGACCATACCCATGAAGTTTGGTAAGGATTGATGCAAGCTTTCAAAAGTTATAGGGCGAACATACAAAAAATAAATAAATAAATAAATAAATAAAAAAAAAATAAAAAAACCGACAGAGGTGAAAACAATATAGTCCGATTTTCGGAGAAATCGGCCTATAAAAAACAGCGCGTGGAACATGTTTTGAGGCGATAAGAATCTGATGTCTGAACTTTGTTCCTTCTTGACAGAAAACATTATCTCCGCGCAGTCCTATGCTGCACATTCCAGCAGCTGTTCTGGCCATCTGCGAAGCGCTTGTGAACGTTGTATCCACCAGACACGGCGGTTCAGAAGGACGCGACTCACCTCGTTCTGCCTCGCCATGCAGCCGGTCAGGAACCCCGCCGTTTTCGGAGGGTTCGTTGTGCGCACCGTCACCGACATGATCGGCTCTGCAAGGAGACAGCGCGGGAAACTTGTGAACCAACCAATCAACAAGGGAACACCAATGGGCTGTGTGAACGCAACGTTTTTCCGTGAAAGTAGATCTACGTGTGATGTACAAAATCACACTGACACAACCTGGCATCAAACTTTTGACTCTTGAATGGCTTGTTGGCAACTTTGATCCTCCGGACGTACACACGCAAAGACACGTAACGTTGCTGAAGGCGCACCCCGTCTTCACACAGACACACACACAGACACAGACACAGACACAGACACAGACACAGACACACACACACTACGTACTCTTGGGTCTGAAGTAGTGTTTCAGCTCGGTGGGCAGGTTGCTGAAGGCGTACTCCGTCTTCATAAACGCCTCCAGCGCCACCTTCTTGCGCGCGTCCTCCTCGCTGACCGTCGACAGCACGAGGAACGTCGACTGACCAATCGCGACGCGCCCCAGGTAGACCGGGGGCTCCGGGCGGATCTGGGTCACGCCCATCTGCGTCGTCACCTGAAGGTCAGAGCAACACGTGGGAAATCGACACGCTTTGGCTGCTGGCAAGAGCGACACGTGTCAATTTCAACGCATTTTTGCGGCTGTGCACTCGCGAGAGTCGCTAGGGAAGTCGAAAACAGCGCAGTTCGCACAGAAAATCGCTGTTCGTTGGAAGACACCAGCAACTTTGTCACGTTCTCATGATCACTCCATTTCCCATTGGATTCAACCAAACTATGTTCACTACCAAGTCAGTCGGGGCGGGAGAAACGAACGGCGCCCAACTCACGTTGTTCTGGGTCCCGAGCATCTTGAGGTAGTTGGAGACGCGCTCCTCGTCGTTGGCGAAGCCCTCGTTGATGACGCAGTACTGTCCGTTACGCGACACGTTGAGCAGCTGCGAGTCGCCGCGGTAGCAGCTCAGCAGGTTCGCGTACGGGTAGATCTTCTCCGTCTCCGAGTCGTCACTCACCACCTGCTTCACGTGGTAATCCAACGTGATCTGTCGAGAAAAGGCGAGAGTTTGAAACGAGAGCACCGAGCAGTGTGGTGGCGCGCGGTTCAACGTGGCTGCTGGTCACGTGTTTTGAGGCAAAGTTCCGTGACGGCCATTCCAGCTGTGAGATGGAAAGGTCCACGAGTGGGGTGAGTAGTTGTTGGGAAAGGGGGCAGGAACTGGATCACACACAACAGGAGACCGTGTGGGCGGCGGCCTCACACTGAATCATATAAATCAACACAAGCAGCTGCCTTTTGGCGCGTCAGGGTTCTACAGCAGGCAAAACGAACACCCACAAGTCAATGAATTCACCTTGAGTTTGAGTGTGATGGCTGTCTCCTGCGTGAACCGGTCGCCCAGTTTGGCCTTCGCCTGACGAAGTCCTTCACTGCAGTACAGAGCCAGATGTTCCTGGAAAAGATTTCAATTCCTCGTCAATTATTTGTCAACACGAGTTGGCGTGCGCACGTGTACATGCTCGCTCGTCAATTTGGTGCTCTGTGCAAAATTTTGCAATGCAGCTCCGTTGTTGTGTGAACGTGGTGAACGCATTTGTCTGCTTGATTCACGCCAGATATTGCAGTGTGGTGTCCGCTGTACCTTGTCTGCGTCAGGCATGTTGCGGTTGAGGTCCTGCATCAGCTGCACCGTCTGCATGTCGTCGAGCTGCCCCTCACTGCGCTGAGTCAGCAGAATCTTGCGCCGCGCGTGCGCAATGCGCTCCGGCTCGTGCGGGTGTGGGTGCTGCAGGGAAAACAGAATCAAGTCACGACTGATTGGTCAGGTCAACCACTGATCAACGCGCAGTTCACCTTCCACGAAAACGGCAGTCTGGTTGCATGCCCTATGATCGTGACATCCCATGAGAGGAACTGACGCATCATGCCAGGAGTGTGTGTGTGTGGGGGGGGGACAGCGCTCAACATTCCATGAGTGTGAGGATGGGGAGGTTTTGTAACAGCGCTCAACATACCATGAGTGTGAGGATGGGGAGGTTCTGGAACAGCGCTCAACATACCATGAGTGTGAGGATGGGGAGGTTCTGGAACAGCGCTCTCTGATCTTCCTTCACCGTCGATGTCTCCGGCAGCTCCTCTCCGAAAATCACCGGCTGCAAAATGCCATCGAAAATAAAAAAAATTCCATTTTCAGCGCAAATCAATTTTGAGCGGTTCGGTTTTCCCCATTGTCCGATTTCAGAGCGGACAAGCAACGCGTTGCACAAGTACCAGGCAAGTCAATGAGTGCCGCGTCAAATTTGCCGTCTGGTATTGTCCACTGACCGCAAAACAGATGCCCCACCTACACAGCACATGCGCGAAGCGCCCCAGGGAACTACTTCTCGTTGTACTCACCGCCTTCCCTGTGATGACGGACGGCGGAACGTTATTGAAGGTGTACGTCGTCTGCTGTAGCGCGTAGTAATCCACCTGACGTCGCGCCGCCTCCGAGCAGAACCCGGTCCCCTGGTACTTCTGCTTCCCGAGCAGCATGACGGCCGTGTGCGTCAGACCCTCGCTCGTCAACTTGTAGCGTTTGCGGAACTGGAATACGCATGCGCGGAAGATAATTGTGTGATTGGGAGATACGGACGGCGTTTTCAGAGCACGCGCTGCGGAAACGTCGCACAGAGACTTGTATGACGTTCCGCTCCCACTTTGCACCATTCGTAAATTCAGCGTCCTCTGGTGGCAGAAGTGACGCTACTCACTGCGTTGTGTTTGGCGATGACTTCCGTCAACGTTTCCGCGCTTCTGAAGGGGTCGGCCGACTTCACTATCACGTGTTTCACCGGCTCTGCAAGTGTTTCCGGTTTCGTTTGAAAATGTGCCGACAGAACATTGCAGTGTCCCAATGCTCAGTTTTACACAGCAGCCCAGAACTCAACGCGGATTCCCTCACCCTGCATGACGGTGCGCAGAACTTCGCACTGTCCGCACCGCACCTTGTGGAACCAGTTCACCGTGCCGCATCTACAACACGCGATATATTTGATCAATGAAACAAACTTGTCCACCAGCGCTTCGGCACCTTGTGAAACAAGGACGCAACCCAGCCAGTACAAAAGGTGTCCACAAACATTTCAGGGCAACCACCGCACTCACGCACGTCTAATGCTCACTTTGTCCAAAATTTGCATCAAAAGGACGCGTTCACTGTTCTACAAACAAGACCAATCAAACCCCAAATTGAGGGACTTTCGAGGTGCACATCAGACGTGTGCGTGTATTTCGCGCAGTCACGGAAGCTGCTGTACCTTCGGCAGCGCCAGTCCTTCGGGCCGAACTGGTTCGCCACGGTCGCGTTCTCACAGGCCCACTTCACGCCAACCTCGTCCGAATCTGAAAAGAACCTGGGACCCGTGAACCAACCACTCATGAACGAACATGCCTTTTCGTCCTAAAGATCCGTCAACCCAAAGCCACGCCAGGCGAGGCAACATAAAACGAAGCCATTTTGCAATTGAAGTGCAAAGACTTGCATTCGCAGAAGATGCTTCAGGCCTTTTGGAACCGGAGTTTCAACTGGCGTTTGTGCACCAATTTGGAAGCAGTGGCACAACCCCAACCCCAACACTGGGAGGGGGGACTGACGTGTCCGCTGCTTCCTGTCCAACGTGGGGATCTGCGCTCCCCGATTATCGCTCGGACCTGGCTCAGGACACGTGAACTGGACCGACATGTGATGGAGACACGCACCCGAGACGCCGTGTTGATGAAGAACCCCAGGCAGTTCGTGGTATCCGTACTCGGTCCGCATCAGCGTCTGGTAGGCCACCTCCAGCTTCGCCTGGTGCAGGTTTGAGTTGAAGCTCGCGAAGATCGAACTGCCCATGGAGAGCGTCACTCTATGCGTCCCGTCGTCCATCTGGTCCACCTTTCTCAACGACGAAATCTGCGAGAAAAAGGCCGAGCGTCAATTCCTGAAGCACCAGCACCAGGCCGCATCGCTCTCGTTTGTTCATCGCCCCCCCCCCCCCAACGGCTTGTGGCATTTTCAGTTGTGCTCAAGGGGTGCGCAGAACACACACAGAAATGGACGAGTGCGCGGTGTCACGTGACATCGAGCACGCGCGTTTCTCTTCCACGTGATGCGCCCAATCTGTCCCGCAGATTTTGTTGTGCGAAGTCCCTTTGGGGCGAAGCACCATGTGGAAGTGCAGTATATATGGCAAGGTGGATGAAATGTCCCCTGCCCCCCTCCCCTCTTAATCCCCCTGACCCCCTTCTGCCCCAGACCCCCCTTTGTGGAAGACAAGGAGGACAAGGAAGAATCGACGACATTACCGGCAAGGGACTTCGCACTGCAGTTGCCTTGAGCACTGCTTCTTTTTCTTTGACAAACATTTTCCATCATTTTCGAGGCTTGGTCGACACTCACCGAACGGGGGAAGTGTGACGGGGACGCAGAAGCCGCACTCCTTGCGACACTCCTTGATCATCTGGTCCGGAAACAGCTCGCACGACCCGGTCTCCACCTGCTCGGCGCAGTACTCGTCGCCCATCACGTTCTCGCATGGCTCTGCCGGAAAGAGCAGCAAAAAATTCAAACGTCTTGGAACCGTGAGATGCGAGAATGGGGAACGTCATGTCCCACTTCAACGCGTGGGTCTCAATCCGCACGAGTCTGAACCTGAAGAAATAAACCTGCTGCGTGTGTTTGTCCAATCTCCACATCTCCATCTCCACATTGAATCTCCACACGTCCACACGGATGACCTGTCGTGGTGCAAATCATGCGGTAAGGAGTCAATGCGCGGGTACGAACCTGCAGCTCGGGTAGTGGTGGTCTGCGTGGTGCTGGGTGGGTCCGTCCTCACCGGGATGGGCGGGGTCTGCGTGACGGGCGGAGGTCTCGTGGCCGGGCGGCCCGCTCCCGAATCTCCAGGCACGCACAGCCTGCAAATGGGGATCAGACCGATCGCCTGACAGATCATCCGCACGCGTTGACAACCATGGGAGTGCACTGGATCAGCACTGCAATGGCTTGTGCGAACCCGACTGGCAAGCATCAAACCACAGACACCAGCATCGCTCCGGTGCGCGTTCATTTCTGCGTGCGACCAGAAGAAGCAACTAAAGCAGCTCTGTACTCACCTGCAAGACTTTGTGCACTGCACAGACATCCAGTTCTCGTTGTCCTCGCACTCTCCGCTTGAAGCCCAGAAGTCGCAGTCCACGTCACTCGCCCACCGGTTCTGACAATTCTCTGCAAATTGAAAGACCTGTCAGCAAGAAAGACCAGCAGCTGTCCCTTCAGGAAGGATTGATTCACGTGAACAAGAGCAAAGTCCTCAACAACTGACGTCAACCACTCTGAGACTGCACTCAATTATAAACCAACCACCGCACTGACGTGGCGCGTGGCACTGACCTGAAAACTGGCAGCCGGAGCAGGTTTTGAAGCAGCGCTGGTGCATGTCCCACGGCTCGCAGCCGCGCTCCTCCATCTGCTCCTCGCAGTAAGAGTCCGAGTCCACGTTCTCACATGCTGCAACACACATCGCAGCAATCTTGTCAGAGTCTGAACAGAAAGTGACTGCGCAGAAAAGACTGCAGACTCCTTCAGATTTGTGAAGGTCTGAGTCGAGTTGGGCTCCAGCTGTTCTGGGGGACCAAATGGCCTGGGTCGTGTCTCCCCTTTCAACGCTTCTTGGTTCATCACGCACCACAAGGTTTGCAATTTTCGAGACTGACAGAAGTCCAAACTGAGGTTGAAAGTTGCCATGCACAAAGTGTGTCGAGCTCCAACAAAAGTTTGAACGCCATCGAATAAGGTTCACGCGGAGTACCGGAGTCGGACTGACCTTGGCAGCTGTAGTTGACGCGCAGGTAGTAGTTGACCTGCTCGTAGTAGAGCGAGTCGGCGCACGGCTCTCCGAACACCGTGTTGAGCGCCGACAGTAAGCAGTCGCGCCGCCCGTCGCACACCCACGACGTCCGGTTGTACGCCTTCGCTGGAGGAGCAGAGACGAGTCACCTCGAGTTCACAACAGAGCCCCTTGCCAGTGGGGCTCATTTCCACATGCAGTCAGAACGACAACCCCTCCAATAAGCGAGATGTCAGAAGACAAGGCAGGGATACATGGTGTCTGCGTTTTTTTGTTTCAGAAGCTGGTTTGCTAAACCGACGCAGGTGATGTTGACAGGGTGGGTTCGTGGCTGCAGGAACAGCTTGTCTGTTCTATTCCCAGGAATCCCAACAAATGTCCCAACGAACACTGATAATTTCAATGTCCATACGACTCTTACCGGTGGAAGGACAGGGTCTGTATCGTTCGTTGACCCTGTCCGGGTTTGGCGGTGGGCACACGCTCTCGCTGATCCTTCCGTAAAAAGCGTCATAAACCTGGATGAAGCGCTGGAGCGGACATTCCATCAGCACCTCGTCGTCGTAGCACGCCACCTCCCGCACTATGTTCTCTGCAGTTCGGGAGGAAAAGATTTCGTCAGACAACAAGGGCAAGAAATGGGCCAAATCGGGGGGGGGGGACGTTCTGAATCTTGCCCCTGACCTGGCGCCTGCGCAGGGTCGGGGTGCACCCATCTGTCGACGGAGCCGTCCGTCGGTTCCTCGTACGTCTCGTGACAGCGGTTGCACGAGTACTGGCAGTTTGTGGACATCCAGTCGGAGTTGAGGATGCACTCTCCTCGCGCAGCCCAGTTCCGACAGCTCCACGAGCTTCTTTCGTCTGAACAAGTCTCTGAAAATGTCAAAAAAGAAATGTTCTGGCCATGTTCGAATTTCACGCTGCACAAACATGGAAGGGTCAAGAGGGAGAGCCCTCGCTTCCCAGTCGTGAAGAGCACACGCATGTGAATCAAATAAAAACCAGGGTCCATCAAGATCCCAACGAGGGTCATTAGGACACTGAGAATCATGTTGTATGGACCGTGAAACAGACGCATGTAACAGCAGTGCGGATGTGTCCACTGACGCAAACCTGAAGTAACCAGTCTTCAGGCCCAACAGAGAAAACTTCTGTGGCTTTTGCCCCTCTGCATGAAGGTGCAAACGGCAGAAGCAACCCAAGCGGAACAGAAGTGTGTGCTCACGCGCGGTGTCGCAGCTCCAGCACGCTTTGCGGCAGTTGGCGAGCATCCAGGGCGGGTTGTTCTCGCACTCGTCATCGTCTTTCCAACGCGCACATCTCACGTCACTTCCGAAATCGTTCGTGCACGCTGCAGACCAACGAACGAGGTGATTTGTCGGAAAAACGGAACCAAGAATCTGAGGTGTTGCTGTGGCTCAATCTTCTTCTGTGTGGAATCGCTATCGGAACCAGAGAACAAGCTGAGCCTTGATTGAACCAAAGCAGATGGTCGTCAGTTCTTCATCCTTGAGCGCAAGTTTTGCAAAGGAAAGAAAACAGCATGAAACATGTGGTGAGCTTACAGGCGCATTGAATCTCGATGTCGAGAATTTTGGTGGTTCCCTCGCAAGGGTCTCCAAACAGCAGCGACGTGGCGTCCACATCGCAGGACGGTTTGTGGTTGCAGAGGTCGCCGACGATCCGGGTCGCGTTCTCAGTCGAGCAGTTTGTGGACTGAAACACGGAAAGTTCAGTGTGAAGGGTGCATAAACTCGGTTTTATTTGACGATGTGGGTCCACAGGGAGGTTCTGCTGTCATGTCATGAACAGCCAAAACACACATTCCTTTTTCCTTTCCTCTCATTACTTTCAAATGGCTTCGAACGGATCCAAAGCTTGAAGGTCCCGCTCCCCCAATTCCCGAACGTGAAATGTCGACACCCTTTGTTTTGCACCACAGGCGCCTTTCTCTGGTTTTATTTTCACGTTATTTTGTCACAAAGAAGAGCCCCCTCTCCCCCAGGTCAGACCCCGTCGCTGTGAGAGTCGACTGACCAGTATCTGCGAGTTGAGGGAGCAGCGGTCGGCGTCGTCGCGGCCGTACAGCACGTTGACCACCTGAATTACGTCTCCGCTGGGGCACGACAGCGAGAAGCGCGAACCCTCGCACACGAAGCTTCGCAGCCGGTTCTCTACGCGTGGAAACAGATTGACACGGTCAGTCAGCAGAACCACTGGAGAACTGAGAATCTTATGATGTTCAAATGGGCCTCCTGGTTCGTGAAGCTTCGTTCGACAGAAACTGAATTAGGACTGGAAGAGAACACAGTAAACCCCAGAAATCAATTGATCAACACGCAGACATAAATCCATATCTTGCGAGCCGGTGCCTGGTGCAAGCCTCCTGGTATCGGTCAAGACGACACGCGTGTGCGCAGTGTGTGTGTGTGTGTGTGTGTGTGTGTGTGCTGGCGTGTGTGTGCGTGTGTGTGTCGGTGCGTGTTACTCACTGATGCAGTTGTAGGTCATGGAGAGGTACTTGGGGAAAGTTCGTGACGGACACGGGTTGATCCCGAGCGCCTCGCGAGAGACGAGGAACGAGCACGACCGCTTCCCCTCGCACTGCCGGATCACCTGTCAAGAAGTTTAGGCTGCAAGTTCCGCAGGTTTCGGGAATTTTCAATGCGAACCTTTGTGCTTTCCTTTGGCGAATGAGATCCGGAACTCCTGGTCCATGTGGACGGGGGCGACTCAACGCACCTCGATGTCCTTGGCCTCGACGTCGTTGCACGGCAGCTCGGTCGGGTCGATGGGCGCGTCCGTCGCTCTCTCCAAACACGTGTCCGCATCAGTGCGCCCGAAGAAACCTTCCTTCAGCTGCGAATGGACATGAAGCGTGAGCGCCAAGGTTCAGTCGTGATTCTGTTCAAGAGGTTTGCTTTGTCAGTCAGCAAGGCAATTGGAAACGTTTGCTCAAACTAACGAAGCATCCCATTGAAACGTGCGTCGCGCATCAGTCGGTGCTCCTGACCAAGTTCATGACTCTGGCTTAATTCTTCTCAAAAGCAAGAAGAGTGAACAACGTGGAAACGTAACACAGGGATGTGTGCAAGCTGTTTTTGTTCCAAGGAAAGACCACTGTTTCGGCCGTACTGACCTCGATGAAGTAGCCCCTGGGACATTCCATGTCCAGCGTGGTCTCTTCACAGACAGTCGCCGAGACTTCCATGTTTGGGAGCACTGAAACGAGAAGTGATGTCAAGCTGATGTTCATGGACAGAAACACGATGCATGGTCGAGTAGCGGGCATCCGGGTGAAGCTAATGGCCTGAAAACCAATAAGATCCCTTGGTGTACCTCTCCACACTTTGACCACCCCTCCTTCCCCTCTTAGCTATGACCCCCACCAAGACCAAGACCATCACCCCCTACGTGGGCACCCCCTGCCTCCATTACCTGCCCCTTGGGCCATTACGCCCCCTGGGGAATCACCTCCCCACACACCCTCTCTTGGTCAACCCCACCGAGGTCATGAGCCCCTATCTCAGTTATTACACCCCACCCAGGCCACTACCCCACCCCCACTTAAGCCATTGCTCACCCAAGGCCATAACCCCCACCAAGGCCAATACCACTCACCTCAACCCCCGATCAGCCATAACTCCCCTGACCATTGCCATGGGGCCCCTACTACCAGGACTGCCTTCTCCAAATGTGTTCAGAAGCTCAAAAATTTGAAAGGCAACTGGTATTCACCCATGTGTGGGTCTGAAAAACAGACGCCCCTTTTGCTCGGAAGCCAAAGGGGTGTGAGGTACGACACTTGGATGCGGGTCACACCAGTAAATACACTGATCTCGAGTTCAAACCGTCTGGAAACATCTCTGTGTGAGGTTTGACATGCGTACGAGTATATTTTGCAAGTCTTTGTCAGAAGGACGAACAATGCACGCGATTTCACACATTAAGACCTTTTTGAGTGAAGCAAGGGTCAGATCACACGACTTTGGACAAGCAAACAGAATCCTGCCCAAATCGTGCGCTCCCTGGAAACAAGCCAAACAAAGACCACGCGTTGTGAATGAATTAATGTTTCGACGCAACAATCGCTTCTGCATGCAATTTGGAGAACAATGCAGGAACAAAGAGCTGCCTTTTAGCTTTTAGCTCGAGCTACATTGATAAAAACACTTGTTAACAAAGCACTGATGCCAAAATGTGGAGTCCCACTGCAACTCGCAGTTTCGTTGAACGAGTGAAACAGTCCTGCCCAGTTGACCTAAAAATGGCAACAACAAACAGCTTCGGACAGTGAATTCAGTGGAAAGAATGGTTCGTTAGATTGCCTGAGTTGCTTCATCTGAGTTGCTTCAGACGTCTCATGAGTGATCACAGCGTCGCCAAGTGCAGAAAGGAGAATGCACCTGCGAGTACACCGAGGTGAAGCCACCAAAGATGACACAAAATCATTATCTTCTGCAAACAATGTATTTATGACTTGCGCAACAACCCCGACGTTACATCACTCGGGGACAAAAGTTGAGAAGGACGTCTCCTGCCTCGAAGCAACCATGATAGAGCCAGCTGACTGCGGTCCACAGCAGTGGGCGCTCAAACGGGATTCTTCGCGCAGAGGACTGACCGTTTCAAAGCTGCCTCTCTATATATTTTATGCTTTAGCTTGGATCCCACACAGTGTGTTTTTGAGGAGTACAGCAACGTTTGCTTGTCTAGTCAGCGTAACAGTACTTTTGCATTGTGGTGGCTTGGTAGTGACTTTCATGTACATTTACGGGATCGTTCAGAACAAAATGCCTTTCAACACACCACTTGTACTGACTTACGCTGCCACAACTCCCCTCTTCTGCCAACTTGTTCATTCATACCTGTTTTTGTACAAATCTTGGAACAAGCACAAAACTTTAAAACTTCTATTGGATTTGGACAAACGTGCATCTCTTTTTTGTTGGTCTGCCTGGCACAAAACCACAATAATTCTTTTGACGAGCCTGCCCTTGGCAGGACTGGCTGTTTCGTTTTTGCTTCAGACTCAACTGTACATGGATGATGATCAACTGCCCATGCTCTTTCCGTACATCAAAGATGAAGAGGACCGAAAGACAATCAAATTCTGCAGTGTGGCTTATTACATGTATCAGAGCACAGTCTTGTATGGATTTCCAATGTTCTTTGGCTACATCTGTCTGGAAGTGAACATTATTTTGGAGGACTGTGTGCAGAAGTTGACGAATATTGCCAATGTCATTGAAACATCTTTTTGCAAATCAGATTTTGAAGATTTCTGTCAAAAATTGATGAGAATTGTTCACTTGATTTCAGACATAGATGACTGTTACAGTGTCAATATTTCTTGGTTCATAACAATATCTGTAAACACCACAATGGTCTGGTTGTACCTGGCCATAGTCCTCAAAGAATGCCAGCTCTCAAATGTGATGTTTGGACAAATTGCATTTGATGGCCTCTCTGTGGCGATTTTGATCCTTCTCGCGTCCAACGTTCATTCTACGGTGGGTGTCATTTTTACTGCTCTCAAAAGGCAAGATAAACAACATTTGTCTTCCATTTTCACGAAAACAGTACAAGCTTTTTGCCTGCGTAGGCACACAGTCTGGTGGTTCCGCTGAGAAAGATTTCTCTCGCGAAGTTAATAGACCACGAAACTGTGAGCAAGGTACGTACAAGCAAGTTGCGCAAACACAAGACGACGCCTTGGAGAAAGAGCCAGAAGTCGAAATAACAAGAATGCTACGCATAAAAAGCGTGTGGCGCTATAAACGTTCATCAGTTTGGTGATAAGAATTTTCAGTTTTTTTCAAAAAATTTCAAAGTGGGTCTAGCCCCACAGTCAAAGTGGGTCTTACCGGCCGGGGGGGGGGGTTGGACCCACTTTGGGAAAAATGGCCAGAAATGATTAGTGATGCTCACTGACCATTTTTCCAAAAGTGGGTCCAACCCCCCCTGGTTAGACCCACTTTACACATATGGATGGACGGACAGACAGACATACAGACTGATGGTGATTACACTAAGCGTGTGGTAACACCCTTCGGGACCACACGCTTAAAAATTCTAGAGGCGATGAATTCTGAAGCTGCCACAGACAAAATTTCCCACATTTTACTGAAAAAGAAGAAGAATTTACTCCAACGATTTTATTCCCCATATTTCTCCGGACCGGAAAATTGTCCACTTTGTGGGAACCCTGCAACACCTTGTCCTCTGTAGATGTTCGTTACGAAATCTGTTTTTCACCATCCCTGACCTGCAGGATCAAGAAGACGCCTGCGTCACGACATCTGATCAGCTCGAATTTATTCAGTGTCACGGCACCGTACGACGGACATTTCCTCAACCGTCTTTTGCACACTGGTTCCTGAATTTTTCTCATTCTGCCTTGTAATCAGGCCAGGTATGGACAAGTGTTACATTCACTGATCTTCCCCACGAACGGTACGTCTCATTGCCACGTTACGTTTGACAATTACGACCCGATCAAAATGCCAAACTCAGACATTTGGAGGACTGAAAGATTCAAACTTTCTCACAATACAGCTTCAAAGACTCCAAATCGTGCACTGCAGGTTTTATCATCAACAGACAAATTAAATTAGACTTCATTCGACTTGATCGGTCGTTCAAGAACCCACTCCTGGAGCCATATCCAATGGACAAAGACTCGACGTGACCTCATAATTACCCTGACAATTTGGGGTAAACTGCCACATCAAAGCGCCGAGTCCAAGATATCTGCGCAGAGCCCGAGCGCAGCAGCAGGGGGCGCGAGATTGCAGCCCTATCTGCGTGCTGATAAACTTCAACCTCCTCTTTGATAAGAACTTCAACCAAGAAGGTAAAAACTTTCCAAGGTTCCATTTGAAAATCTTTTTCATGTCTTGTGATCGGAAATTGGCTCTGTTTACTTGTCGTATTCAACGCGATGAGTCTTCGTTTCTGTGGGACAGTTCTCGACTTCTGTGAGTTGTGATACTTATCCTTTCTCACACAAAGTGGGTTTCGTGTTTTTGCACGAGGTGGAAAAGGACCACGAAGCTCATTCACGCAAACGATCAAGTTATCAACTCCCAAGTGGCAATTCATTTTTGATTTTTGCAAACAAATCTTCCCTGGTGGGGGGGTGAAACAAGGACTGTGTTGGATAGGTAGGAGTTTGCTTCTTTTCTTTTTTTTTTTTTTTTTTTGGCTTCCCAGATGCAGTCAGACAAATAGGTTGGTTGTTGTCACACCCTTGCAGACCAGTCAAAAGTTGTGAAAAGTCATGACTGTGACTTGTGATTTCATTGTTGGCTGAAATCGCATTTCGAGACTGACCTCCGACCGGTGAAGCTCACCAAAGAAATGCTCAGACCAGATGAGAGGTGAGGGTATGCAAACGTTTGCCTCGAACAGTGTGGTGCTCAGTGAGACTCGTGGGTGAGTCATTTGGACGCGAGTGTCTGGCAAGTCAGTCAAACGTTCCGCGTGTTGGCGAGATTGAGATTTTGTCTTGAAAGGAGTCAATGTCTGACAGTAGACCTCGGAGTCTTGGAAGCTTCATTTTGGGGACTCCACTCGGAATTTGTCCAGAGCCACAGTGAGACAAACGCACAGGCACGAACGCCGTTCTTCCTTCTCCAGCTTCGATAACCCACTTTGATGTTGTCGATAACCCCGCCATAAAGAGGCCATAAACTTTTGGACTTGCATCTTTATTGCTGGAAGCCTCTTGATCAATTTCTTTCCACTTCTTAGTGCAAAGCAGAGCAAGCAATTTTACCACTGAAAACAATTTTTCGCTGAATCTGCACTGCATACGAGTCTTGATTCTGCTGTCAGCCTCACGTCCCCCCCCCGCCAAAAAAATTCTTTTAGTCATCTGCACAAATTCCAGCTCCCAGTGAACAGCTGGTCACAGACTGCTCGAACTGGGCCGGGACGACGATGAGAACCTTGACACGTTTGACGGTTGCGAAACGTCCGTCATCAATCATAATCTGGGCGTTGATTAGCGCTGTCGTCGGCGGGTGTCTGTCTCCCAATCAAGCGACCGTAATTACCGCCGCCCAGATAAGCGTCTCTCTCATCAAATCTCGCCTTTCGCTTCGCCTCAACCCCAACACAACAACGACAAATCACACACATACGCGAGGGAAAGACCGACGTAAAATCCCGCTTCAATAAAAATATTTTGAATCCGACAGCACTGAAATCAGAACTGAAAATTGTCTGTTTCCGCGAATGAATGTTCAATCCAATGGTTTCACCGCGGAAAAGAAGGCAAGCTGAGGCTGCCAGCTCAGCAAGACATTTTCAAGCGAAGAATCATGTGAAGTGGTTCACATGGAGTGATAGCGAAGCCAGTTTTTACGGAAACATGTGCCAATTTTGAGCGTTTCGGGGGATGAATGAAGGGGCAGATTCCACCGGGAACAAAACGTTCCGATTTTTGCTGCAGGAGGAATGGCTGTTTTCTTTGTCCTCGAAGTCTCACACATTCTCCTGCATTTAATGTTTGATACCAGAGTTTCAACAACCCAGGAAGTTTACACAGAAAGCCATTGTGGCTGGCTCTGCCCCTCCCCTCTCCCTGCAGTCTCCCTCTCCGAACTGCCGAGTCCCTGGCTCCACCGCAGGGAGTCTCCTATCTCCCGACCATCTCGGTACTAAACAAGCCTATCAGCTGCAACCAACACATCTGGAAAACATCATCCACCAAACAACGCGCCACCAAACTGACAGCTACTAAATTCTGCACCGCTTTTCATTTTCACCAGCTTAATTTCCTTCGCCCATATCTTTTTCTTTGGAGCAAACCTTTCTTTGGCAAAACATGAAATTTGACATCCCAGCTGCTGTGAAGATCAATCCAGAGTCGAATTCGTTCTTTTTTTTCCCTCAGAACTTCTCAAGAAGGGAACGCGCCCCGATTCTTTCCACGGCATCCCATCACACACCTCTCTCCAACTGCGGAGACAACCGTCCGAATTGAAGACAAGAAGCAAACAATCCGGTCGTTTTGGGCGGATACAAACGGGCTGATCGCTCCTTTGCGAGGCATTGTGTGACGCAGACGTTTTGAGACTGTTTACAACAGAGCAGCGTCTGGTTCTGGTGACTCGGACTGGTCAGGGACAATTCGGTGACATGATTCCGCTTGGTTCATGGAAAAAGCATGCCGACGCCTGGAAACCTAGTGTTTGGGCAGTTGCATCGAGAACAAAAGGCGCAGTTTGAACCCCAAAGAAAAACGAAGATGTTCCTCACCGACATGAAAAGTTAAAGTTTGGTTTGGCAGGGAAAGGAGTTGATCTCCTGACAGTTTTGGAGAATTCGAACTGAGCGGCCCCTTCTGTATTTGGGGACAGGCCGGCCCGAGCTCCGATCTCCACCAGCATAATGGAGGCTTCCTGTTTATAAACACTGTCTCAATGGTGCGACGTGTTAGATCATCGTGTTTAATAAACTGAAAAATATCCAAATAAACACTTCGATTCAAACTATATTGGCCCTTGACAGACATTTTCTTTTGTCACTTTCCGAGAAGCTGCAAAAGTCTTCACTGAATTGTCCACGAGAGAAATGTCACACGGACAAAGAAAGGAGACCCGAGTTCAGAAAGAATGCGCAATTCTTGATCACTTTCTTACCACCACGAAATTTGCCGATTTATTTTGACCCATCCAGAAGTCAATGTGAAAAGGAAGTGTCTGCGGTAGTTTGAATTCTGCAAGTGCATCCTCCCCTCCCACGAAACCAATGTCAGTAGAACACTCCAATGCGACCACGCGCGATTGTCCGATCGGTGTCGAGCACTCAGAAACCCAAATTGAGATGTCCAACGAGTTCCACAAAAACACATAGTCCACAAATATCGCTGAGCATGTCGCCTGGATGGACATTGTTAGGAGCTGAGGCTTGGTGTGGAACAGCTGGACAGCCTGCGTTGTGTAAACCCGCAGAAGGTCAGGGGAATACGTCTCAGGAATCGAGGAAATCAAGTGGCCTTGTGTTCGTTCACGGGCTGAGAGGTTGACAAGGTGTCGGTGGCCTATTCATCTGTGCTCTGGTAATAGGATCTTCTGCTGTGTAGTTTCTGCCCCGTCGGGCTCATCTGTACCAAGCCATGACGACGGGTCCTGGATCCCAGCACGAGACGGTCAGATCAAAGAGCCATGGCTTTCCTCACTCGAACACCTCAAGTTCGATCCAGGACCCCCACTCCACCAACACTACCGGAATCGTCATAGCCTTTGATGCTGCAGGACCAAAAGATCGCGGGAGTCCTCAATGCCGTTTGGTTTTCCAGGCAAATTTGGGTCAAATGGAAATTGCATCTGTGAAGTTTCAACTGTGAAGGTGCAGCGAGTGGTGCTGTCCCTGGGGCCCATTTTGGCGCCCCGGGAGCAATGGCCTGGCTGTAATGGGTGTTTGGCGCAGTCGACACAAAGGTTCAGGGATCTCGCTGATGATGGCCAAAAGATCAATGCAAAAATAGTAATGTTCTTCCTACTCTCAACATAACGTGAGACTTCCCTTTGCCACGTTCTAAATTTCAAGACAGAACACGTTTCCTATCTTTCCGACTCTCGACCAAGTTGCAACCCTCAACTGACACTTTCTTCAACTCAAGATTTCCTTCTGGACTTTCATTATGTGGCACACAGGCACACAAGCAGCGCCTGCAGTTGATGGTGGGCCACTGCGCAGAGTCTCCCTCTACGCGGCTTCTGTGCGAAGCTGAACAAGTCCAGCAGGATCTGCCTCGGCTCCCTGATCAGAGACTGGGATCCGCTTGGTCCGACTGCCCTCTCTGAGATTCTACCCACAAAAACTTGCACTGTCAGACCCTGATGCTTTCCATGGGGCTTCTTTTCCAGCGTTTCCTTTCATGCACAACGCCTGCTGCCACACAGCCCAGCACTGACGCTGGCTGCTGCTATTTTTGTGCCGCAGATGACCTGTGCGTTTTGACCGTTTCAGCCACGAAATTTTTTTGGCTGCTTCGTGAAACTCCTCCACCACATCCTTGCATCTTGGTCTGCAATAAATTTTCGCACGAAGATTGGAAAAGAATGCCAGAGAACTCTCGATCAGTTGTCTCTCACAAAAGTTGCATAAACGTGGAATCCACCTCACGACTGGAAAAAAATTGAGAACACGTCCACACATATTTCAAACTGATGTCAATAAATGTCAACTGTACGATTAGCATAACACAGGCTTCACATAAAATTAAGATCCTTTTGTTGGAATGACAAATAGGCATTGAGCCTCAAATTTGCATGTTGGGCAAAATTCAACAAGTAGTGGAGATGGATATCGATGTTTCAATATTGAAAGAGCATTTTTGGGAAAGTCATGCCCAGATCAATAGCAACTCGATGTTTGGAATCCCCAGCTGTGCCGCAGTCAAGCGGAAACCGCATCCGCGTCGCGATCGTGAGACGCGTTGAGCAGCGACTGACACACAACCCTCACTCTCTCGATTTCTGCTTCAATCGAAGCAAGTTCGGAAGACAGAGAGAGACGCTCAAACAGAAATGAGTTGGCAATTGTACGATGGGCAGTTTCAGCGCTGTAAAATGACGCAAGGTCACCTCCACACCGCTGTTTGCGTCTCTTCTGCCGAACGCCTCTCAAACTGAAAAGCGACCCGCCAGTCAACACCTCCACAAGCATATTTCAGATCGCATCAAGGATCCTACTTGTACACGCGACCGACGACTGCACTGCCTCACAACGTACAGAAGTCTCCGACAGCATTTCTACAATACAAAGTACGTATTTGCACAGCTGTGACACGCTTCGCCTCGGAACCTGAATACGAAGCAATTATAATCAATACATCGCTGCATCCATACATCAACTTATCCACCATTTTTCTAATAAACTCGTCCTCATCTTTTCTCGTTCGATACAACAGGTACAAATCATTCTGCACTGCACACGCGTTCACTAAACTTTTCATTTTATTGCCGTCCCTCATATTTTCTGCGTCGATTTGGACGGAACAAAAAAGTTGCACGAAATCGTTTTGTCGTGTGCGTGAGGGTAATAATCACAAGCGTCACCAACTGTGCGCTCCTTTCCTGCTCAAGACTTGAGATGTGAGTCAGTTTTATTCTTGTCGTACTGTGGGAGAATCTACTCACCTCAGTCAAGTCAAAAAGCAACACGCATGAACGCGAATCAGTGTCTTGCACAATTTCCTGGTCCAACAGGTGTCCGTCGGTCTGCGTTTGGGTTGCAGCGCAGCTGAGTTTCATTCACACTCATCAGCTGCTCTCCACAACATGTGCGTCCACTACAACCACTACAAACCACGTTCCACGCTGAGCACATCGACTCCAGCATCTGGCCTCGTCTAGCCTGTTGGACACAAAGATGCGCGCACGAACAAAATGTGCTCAACGATCCATGTTTGACACTCGGTTGGGAGAAGGGTTTCAGTCTTCGTCTCTGTTGTCTTGTTCCACTTGACCACACGGTCAGTCTGCAAAACATCGTCTGGAAACTCGGTTTTTCTTCACAACTTTTCTCTGATTGACGGCAGCTTGAACAGCGTTTGGCCCACGTGCACCAACTGAACATGTGTTGAGGCAAAACATCGCGCACGTGGTTTTAACTGAGGCAACACCAAAGGTGCTTCGTGGTTTTGATCCGAATGAGAGTCAGAAAAACAAAGCTTATTGTGGAAACGCTGACAGCAAGAAACCCCAGAAACGTGCATAACAGTTCGTTCGAGTTGGTCTTGGAAGAAAACGGACGAGCCGTTAGGTACGTGTGTGTGTGTGTGTGTGTGTGTGTGTGTGTGTGTGTGCGTGTGTGTGTATGTGTGTGTGCGCGCGTGTGTGTGTGAGTGTGTGTTCAGGCAAACTAACAAACGGGAAGCACCAAACCAATGTGGCACCCAAAACAGTGTCCAACTGTTTGTACGAAGTGTCCCACATGAAAGGTACGGAACATAATTCTTCTCTTCTCCACTGTCATAAGTTGAGGCAGGAAAGTCATGCAGAACAGCCCAGGTTTTTCAAGGTGAAAATCAATACTTGGCCTTTGAGCTGCAGAAATATCTCGACCACCATCAGCAACAAGTGAAAGTAGATCTAATATTCAAAATTGCGCAGAACCGAGTGAAATGACACGTCCACACACAATGCGAGTTTTAATTAAAATTCCTGACGTGATCACTGAGGCTGCCCCAGAAAGTTAAATATTACGGAAACATAATGAAGCTTCAAACTCGTCAGGTTTTTCTTTATTTTTGATTGCAAGTTCAGCGTGTTTCTGAAGTGCAGAGTTCTGCTGTTTCGACGAGACTTGCTGACTTGCTGATTTTGAATACCCGTTGTGTTCGAGCAGAAATCAAGATTCTACTCCTCTGCGATCACAAAACCAGTCGTGTGTGCTCGCATCGTGGTAGAAATTGGTTATCACCTTACAAAAGGGTTCCTGTTCAATCACACAACTCCTTTCTTGACCAAGGTCTCGAAAAGTCATTGTGTGAGTTCACAGGAACCATTTTTGTAGTGTGAGAAC